>PDVH01000433.1_pt1 | contig 10705 bp, 11 predicted proteins | sample 1369781 | NCBI WGS metagenome assembly PDVH01 (sample SAMN07795378, study PRJNA414565) | Alkali sediment metagenome, whole genome shotgun sequencing project. | isolation source: glacial lake sediment | place: Bosnia and Herzegovina: Donje Bare Lake | collected 2016-06
TTATTGATTACCGTTTGAAAGGTTGTATGGAAGGAGGATTTTAGAAAATCAGGAGTTCAGGAAGAAGTTAAGTAGAAATCCTTAGCCGCGCTGGCGTCTATTCCGCATCCTGAATTCCGGACTCCGAATTTGTTCTGTCTCCCTATCTTCTTATCACCTTATCCTTTGTCTTCTTGGGAGGCGGAGGGGGTACGACGGGTTCTTTACACTCTGACTTGTACCATTCTTCAAAGAGTCTCCAAAGGATTTCCTGTTGCTGTCGGATGGAGAAGTCAGCATATTTGGGGTCTTTTTTTCGATAGGTCCTTTCAATGAAGGCAGTGGAGTTCTCGGCACTTCGGATTTGGGAAAGAATCATCTCGCACTTTTTCAATCCCCATCGGGCCTCGATGGAATCCTCTGGATTGGGAGAAAGCCAGAGGTAGTTCTGGTAGAGATGGTAAAAAGTGACGAATTGGCCTTTTTGAATACGAATCGAAATCCCCTCCATCATTTCTTTTACTAGGTCCTCATCGAGACCGTTCGATTCAATGAGATGATGAAGGTGGTCCATTAATAGGATAATCCTCCCGTCACGATTAGGCGTGCTATGGATTTCCCATAAATCCGAGCCTTCCGGGCAACGCCCTTTGCGACACCTTTGGTATCCTTCCAAAACGATGGGAGCCCTCTCTCTGATATAGTGAACCGTGTAATCCAAAACCTTTTCCATCTTGTCCCAGGAAGCATAATCGATGGGGTCAATCCTTTTCGCTACAGCCTCAACGAAATCGGTATAGCCCTCTGAGAAACTTCCCGAGTATTGTTCCAGTGAATAGAAGGGATGTTCACCAGGGGGGAGGTATTTCCATTGTCCCTTTTCAAATATCGGCCAGCGAAATTTTACTAAACCGGAATAAATGGTCGACTCGGGCCTCGTCGTTAGGAAATCCCTTTCACTCAACTTCTGAAGTTTGACAGGAGACGTCGCCTCCCAGGTTTGAAGGGGATGGACAGTACTTCCATCTAAGATGACATGGCCGATGACCCCGGAATGTGACTCTGTAATGAAAAAAGCGGTTCCAGGAATAACTGATTCCGGATCAATTCGAATGGGGTAAGTGTCGAGGGGAAGCGTTCGGGTGGTCGTCTCGGAAAGCATGTGAAGGAGGGCTTTGCGAAAACGAAGATCTTTATGCCACTCCGGATGAGTCGGTAGCTTTCCCCATTCCGTAGACCAGTGGCCGATCAATTTGCCGTCTTTTGTTGAAGCGGCTGCAGGAAGGTGAGCGATCCGTGCATAGATCCATCGCACCGCATAAGGAACATCGGCACAATCAATGGGAATTTTATAGCGGATAAAAAAATCCTCGTTGATATTCTCTTCGACCCATTTGCCATATTGGGTCTCCTTCTCGACTGTCCACCGCCGGTCTCCCACCTTCCAAATCTGAAGGGGTGATTCCTTGATGCTTCCTGCGAAGGATGGGATCGAATAGAGAAGGACGAGGAAGATGATCAAACAGCGCATGGTTCATCTTAAAAAGAATGATAGAAGATTGTCAACAAGGACAAGACCAACGGTATTCTGAGATGGGAGATCGTGAACGCTGTTCCGTTAATCATCGGCACCAGGATGATGCGATACGTCATCATGATCAACGGCCAAAGTTTCCTTATTCAATTGACCTAACGCTAATGAAGAGGCAGTTGTATCAAGAAGATTTTTGTGAGCCCTTGAACCAATATTTCAAGCGGTTCCAGAGGGTGAGTTTTTCGAAGACATAAAGCCCTTCCCGTGTTTTCAAATAGACTTTTTTCCCCATCTTCAGCTCTTTAGGGGAGCGGTAATCCGGGTTACAGGCCATCACTATTTCACCTCCCTCGGTTTTGACAAAACCAAGAGTGAGGGGTGAAAGAAATCCTTCTGGAGTGGCATAGAGGGTGGTGAAGGTTTCGAGAATCCCAACTCCCTCTGAGGGCGGAGAAACGGAACTCTTCTTCAAAACACTAATGGACGGATGATAATCAGGGCTCCAGCCTTCTGTCATGATTCGTTTTCGATCGTTCCGTTCCAGAATGGTGACCAGATTATTATTTCCCAAACCACCGATGCTTTGGGCCAATCCAATCTCTGCCCTTTCTAACTGTCTTTCTCTTCCGGCTTCTCCTCTGAGTTGATAGACGATCTCCACCAATTGAGCAAGACCAGAAGCGCCAATAGGATGTCCTCTTGCCTTCAAACCTCCAGATGGATTGATTGGGAGTTTTCCTCGAAGATGAGAGATCCCTTTTTCCAAAGCCTTCCATCCCTCTCCAGGCGGGAAAAACCCTAAATCTTCTGTTCCGATGATTTCAAAGAGGGTGAAGGCATCGTGGACTTCTGCAAATTGGATATCAGAAGGATTGAGGTGGGCCATTGTGTAAGCCTTCAAAGCAGCTTCCTTGGTAGAGTTAAAAGAGGTGAACGACGCTCGATGTCTTACCGCAGCGGTATCCGTGGCATGACCGATACCAGAGACCTTGATGGGGGTGGATTGAGAAGTAAGGATGATAGCTGAGGCTCCGTCTGTGATCGGCGCACAATCATAGAGACGGAGTGGATAAGCCACCATCTGGCCCTTCAGATAATCTTCTTTGGTAATGATTTTTCTGAATTGGGCATAGACATTGGAATAACCATTGGAGTGGTTTTTGATGGCTACCTGGGCAAGAATGTCCTCGAGTTTTAGGAGTGAAAGATTAAATTCTCGGGCATATTTTTGTGCAATCATAGCGGCGAGAGCAGGCATGGTCGCTCCATACCTTCGCTCAGAACGATCGATCGCTTCGGAAAGGATCCGGGTGGTTTTGGCCGTGGGGAGGTGAGTCATCTTTTCACCGGCGAGGACGAGGACGTGTTTCATATGGCCAGAGGCCACAGCGTAGAATGCCGTCTCGAAGGCACCTGCCCCCGTAGAAGAAGCAGTCTCCACTCGGGTGGAGGGAGTGCCAGTCAATCCAAGGGTGTCGGCTAAGAGGGTAGCAAAATTTGAATCCCCGACAAATTCCTCAACATTCATGACCCCTATATAGATCGCATCGACTCGCTCCAATAGAGCTTCCTTTAAGGCTGAGGAAGCAGCCTCAGCCATCATCTTCTCGAGAGAATCTTTCGATCTCCCGAATTTTGTCATGCCCACTCCTGAAATATAAACATCCATAAACCTATACCGCTCCTTCATTTGAATATTACAATAAAAATTTTTGTTTTAACAGGCAGATTTGGAGGTCAAAAACCCTCCTTTTTAAAGAGATCGCCGACGCCTCAGAGCTTTAGCGACGGAGTGAATTGATAGGGTATTATAACCTTTAGAAAAATCAGAATCGGGCAGGGGCTAAGTATATCTGGTATATAACCCGTTGGAATTATTTGGATTCTACTTGTGAAAAAAATTCTTTTGACGTCTTGGAAAGGGGGTATTATATTTAGGGTGGATCTAATGTTGAATATAATAAAGCTCTCGTAGCTTGTATAAAGATATAAAAAAACTTTTCCCCTCCTTTAGCAAGCCGACATTAAGAACCAGTTCAACATTAGGATTAAATTTCAGAGGCTGATGAATATGGACGAGATCGGTTATCAGAAATTTTTGACGACCAAGATTTCCGACCTGGAGTTGGATGTCAATGAAAGTCTGGCTCCTTCTTTCAAAAGATTGAGGAAGGAGTTAAGGGGACATCGAATTCTCTTGTGGCCTGATTTCTATTTTGGGAATGAGTGGGGATGTGTGAATAAGAAGATTTCGATCAGCATTCCTTTCTATTTAGCCACGCCTGAATTAAAAGACCTTGAAGGAGATACACCGCCCAATGAGGAGATGATAAAGATCCTGCGTCATGAAACAGGTCATGCGGTGAATTATGCCTATAAACTTTGGCAACGAAAAGATTGGAAAGAAACCTTTGGGGATTTTCACAAGAAGTATCGGGATGGATATCTCTACCGGGTGAACCCATGGTCAAAGAGTTATGTCAGACACCTCCACTATTTAGGGGATCCTCACTACGCTCAAAAACATCCTGATGAGGATTGGGCAGAGACCTTTGCCATCTGGCTCGACCCTCGGTCCCATTGGGGAGTAAAATATCGAAACTGGCCTACCGCCTTGGAGAAATTGTCCTATGTGGACCGTTTAATGGAGGAGATGGCCGGAAAAGAACCTTTGAATTTGGACGAGAAAAATGAAGGAATGTATACGGCGATTGAAGAGACCGTATCGGAGTGGTGGGGATTAGATGGAGAAATCCTGGATCAGGAACTGCAGGAATATCTCACCGATATGAATGAACTCTTCATCAAACCGGAAAATGGATGGCGAAATCTCCTCCCCGCATGGAAGTTGATTCGAAAATATGCGAGGCCGCTCACCGAACGGGTCTCTCTCTGGATCTCAGGGTCCAATAAACACACGGTTCGAAAAAGGCTTCGACAATGGGAAGCCATCTGCAGAAATGAATCCTTGGGGTACCTTCTTGAAGATGAGGAGAAGAAATTGATTGAATTGACCACGCTCCTCACCTACTATGTGGTCGATGGGGTTCATCACTTCCGTAGTTAATCTATTTTTATATTCTCTCCGAGCCAGAGGGCTCTCTGAGCCGGAGGCCGAATTCTGCAATGGGATCAGAGGATGACCGTTTTTTTAATGGCTTTGACGATCTCCTCTGGTTTATCAATCAATTGAAGGATTTCCAAATCCGAGGGTGAGATCTTTCCCTCCTTCAGCACCACTTCTTTGATCCAGTTCAAAAAACCTTTCCAATAATTTGATCCAACCAATATCACCGGAAAGGGTTTAATCTTTTTGGTCTGAATGAGCGTAATCGATTCAAGCAGTTCATCCATCGTTCCAAATCCACCGGGGAGAATGATATAGGCCACCGCATATTTGACAAACATCACCTTTCGAACAAAGAAGTAACGGAAATTCAGAGTGATATTGGTATAGGGGTTGGGTTTTTGTTCGAGTGGAAGTTCAATATTTAAACCAATTGATTTCCCTCCCGCAGAAAAGGCGCCCTTGTTGGCAGCCTCCATGACACCCGGCCCTCCTCCCGTGATTACCGCAAAGCCATTTTCAGCTAAGAGTTTGCCGATTTGCTCTGCTTTCTGATAGATCTCGTCCCCGGGTTTCGTCCGAGTGGAGCCAAAGATGGTCACGGCGGGATGATATTTAGCGAGGGCTTCGAATCCGTCCACAAATTCCGCTATGATTCGAAACATCCTCCAAGAGTCCTGTATGGTAATTTCATTAATGACATACTGTTTATCCGTCATGTTTCCTCCTATGATCGTGATTCCTGCCTACCGCAGGCAGGCGTGACTCGTGGATTAATTTTATTGATAAATTAAGAATTTTATATTAGGAAAAAGGAAGCCCAAAGTCAATTCTAAATAATAAGGATCCATTCAATGAAAGTAGAATTTTTAGGAGGCGTTCGAACCGTTACCGGTTCGGCAACTCTTTTGGAGAAGGGTTCATTAAAATGGCTGGTCGATTGTGGGATGTTTCAAGGGGGGAAGGAACTCGAAGAGAGAAACTGGAACCTGTCATCCTACCAGGCTAAAAACCTCTCTTTTATTTTACTCACCCATGCCCACATTGACCACAGCGGTCTCATCCCGAAATTGTTTAAAGAAGGATTTCAAGGGAAAGTGATCTGTACAAAGGCAACCCTCGATCTATGCGATGTGATGCTCAAGGATAGTGGGCATATTCAAGAGATGGAGGCAGAGTGGCAGAATCGCAAGGATAAAAGGGCAGGAAAAGGAGAAGCCGTTCCACTTTACACCATGAAGGATGCAGAAAAATGTCTTCGATACTTCCAGGCTGTGCATTACGACGAAATCATTCAGTTGTCGGATGGGGTGAAGGTGCGTTTTCAAGATGCCGGGCACATTTTGGGATCGGCCATCATTGAAATCTGGGTCGAAGAGGGAGGGCAGGAGAAAAAAATAATCTTTTCAGGAGATTTAGGCAATTCGGATCAACCTATCATCAAAGACCCTTCTTGGGTTCAAGAAGGAGATGTACTCTGGTTGGAATCGACCTATGGAGATCGGCTTCATAAAACAAGGGAGGAGACCACTCAGGAGTTGTTGAAGATCATTCAGGAAGCCATCGCTCATCAGGCAAAGGTAGTCATTCCTGCCTTTGCTGTTGAGCGAACTCAGGATATTATTTACACCCTTGGCCAATTTATCAAAAAAGGAGACATCCCCCCAATCCCCATCTATATTGATAGTCCACTGGCGATATCCGCTACGGAGATCTTTAAGAGGAATTCAGATTGTTTTGACAAAGAGACCAAAGACCTCCTAACGGGAGGAGAAAATCCATTGGAAATTCCAGGCATCGTCTACACCCGGACCACTGAAGAATCAAAAGCCATCAATGAAGATTCGAGACCTGGGATTATTATTTCCGCCAGTGGGATGTGCGACGCTGGAAGGATCAAACACCATTTAAAACACCACCTCTGGCGACAAGAATCCCACATCGTCATCATTGGTTACCAGGCAGAAGGAACCATTGGAAGGAGGATTGTTGATGGAGCGAAGACCGTCAGGCTTTTTGGGGAGGAGATTGCTGTCAAAGCTCATATCCATACCTTGGGAGGATTCTCTGCCCACGCTGACCAGAAAGGCCTGCTCGATTGGCTTTCCCACATCAACAATCCCAAGCTTGAGGTTTTCGTCAATCACGGAGAAGAAAAGATTTCATTGGAACTGAGTCAACTCATCCGCGAACGATATCATTTTAAAGCGACTGTGCCCCAATGGAAAGAGAAAAGATTTCTCTTCGATGGCGAAGAAAAGGTCATGTCCGAAGAAAGAGGGGAAGAGGGATTACCTCCTGAAGAATCTTTTTCTACCCTTTTTAGTCACTTGGATCGGACTTATAAGAGGCTTCGTCGAAAATTGAGAAGGGAGAAAAAGAAAGGAGGGGATGTTTACGATCCCAAGTGGTTGAAGCAATTAGAGGAGGTGAGCAATAAATTAGAGGAATTGGAAGAGGAATTATAAAAGCATAGCGCGAAGCGCAGAGCGCATAGCGTGAAAGATTTTACACTTTACCCTATGCCCTTATATGAGCTTAGCGTCTTTAGAGGAAGAGGCCATTGGTTGAATTATTAAAGATCGGCATCGTATTTTTCATCATTCTCATCCTGACCTTCAGGAAAGTGAAACTTTGGATTAGCCTCTTGGCAGGTACCTTCCTCTTGGGTTTTCTCTTTCATCTGCCGCTTTATACTATCGTGAAAGATCTTTTTACCTCAGTGATTGATAGCAAAACCCTCCTTCTGATCGGTGCTCTTGTCACTATTCTCTTCTTCAGCAATCTATTAAAAGAGACCGGTCGAATGAATGCGAATGAATGCAATCATGGAGGGGTTTGGACATGTCTTCAAAGATATTCGTGTCGTGATTGCCTTGCTTCCATCCATGATCGGTTTAATACCTATCATTGGAGGTGCGTTGATCTCGGCACCGATGGTGGTTGAAGGATCCGATGAATTAAAACTCTCACCTGAGCGGAGGACGTTCATCAACTACTGGTTCCGACATATCTGGGAATATGTCCTTCCCACCTTCCCCGCCTTGATTTTGGCAGCCGTGTTGATCGGGATACCCATCCGGAGATTAATCTGGATCAATCTTCCACTGACACTGACAGCGATTGCCAGCGGGATCGCTGTTGGGTTTTGGGGGGTCTCAAAATCGACGAGGGTGAAAAATTATCCAGATGATCCATCCATCTGGAAGTTAACCAAAAACTTGCTTCCCCTTTGCTTCGGCCTCGTCCTCGTCGTCGGGTTTAAAGTGGAATTGACCTATGCTTTTGGTTTAACGATTTTAGGGATGATTCTTTTTTATCGAATTGAAGGTAGGGTGGTATGGAGAGGGTTTAAGCAAAGTGTTGTCCTTGAACTTCTCCTGACCGTGATCATCGTCATGGGATTTAAAAAGGTATTGGAATCCTCCCAGGCGATCTCGGCCGTTTCGGCCACGTTATCATCCTCCGGAATCCCCAGGTGGCTGATTGCTATGCTCATACCATTGCTCGTTGGGATCATGGCCGGATTGACCATTGCACCGATCGCCATCAGCTTTCCAATTCTCATCCCTTTTTTCCAAAACGATCCTCATTTCCTCAATTACATGGTATTGGCATTTGCCAGCGGGATTAGTGGAGATTTGCTCTCTCCTTTTCATCTCTGCCTCATTTTGACGAAAGATTATTTTCGTGCCGACTTAAAAGGGGTGTACCGTTTTATTTGGGTGCCAACCGCTTCAATTTTGATGGTGGCTCTTTTAATGACTTTTCTAAGGTGACTTAACTTGCTATACTCTTCTGATTGAAGAAGGAGCTCTGCGCCACCCAGGATGCAGGGCAAAACCCTGAACCTCACATGGTTCAAGGGGTCAAGGAGATAATGATGAAAAAAAGGACTCTTTTCTTTCTGATGTTGTTGATCGCGGTGCTTTTGTTGGAGGTGCATGGAGAAGGCCTGGCAGGGGTGGTGGTTGAACAGGTGGTAAGGGACAGGGAGGGAAGCCCTTCAAAAGTGCTATTTTACATTTCGGACTACCGGTTTCGAACAGACCATCCCGACGGGGGTCTAACTACAATCCTGAACTTCAAAGAGGACCGATTGGTGATGATCGACCACCGATCCAAGAGTTATATTGAAGTCAAACTCTCCAAATGGGAAAGAGAGGTTGCAAGAAGGCTGAAGGAACAATCCCCAGGGGTGACCCCTAAGGAAAGGAAGATGGCCGTGAGAAGGACCGGCCGAACGGCTGTCATCAATGGTTTTCAGACAGAGCAAATCGAGATATTGGCAGATAATGAATTGATCGAGGAGAATTGGGTGACTCGCAATGAAGAAACAAAAGAGATTGAAAAGGTAATGGATCTGGTGGCTCAGGGGTTTTCAAAAGATTTTCGGCTCGAGATGAAAGAAGGCCGGGAGATTTACGATAAAATTAAAATTTATGGTTTCCCTATTTTAATTAAAGACCATACGATAACCTATGGGTTAGGGGCGATTGATCGGGTGGAAGTCAAAAAAATGGGGAAGAAGGAATTGAAGGACGAGGTTTTTCTTCCACCTGCAGGCTATCAGAAGATTGTCCCGGAACCATCGAAAAAGTAACTTCCCCCCATATACTTCTTCCTCAGAGATGAGGAAGTCTTACATCGATCTGGTTGATCCGGGGATCCAATCCTGCCTTGATGTTCGTCTCTTCAACGACACCAATGACAATCACTACCTTGACCGAAGTCAATGTCCCGGAGATGAGATGCCCTCCCAATGTGACGACCTTATCCTCCACGACCGTGGAAGCCGAGAAATGGGCATGCACTTCTACCTCACCATCCTCTCTCGTTGCCATCCATCCGGTCAGGGAGACGATCTCCATGGGTTGCTCCAATTCGAGATAGAGGCGGTGATGTTTTTCAATTTTGAGGTCAGGTGGAAAAATTTTGAGGTTTCGAAAGGTGGCCTTTTTCAGGGCTCCAATGCCGGATAGGATCACTCCGGTTCGAACCCCTTCACGTTTAACCAATTCCTCGATTCCCTGTAAGAGATCGATATCCATCCCCAACTTCCCCATAACAATACGGTTCATCTGTCCTCTACCAATCCCCTCTAATAAGGATGACATATTCGCGATTCCTCCTTCCTTTTGTGGATAACCGTCCAATGGTTTTTGTACTTCAATATAGCAATGATTTTTGCTTCTTTCCATCGAATTCATTTAGTTATTTATTTTGATTTTGGGACTTGTGATGTTAAGATATAAAAAAATCAATAAGAGGAGGTTCCATCATGTCTTTAGTTGGAAAACCAGCACCGGATTTTGAGCTCGAGGGTTATTTAAACGGTCAATTCAACAACTACAAATTATCGGATTTAAGAAAGAAATGGGTTCTCCTTCTTTTTTATCCACTCGATTTCACCTTTGTCTGTCCCACGGAAGTGCTCAACTTCTCTGCAGCAGCAGAAAAATTTAACAAACTCAATTGTCAGGTCTTTGGAATCTCTGTAGACTCCGTTTATGTCCACAAAGCCTGGGTGGATACAAAGCGGGAGGATGGAGGGCTTGGAGGCAGCCTCAATTATCCATTGCTTTCCGACCTGAATAAGGTGACGGCACGAGATTACGGAATTCTGATGGAGGATGAAGGGGTTGCCCTTCGAGGGCTTTTTCTGATCAGCCCTGAAGGGGTAATCATGCACTCAACCATTAATAGCCTCTCCGTAGGTCGTTCCGTCACGGAAGCCATGCGGGTAATGAAAGCCTTCCAGTTTGTCAGCTCCCATGTAGGTCAGGTCTGTCCTGCAGACTGGGAAGAGGGGAAGGATGCCATGACTGCAAATTCCGATGGGATGAAAAAATATCTCACCAACCATTAACCCCGTCTTTCCCCCCTTTATTAGGGAGGGGCGGGAGGGATTAGTCGAGTCATTTTTTAAATGGAGGAGAAAAAGGATGGAACAGTTGGAACAATGGTTTCGAGAAAAACAGGCAGAGAGAACGATTCAGGCTTTGAAAAAGAATAACTTTGAAGGTCTCTATGTTTCGGATTCCAAGGCGGCACTTGAAGAGGTGATGAAAAGGATACCGGACGGAGCTACCATAGGAGCAGGAGGATCCGTCACCCTTACTCAG
>PDVH01000434.1_pt1 | contig 10692 bp, 10 predicted proteins | sample 1369781 | NCBI WGS metagenome assembly PDVH01 (sample SAMN07795378, study PRJNA414565) | Alkali sediment metagenome, whole genome shotgun sequencing project. | isolation source: glacial lake sediment | place: Bosnia and Herzegovina: Donje Bare Lake | collected 2016-06
CCCCCCCTCCCCTTGGACACCGTAAAAAATAAGAGCTTCCCCTCGATGCGCAGGCGCCCTCTGCGCCTCGTCCCCTTGATAGGGAGTCCGCCATAGTAATAGGCAGGGCATGGTCGCGGTAGTATCATGGCAGCCAGTACGATAACATTGGCGACCGGGTGCGTCAATGGGAAGGGATTATGCGACATGGTCTGCTTGCACCACCTTGATTTTTAAAGATTTTTTCTTCTTGTGATGTTTAAAATTTGTTATAATGTATCTATAGTAGAAGCAAGCAGGAATATCGTATATTAATTGTTAGGCCTTTGGAGGTTGCAGATGAGATATTTTACTGTTTCGTTACTTATGAGCGTATTTTTGTCCACTGTGGCTTACGCGGGCACTGGCGACACTGTCCCGCCGGTTGTATTTCCCACCATTTCAGCTCGAGCTCAAACTAAAGCTGATTTTGTGCCGAAAGGATGGATTATAGAAAAGGAGGGCAACGGCGATCTAAATGGCGATGGCGTTCCGGATGTGATGTTTGTGCTCCACATGAACGATCCGCGAAATGTGATAAAGAATAGCGGCCTGGGGGAGAGTAAGATTGATACAAATCCACGAATGCTTGTTATTGTATTCGCTGATAAGGCAACGAACAAATATTCCTTGGCTTTGGCTAACCACACGCTAATTCCAAGGCACACTAATCCAGTCATGGAGGACCCTTTCGACGACGCTAAAATTATTAAAGGAACGATACAAGTATCGCTAGGTTTGTGGATGAGTGCTGGTGGATGGGGAAACTCGACTTTTAGATACCAAGAGGGATGCTTCAAACTCATTGGTTATGATTCCACAGAAACACAGAGAAATACTGGCGAAACATCTGATGTCAGCATAAACTATCTGACCAAGAAGGAAAAAATCGTTAAGGGCAACATCGAGAACGATAACAAGAAGATTTCTTGGAAATCTATTGCTATATCTAGCCTTTTATGTCTAGACGCAGTAGGTAATGGATTAGACTTCAGCCCTGAGAACTAATCAGGACAGGGGCAGAGGGTCAAAGCTAAACTATACACTTTACAAGTGTAAGATGTTGGTGCCTAACCCCGTTACCATCCCCTAGCAAAAGCAATACAACCGATCGCTACGCTCCGGCTGATTTTTGTTGTTCGCCTGCAGAAAAACCTACTTCGCCACCTCGTGCTCATTTTCAAATGAGGACACTATTGGCGCGCGGGATTGCTTGCAAAATAAGATGCCGATTGATACAGTAACTATACGATGAAACTGCGCGTAGGAGCCAATTGGGATATCGCCTTTCTTGACGCTGTCAAGGGGACGTCGGTAGATGCCCTCTTCGGCAAGCTCCCCTTCGATATCGTGGGAGGGGCGCGGCCGGGCTTTGTCTTGCCGCAGGTGGATCGCCAGGCAGTGGAGCGCTATATCAAGGCCTGCCATGAACGGGGCCTGGAGTTCAGCTACCTGCTGAACGCGCCCTGCCTGGGCAACCTCCAATATTCCAAAAAGGGGTATGGGCAGCTCATCGAGCTCTTGGAATGGATCGATCAATCAGGCGCCGACGCCGTCACCATCGGAATGCCCTATCTCATCGATCTCTGCCGGACACGATTCCCCCGCCTCAAGATCAAGGTTTCCACCACAGCCCGGGTCAACACCGTGCGCAAGGCCCTGCAGTATGAAGCAATGGGGGTCGAAGAGATCATCATCGACGAGCACATCAACCGGGAGTTCAAAACCTTAGCTCAGATCAGAAAGGCCGTGCACTGCAACCTGGAGTTGATCCTGAACAATATCTGTCTCTGGCAGTGCCCCTATAATTACGAACACGTCAACCATGACGGCCATTCCTCACGCACAGGTGAGGACGACTACTGCTACCTCCAATATCCCGGGTATCTGTGCCTCTACAGAAAATTGACGGACCCAGTGGAGCTCCTCAAATCCCCGTGGATCAGGCCCGAGGATGTCGCGGCCTACGAAGAGCTGGGGTACGAACATTTCAAGATCACCGAACGGTTCAAACGGACCCCCCTGCTGTTGGAACACGTGCACGCCTATGAAAACCGGCGTTACGACGGAAACCTCCTCGATCTCTTCACCCTGCCGCGGAAAAACGCCTTCACCCCGGTGCACCTCGAATACTTTATCAAGCCGAAACATGTCAACATCATGAAGGTCTCCGAGCTGGGTAAGGTCTTTGACTTGGAGGTGCGCGAGCTCATCCAGCTCGATAATAATAAATTAAACGGCTTTCTCGAACATTTTAAGCATCGTGCGCGCAATGCCGGTACTGCGACGGGGTCTTTAAAAAAGCTGCCACCGTAGACGCAAAGGCGCTCACGCAGGCCGCCCGCCGGGTCAAAGACTTTTCCAGAAAGCTCGTCTCCGGCGAGATCTTCGACATACCAAAATCACACCTTCTATTCCGCATCCCCGGTATCAATACACTGCTCAAAAAATTAGTCCGGTGGCAATTGAGCCGAGAACAGGGCAGCGGGTCCTAGGGAGATCAAAGCAGGATGAGGTTTCTCTTAATCGACCCGCCCCATAAGATCTGGACCATTCTGCGGGCATGGACGCCCTCGCCGGGCTGTCTGCAGCTCCTGGCCTACGTCGAACGTGAGGGCTTCGATTGCGAGTACATGGATTGCACCCTCAACGAAGGGCCGTGGCGCGATCTGGAGGAAAAGATCCGCCGGGAAAAGCCGGCCGTCGTCGGCATCTCCGTGATCTGCACGGCCTTCATCTATGATGGGATGAATGCCGCCAACCTCATCAAGGCCGCGAGCCCCGACACTTTAGTCATCATGGGCGGCGAGCATCCCTCCTTTACGGCAGAGGAGACGCTCCGGGATTGTCCGGCGATTGATTATATCTGCGTCGGCGAGGGGGAGGTGACGCTCACCGAGTTCCTGAGGGCAATCGAGAAGAAGAAAGATCCCTCGCGGATTTTGGGCCTTGCCTATCTCAATGAAAAAGGGGCGTTTTGCTATACCGGCGATCGTCCTTTTATCGAGGACCTCGATACCCTGCCGATGCCTGCCTACCACCTCGCCAGGATGGACCACCCTTTTGTGGAGCTCCCCTCCGAAGGTAGGCAGGGCCTCGTGGTCAATTTCTCCCGCGGTTGCACGTGGGACTGCACCTTTTGCTCGGAATCGGCTTTTTATAAAAAGACCTGGAGGAATCGCAGCCCCCGGCTGATCGCCGATGAACTCGAGCTCCTGAAAGAAAAATACAACCGGAATATCTTTTACGTCGGCGACAATACCTTTAATGTCAAGCGGGAGCAGGGCGTCGGCTTTATCGAAGAAATGCTCAAGCGCAAGACGAATCAGCGCTTTTGGCTGCAATCCAGGGCCGATCTGGTGATCAGGGATGAGGACCTCCTGGACGGCTTTCGCGAGGCGGGCGTCTATCAGTTCATGATGGGACTCGAGTATCATGCCGACTCCGTGCTCAAGGACATCCGCAAGCGCCTGTCGACAGTGCAGGCAGTCAAGGCCATGGAGCTCCTGAAAAAACACGGGCTGATGGTCATGGCAACCTTGCTCATCGGCCATTGGGAAGAGACGGAAGAAGACCGCACCGCCTTCCTGAAATTCTTCGGGAAATATGTGGACCACTTCGGCCTCAACCTGATTACCCCTCTTCCCGGAACTCCTTTTTTTAAATCGATGAAGGCCTTGGGCAGGATCGAAGACTGGGACTACCGTAATTTCGACTATCTGCACGCGGTGATGGCGACCAGGGAAGCAGACCACCTCGAGCAGGTGAACCTCATTTATAAAGATACGATGAGACGTTACTATTGGCGGCCGCTGGAGTTGTTGAAGCTCTTCTCCCCCAATCCGATCCTGAGGAGACACCATCGCTATTACATCACCAAGGTAGCGGTCAATATCATGATGCACGAGATCTTCGGCACGCCGATGTGGGTGCAGCCCAACTATCAGGAATATCAAGACTATCTGGGAGAGCGGGGGGAGGCGCTGCCCGAAACATTGATGGCCGCTGCCAAATAATCGCGTCAGTGCTTCAATGATCACCTTATAACCCGCCGCCTCGTCCCTCTATTGTTGGGCCCTCTACCTCTGTCGGGGTGGGCGAGCCACCTAATTTTTAGGTTGACTTTTCCCCTGCGGTCTAGTAGGGTCCTACAAAATCGAAGTCATCCATTAACAGTTCTATATTTGTAATAGTCTAAGTATAGGGTGGATATATGGGTGAATGATATGAGAACCCCCGGTTCTTTAAAAATTAAAGAAGGGGGTTTTTTATTTGCCATCATTTGCATCAAAGGGGAGATACTCGTCTTTATCCCTGGCAGCAAGCGGTTAGTTTATGCGCTATCGAGTAACTCGCGCTTAAGTAGTGCAGGACAAGAAGGTACAGTAGGAAGTTAGGTGCAGTGGCGCGCGAAGTCATTGTAAGGTTTTGATCGACAGAAAGGAGGAGAATCATGAATTGGTATTTAGCAGTATTAAAGAAGTATGCCGTATTTAGCGGACGAGCGAGGAGAAAAGAATATTGGATGTTTTTTTTGTTCAATGTTATTTTTGAAATTGTGGCAATAATCTTAGATAATGTTTTAGGAACTTCCATTGAAGATGTCGGTTACGGGCTAATCTACATCTTATATTCTCTGGCAGTGTTATTACCGGGCATTGCCGTTTCAGTAAGGAGATTACATGACGTGGGAAAGAGCGGTTGGTTTCTGTTGATAGCCTTCATTCCCATTATTGGAGCTATATGGCTCTTAGTGCTCTTCTGTACTGACGGAAATCCCGGTAGCAATAAATATGGACAAAACCCAAAAAAGGCTTAACTACTAACAAAGGCAGCGCCACTGCACCTAACGGCCGTAGGAGTTATCCCTCGTTTCTACGAAGCTTATTTTTGGATGGTGAATCCAACAGTCTGAAATTCAATAAGAAATACTGTCTGCCGTGCTTGGCAGAGAAAAGGGAATTAGCTCTAACATTAAAAAATTATTCCCTCCCGGCGCGGGCCGGAAAAAGCTTGACTCCCCCCTGTCCGGGAGGGTATATGTTTAAATACTATCTTCTTCCTCTCCCCTTGGGGAGAGGACACAGGTGAGGGGGATATCATCTGAGATCATACCACCCTCACCCCAACCCTCTCCCGCCAGCGAGAGAGGGGGATCTTAGTAGTTTGTGGGCAACGAAGCAGTCGTAAAAAAGTAGCAAAAAATTGTAAAAAGGTTTTTGGTGTCCATACAACAACGACCTATAAAAAAACAACAGCTTGTCCCTGCAGGGCTGCGCCTGTTCAGGGAAAACATCCTTACTAAGGGTAACATCTTCGGGGCCAATTCCAAGTCCCGCTGGGCCAAAGGACTGGAACTCCCTGCCCAGGGGGAGACGACGTTCTTCGCCGGGTGCGGCTATCAGTTCCTGGGAGAGTCAGAGGCCATCCTCTCGGCTGTCCGGGCCCTGGACAAGCTCAATCTCCCCTGGGAGCGGACCTTTGGTCTGACCCAGTTCCTCAATAGACAGGGGATAAACCTGGGTGATTTCCTCGGCAAGATCATCAGTCGCTTCCGCCGCGATGACAACCCCCTACTAAGCGCCGTCGAGGTGCTGCAAAGGATGGATATCGATTGCAGCTACCTTGCTGAGGAGGAGCCCTGCTGCGCCGCCCCCCTCTACTACGCCGGTTTTCAAGGGGAGTTCGCTGCGCGGGCTGCTGAGACGCAGAGGATATTTGAAGAGAGAAAGATCAAGCGGATCATCGGGATGGTCCCCTCCTGCACCTTTGCCCTGCGGACGCTCTTTCCCCAGCGCGGTAAGGGGTCGGCGATAGAGGTCAGCCACTTTTTGGAGGTCGTCCGGGAGAAAATCAAAAAAGGCATGCGCTTCCGCCTGCCCGGCGAGGTCGTTGTCACCTACCACGATCCCTGCATCCTGTCGAGGTACCTCTACCTGACAGAGGAGCCCCGTGAGATCCTGCGCTCCATCGAGGGGGTCGTGTTTGCCGATGTCGAACGAAACAAAGAGGAGTGGTCCACCTGCTGCGGAGGCGGGGGAGGGTTCGAGGTGATCTTCCCCGAGATAAGCCATACCATAGCCGCCAACAGGGTGCAGGAGCTCATTAAGACCAACGCCTCGATCATCGTCACCTCCTGCCCTGGGTGTCTGATCCAGCTCAGGGAAGGGGTCAAAAAACTGAAGGCCAGTAAAGTAAAGGTCATGGATATGGCCCAATTGCTTCGTAGCGCTTTGCCGGAGGGATGAGATGTCAAAAGCCAAGACATACAAAAAGAGGTTAAAAGAGGCTGCCCGCGATCCGCAGATCAGCGTTGCCCTGCAGCGGGCCATCGTGAGCTACCGGAAGAATGTCGATGAGGCCCTGAAAAAATTTCCTCACACCCTGAAGCTGGCCGAGGAGGTCAGGGGGATCAAGGAACAATCAATCACCCGCATGGAGGAGCTGACAGAGCAGGCATGCGAGGCCATCCGTCAGAACAAGGGTCAGGCCTATATTGCCCGCACCCCGGCCGAAGCCCTGAAGATCATCGACGGGATCGTGGGAACGGGCAAGCTCATCGTCAAGGGGAAGAGCCTGACCGGCGAGGAGATAGATCTGCGGGAGCACCTCGAGGGCAAGGGCAACGAGGTCTATGAGACCGACCTCGGGGAGTACATCATCCAGCAGCTGGGGATCAAGCCCATGCATCTTCTCGCGCCGGCGATCCATGTGCCCAAGGAGGATGTGGCCAAGCTCTTGAGCCGGGTTACCGGCAAGAAGGTCCCCCCCGAGATCGAGACCGAGGTGGCCACGGTGCGCGGCATCCTGCGCGATAAGTTCTTCCGCGCCGATATCGGGATGAGCGGCGCCAATGTCGTGTCCGCTGATACCGGTACCCTCTTCCAGATAGAGAACGAGGGCAATATCAGGCTTTCTACCTCCGCTCCGCCGATCTGCATCTGCCTGGTAGGGATGGAAAAGGTGGTCCCGACCATCGAGGATGCCTTCAAGGTGGCGGAGGTGACGTGGCGTTTCGCGGGCTATACCGTCCCCGCCTATGTCAATCTCGTCTCCGGCCCCAGCAAGACCGGCGACATCGAAAAGGTCATCACCTATGGGGCCCACGGCCCCAAGGAGATGCATGTGATCTTCCTGGATGCCGGTCGCAGTAAGCTTGCAAAAGCCCCCGACTTCCGCGAAGCCCTCTTTTGCCTGCGCTGCGGCGGCTGCCTCTACGAGTGCCCCCTCTTTGCCGTCACCGCCGGCAGATTCGGAGACAAGTACTTCGGCGGCATCGGCGCCATCTGGACCGCCTTCGTCACCGGAGATCTCACCGATGCGGCCCCCCTGACCTATTCCTGCCTGACCTGCGGCAGGTGCAAGGTGCGCTGCCCCATGGAGATCGATGCCCCCCAGATGTGCCTGGAGCTGCGGAAAAGGATCACTACCTGAGCCAAAAGGACCGTAAACCTTCTGATGGACAAAAGGCAATTCGTCCGCCGCAGCTTCGCCGCGATCGCGGGAAGTTATGATCTGGTAAACACCCTTCTCAGCTTTGGCGCGGATATATGGTGGCGGCAAGAAGCCATCAAAGCCCTCGGCCTCTCAGGCAAGGAGCTTGTATTGGATTGCTGCGCCGGTACCCTGCGGCTGGGCAGAGGCATCCTGAGTCGTTTGCCAAGCGCGCACGTGATTGCCCTCGATTTTTCCCTCGCGATGCTGAGCAGGGGCATAAAAAGGGGACATGATGCAGCTATCTCGCCTGTTGGCGGAGATGCCGAAAGGCTCCCCTTCCGCGCAGAGACCTTCGATAGGGCCATCGTCGGCTTCGGCATCAGGAACCTATCGTACCCCGAAAAAGGGATGCGAGAGCTTTCCCGTGTCCTCAAAAGGGGCGGACGGCTAGTGATCCTGGAGTTCGGCAGGCCTACCCTTCCGGTCTTTAAAGAAGTGTATCGGTGGTACCTCTCACGCTTCATCCCCTGGGCAGGGGGATTTGTCTCAGGGCACAAAGATGTCTATGACTACCTGTACACCTCCATCATGGCGTTTCCCGAACCCACTGAGATGATGGCCATGATGCGCAAGGTAGGTCTCTCCTACATCGGTTACCGAAAGCTTACCGGCGGTATCGTCAACCTGTATAGAGGGCAAAAGGTATAATCCTCATCAGAACCCCCCAGAATTAACCGATCTTGTTTTCACAACTATTCTTGACAGACCTATCGATTTCATTCCATAATTCCTAGAGGCGCATTGTGCGCCCTCCATAAACAATGAGAAGTTGGTTCTTTGAGAGACAGAAAGGAGGATGAGAAAATGGCGAGCAAGCTAGTCATCATGGTCACTCACGGCCCCGAAGATCCTGAAAGGGCGACCATCCCCTTTGTGCTGGCTGTAGCAGCCCAGGCCTCGGGCGTAGAAGCCCTTTTGGGGTTCCAGGCCAACGGAGTCTATCTTCTCCTGAAAGGGATAGCCGAGCGTGTTACCTTTCCCGGCTTCGCGCCGCTCAAAGAGCTCCTTGATGCATACCGCGAGGGCGGCGGCCAATTACTTGCATGCGGCCCCTGCCTGCAGGCACGCAAAATCGTCGCCGAGGATTATATCGAAGGGGTAACGGTCGTCAACGCAGGGACCTTCGTTGAGCAATTTGTAGGAGCAAAAAACGTCCTGGTGTATTAAAGCGAAGGCATTGAGAAACTTGACGGCTCATAGGTGAGCCCAAACCATCAATCGATGTTCAAACCCGCCAACCATGCATGCAGCGGACGCCGTAGTCTGTGCTGCCGGGAGTTTTAAATAAAATCACACAAGAAAAAGGGCAAGCCATGATAAAAAAGATAGTCTTTGGTTTCATCTGTTTTTTGATCATTTTTATCGTGAGCTACGGCGTAATAGGCGTCCCCTTTGTGTTGCTCACTCCGGGAACAAATCAGGCAAAACGAGAAGCTGCCCTGGCCTTTCGCGATGCCTATGTCGTTTTCTTTGCTATCGGCGCCTTAATCCTCACGATCATTGGAACTACTATCGGCATATTGCCCGGTACGAAGAAGAAGCCCCGCGAGAAAAAGAAAGCGAGCACGGAAGAGAAGGTCCGTAAGAAAAAATAACATAACTATAAAAAAAGCGTATAATATAATAAAAAGAGACTTATTCAACTAATCAGACTATGAGATCCGCGAATAGGAATATCGGAACACCCTTGCATACCGAAGCAGAACAGGTCCGCGTTCTCGGAACAACATATGCCCACTTTAGTTTGGGAGAGGAGGGAGATCTATACGTCACCGAACCAGGCCTCCCCTTTGCAGACTGCCTCTTCCCCCAGAACCATTGGTCGGACACGGAATGGTTCAAGCAGCATTCCGAACGGCTTTCCGGGACGAGCAGCCTGTACAGGGCAACCACGAAGAAGATCAACGGTAGACAGAAGGAGATCGTCATAAAATGGAACCGCATGGGTCAGGAGATTCCGGGCGACAAAGAGTTTATGAATGTGGAATTCAATAGCCCCTTTGAGGAATTCTCCCTTGTTACGGAGCTCAGGGATGTCCTGCGGACGGCCGATCGAACGGTATTCGCGCAAAGACCATTGGCGATATTTGTTCCCGCTACGCGGGTGGCGCTCTGGCGCACCGGAAGAAAAGAGTACGTGATGCAGGCAAAGATCGATAGGCACGTAGAGATCGAGCTTGACATGTACCGCTTGTACGCCATGATATATGAATGGATCAAGGGGATCGATGCCACCCAGGCGCGCACACAGGGGATTATAGATCAGGATCAGATGGTGTCGTTCACCCTTTCGGCCTACGAGAGAATCGAGCGCCATGGCTTCGAGGTGCACGACAGGAAGCCTCATCATGTCATCTTGAGGCCGCGGAAAAACGGGGAACTCATGAAAGACAAGAAGGAAAACATCGTATTCGCCCTTGTCGATTATGAGCTCCTGAGCCGCACCCCTGAACATGAAAAGGCGGTACGGAAAGAGAAACGGAGCGGTTACCTTCAGAAACAGAGGGATCGATTTATCATCGAAACGCCCAAGGCCCTACCTTCGCACCTTCATTACATGAATATATTCGGTGTGGGATATATCTACGGGCGCACCCAGAGCACCGGCGGAGAGCTCTGGGTGGTAGGAAAAGACCCCGAGCTCTTCGACTACTTCCTTCCCGAACGGTGGGAAAAATCCCTACGAACGCGGCTTTCGGCGTTCCATGAGATATTCCGTACCCTTACGAAAGACAATATCAACCTTGTATGGAAGGCGTCACGCGTCGGGATCATGCCCGATATGGATCCTTTCAAGGACAACGAGCGAGAGATCATCGAGTTCGGGTACAACAGCCCTTTTGAGGAAGTGGCCCTGGCAGTAAGACTAGAGAAGGCGGGCATTCCCACTACCTATCCTCGGGCGATATACATGACCGGCGCGCGGACGGAGATCTCAGAGTCTCTCTTTGATAACCGTAGATATGAAACACATAAACACTTGATAACCCCCGAGGGAAGACCCATATTGAGGAGTGACCGAGATTATATCCTTATCTGGGGGTACTGGAACGGCCCGGACGACGTGCTGGCCGCCCGAGACGGCGACTATTTAGAGGGCGTGAATGCCCTGCGCGCATGGAGGGAGGGGATCATAACTGAGGAGGAATACGTCAGGCTCATGAAAAATGTCCGGGA
>PDVH01000435.1_pt1 | contig 10684 bp, 11 predicted proteins | sample 1369781 | NCBI WGS metagenome assembly PDVH01 (sample SAMN07795378, study PRJNA414565) | Alkali sediment metagenome, whole genome shotgun sequencing project. | isolation source: glacial lake sediment | place: Bosnia and Herzegovina: Donje Bare Lake | collected 2016-06
CATGACCCCTGCAACTATTGCAGCTGACGTCATCTTCATAGCCTATCACTGGGGAGACATCCAAGAGAAAACCGTCGTTGATTTAGGTTGTGGTACAGGCATCTTTGCAATAGGAGCACACCTTATGGGAGCACAAAAAGTGATCGGATTCGACATCGACTCCAATGTCATCTCAATCGCAAAAGACTATACAGCGAAGAAAAAATATCCAATCGAGTTTCATACCCACGAGATCTCCTCGATACAGACATCGTGTGATACTATCCTGATGAATCCACCGTTCGGTGCTCAAAAAGCGAATCTAAAAGCAGATAGAAAGTTCATCGAAAAGGGTTTTGAGATTGCTTCAGTCCTGTATTCATTTCATCTGAAAAAAACCATCCCATTCTTAGAAAAAATGATCACTGCATTGCATGGGGAAATCTCCTTTCAAAAAGACTATGAATTCCCCATAAAATGGATATTCGATTTTCATTACAAAGAAGTCGTATCATACAAAGTCACCCTCCTTAGAATCATAACGAAAAAATGATATCACGGATGACGTGATACGACGACCAAAATTATAATAAGAGAAAAGCTTCTTCACATCGTAGAAAAAAACAGTGTGAATCGACATGTCACAAGGAAGGAACAAAGACCAAAGAATTGGTGTGTTCGTTGACGTCCAAAACATGTATTATTCAGCAAAAAACCTGTATAATAAAAAAGTCAATTTCAAGACGCTTTTAAAAGAAGCAATCGCAGACCGTCAGCTTGTTCGTGCCATCGCCTATGTGATTAAAGCAGATGTCAAAGATGAACAAACATTTTATAGCGTGCTTGAGGAAATTGGATTTGAAGTACGATCAAAAGACCTCCAAGTCTTCCTTGGAGGCGCAAAGAAAGGTGATTGGGATGTCGGGATCGCAATGGATGTCATGCGTCTCGCACCAAAGCTCGATACCATTGTTCTTATTAGTGGTGATGGCGATTTCTCAGATCTTCTTGACCATGCGAAGAGTCTTGGGTGCAGAACCGAGGTTATGGCCTTTGGAAGAACCACGTCACATAAACTTATTGAGGTGGCAGACCTTTTTATCGACCTTGATAAAAACAACAAATTCTTACTTCCACAGAAAAACCGAAACTAGAACATTTTAAAAACTCTTTGACTATTGCCCCCTAACATCAAAGTCTTGCTGGACCAAGCGAGATGTCAGGTAATGAAAGAGGGATAAACGATATAAAAAAGTGGGAAAAATGGAATTTCACCGGTCGTATCTCTCGTATTGAACATATCCGAAAAGATAATAATACAGTACTTTATGTGCTTTCGACTTAAAAAGTGCAAAGAAGTAATTAGAACGTGATTGATATGGTTCGAACAAAGACAAAGAAATTCAGGGGATCAATGACACATGGGAAAGGAAAAAAAGGTGGCCGTGGTTCAGGATTGCGAGGTGGTAGAGGAAACGCTGGTCTTCATAAACATAAGTGGATGTATATGAGGAAGTACATGCCTGATCATTTCGGCGTCCATGGATTTAAAAGAGATCCCAGTCTTGTTAAAGACGACCGGATCATCAATGTCGGTCAGTTAGATGAAAGATTCCACGGGAAGAAAGAAATCGACCTCTCCAAAGAGGGATTTGATAAGCTCTTAGGCGGAGGGCTCGTCGAACATGGATATAAAATTAAAGTGAAATCCGCATCACAGAAGGCGATTGATAAAATTGCAGAACATGGTGGAGAAGTAAAAACAGAAGAATAAAGGTTTTTTATATGGCAGAAGAGAAGAAGAGCCGGTTATATGTCTTAAAACCAATCATTGAACGCTGGCCTGCAGTACGAAAGCCAGAGGTCCATGTAAACTTCAGATCAAAGATATTCTGGACCGTTCTGTGTCTGATACTTTATTTCATCCTTACCAACATCATGATTTACGGGGTCAGTGGAACTGTCCTAGATATGTTTGCCAGTTACCGTGCGATTATGGCCGGGGCATCTGGTTCTATTATGCACCTTGGTATCGGACCTATCGTTACCGCATCGATTATCCTACAGCTCTTCGTCGGTGCAAAAATCATAAAACTCGATTTGACTAAGAAAGAGGATAAAGCGATTTATCAGGGAAGCCAGAAAGTCCTGGTCATCGCGATGATCTTCATAGAAGCTATCCCTCAAGTCTATGGATACCTGAGTCCAAGCGACGGATTGATTGGGATGGTCGGCAGTCGACTTACAGCGGATCTGATCATAATCCTGCAGTTATTCATGGGGGCATACCTCGTGTTCCTTATGGATGAGCTGATCTCCAAATGGGGAATAGGTTCTGGTATTTCCATGTTCAGTGCCGCAGGTGTCTCACAATCCATTTTCACGGGTATATTCAACTGGTTACCCACACAATCATCTCAACCGATGAGTATCTCAAACCCACCAGCAGGGACAATCCCTGGGACGTATTACCTTGCATCACAGATGAGTCTGGGCGACATGGTTGACGGAGGGTACCAATACTTATTTATCGGCCATAGTGGTTTCCAAAATGCACTAGTTCCTTTAATCGGAACAATAATAATTTTCCTTATCGTGACGTATACAGAGTCATCTCGCATTGAATTGCCTCTCGCCCATGCGAAGGTCCGTGGTGCTAGAGGACGATATCCGATTCGTCTCATCTATGCTTCGAATATTCCCGTCATTCTGATGTCAGCGCTCTTAGCAAACATCAATATGTTTGCATTATTGTTTTATACCCACCCTGGCCTAAAAGGCTTACCTGGAATAGGGGGTCAATGGTGGATAGGAGCCTATGATACTTCAGGTGGTTCTACCATGCCATATGCCGGGGGAGCGTGGTACCTCTCAAACCTGAATGGCGTTAATAGCTGGTTGATTCCAATTCTGAGTGGAGGGTATGGTGGTCATGCGCCATGGCAGTTCGCAATAAAAACCCTGATTTATCTTTCACTAATGATTTTCGGATCAATCTTGTTCGCGAAATTCTGGATAGAGACGACCAATATGGGACCAACAGATGTAGCCAAACAAATCCAACAATCAGGGATGGTCATGCCTGGATTCAGACGAGACCCCCGTGTGTTAGGACGAGTATTGGAACGATACATCCCTGTGGTTACCGTAATTGGCGGTGCTGCTGTCGGTGCTCTTGCCGCTGGTGCTGATGCTATAGGAACTGTCGGTAATGCCAGTGGAACAGGAGTCCTTCTTACTGTAGGTATCATGATACAAATATATGAGCAAATCGCGAAGGAACAAGCGATGGAGATGCATCCGATACTAAGAGGATTCTTCGGAGCTGAGTAGTGAGGGAGACAATGGGAGTTATTGTCGTAACCGGAATACCCGGGGTGGGGAAAACCACAGTGATGCAAAAAGCAGCGGAAGGACTGGATATCACCTTTGTTACCTTCGGATCAGTCATGAGTGATATCGCCATGGACCTCAAATTAGTAAAAGATCGGGATGAAATGAGAAAACTCAACCTCGATCAACAGAAACAACTCCAGATAAAAACTGCTGAGAAAGTCGGTAAAATGAAAAACGTCATCGTCGATACCCATTGTACTGTTAAAACACCTAAAGGATACATGCCTGGGCTTCCTGAGTGGGTGCTACGGAAATTAAACCCGACAGCTATCGTCATTGTTGAAGCAGATCCACAGGAGATCTATAACCGACGGGCGAAGGATACGACCCGGAACCGAGATCCTGATTCTGTCGAAAAAATCGCGGAGCATCAGATGATGAACCGAGCTGCAGCCATGTCGTATGCAACACTGACTGGGGCGACAAATCGTCTTTAACCATGACAACGCACTTGATGCGGCTGTAAAAGATGCTGAGCCTGTGATACGATGAGAAAACTCGATGATTTCGCACAAGCTGGGCAAATGCTCCTTCTCATGCTCCTGCTCTTTGTCATGATTTTAATCTTTGGTGATGCAAATATTCGAAGCTTTGTTGCCCTCTCCCTAAATTCTGTGTTTACTCCACTGATAGGGTTCAGCGGTGCAAATCCGTTGGTAACCATCGTGCTTGCTGGGATCATTGTCGTGTTTCTTTCCTCGCTTTTTACTCATTTGTTCACAAATTGGAAAGCGATGGGTCAGGCGCAGGAAGCAAGCAAAGCTTTCAACAAAGAAATCACCAAAGCAAGGAAAGAAGGGAACACCAATCGGTTGCAGAAACTCATGAAGATGCAGCCACAGATCATGCAAATGACCACACAGTCTTCTGGTGGGATGATGAAATCAATGTTCTTTTTATTCCTCTTCATCGCCCCTATCTTCATCTGGTTGACGTATTTCTTAGGCCAGGTGCATTATTTTTATTTCACAGTCCCTTGGGGAAATGGCGTATCTTTATTTGCGAGGAATAGTTGGATCATGTCTAACTGGTTTTTCCTGTACATGATTTTCTCATATTTGGCAGGTTCCCTCATCCGACAAGGGTTAAAATGGATTAGTTGGTCGACCTGGTGGCAAAATATACGGAAAAACATCCGACCGTCTGTGAAATAGGAGCATCATGACGACGATCACGATTAGTGGTCTACCAGGAACCGGAAAAACAACTGTCGCAAAACTTTTAGAACAACGCCTTGGGTTACGATATGTATATTCAGGTGAGATCTTTCGACAACTCGCACAGCGCCACAACTTGTCCCTTGAGGAGTTTGGGAAATATTGTGAATCCCATAGAGAGATAGACGAGGAACTTGACAAATATCAACTCAGCATTCTAAAAGAGGGCGACGTTATTCTTGAAGGACGGCTCTCAGGATGGCTAGCATATCAGAACCATATCCCTGCGACAAAAATCCTTTTACAAGCAGATATCGCAATACGGGCAGGTCGTATCGTAAAACGGGAACAAGGCAATGTCGAAAAAAGGGAAAAAGAGATACTGAAACGGGAGAAGAGCGAAGCTACTCGATATAAAAAATATTATGGCATTAACATCTCAGATACCTCGATTTATGATGTGATTATCGACGCAGGAGATAAAACTCCTGAGCAGATCATGCAGATTATCATAGACCATCTTGGGGGATAAACGAGTTTTTATATCCATCTGTTATTCTGTGAGTTACGATGCCTGAGAAAAATATGACATTACCATCGTTGAAACCAAGGAAACGATTAATTAAAACCTCTGCGACTACGAATGTACATTACGGAAAGAACCCAGCACAGCGAACTGTTCGGGAACTCTTGAATAATGGTTTTATCAATGTAGATAAACCTGCTGGCCCGACGTCCCATCAGGTTGTCGCATGGGTAAAAGAAATGTTAGAGATTGATAAAGCAGGGCATGGTGGTACCCTTGATCCTGCGGTCACCGGTGTGCTCCCTGTCGCACTCGGTGATGCTGCCCGGTCATTGCAGGTACTTCTTGTCGCAGGAAAGGAATATGTTGCATTAATGAAGCTTCATAAACAGGTCGAAGAGAAGAAGATCCGGGAGGCTTGCAACAGTTTTGTTGGAAAGATTTCTCAGATGCCGCCTCTTCGTTCCGCGGTAAAACGCGTGCGACGGACACGGGAGGTGTATTATCTTGAGATCCTTGAAATTCAGGGAACCGAGGTGTTATTCCGTGTTGGATGCGAGGCAGGCACCTACATTCGGACGTTATGTGTTGATATTGGGAAGAAACTCGGGTGCGGCGCCCAACTTATAGAGCTTCGACGCACTCGTGTCGGAAACATCACAGAGGAAACATCTGTTAACCTTCTAGATTTAAAGGATTCTTATGTGTTCTGGAAGGAGGATGGTGATGAAACACTGTTACGTAAGTCAATCCTCTCAATGGAGCGGTTGCTCGAAGTGGTTCCTAAAATTGTCGTGCGCGATTCAGCAATCGATGCCTTATGCCATGGAGCGAATCTCGCGATTCCAGGGGTCGTCGAGATTGACGAAATGAATATTGGTGAGATCGCAGCAGTGATATCTTTAAAGGGAGAAGGCGTAGCCTTAGTAAAGATGGAGATACCTTCTGTTCAAGTGATTGAGAAAGACACAGGTATCTGTGCGTCTCTTGAGCGGGTATTGATGAACAAGGGGACGTACCCATCCATCTGGAAAAAAACATAAAGAGGTACAGTATTGCGGTCGTTGTTTTTGCCGAGGTGGCTCAGACCGGTACGGCGCGAGCCTGGAAAGCTCGTGGGGCGTCAGCTCCGCAGGAGTTCAAATCTCCTCCTCGGCGTTCCTCATCAATATACTAACGGTTCATTTCTTTTTCAAAAGTAAGTAAAAAGCAAGGATGCCTCCCATGATTACTACTCCAGCGATGAGGAGAAGTACCAGAAGATCCGCCCCGATGGTATTCGAATCAGGGATGCTTGGTTGAGCCGACGATGTTGGTGTATCAATATAGAGTCGCACCGCATATTCCTGGGAAAAAATACTGCTAGTACCATCCTGATGTGGTGTCATTGTTATCCATGTCTCCCAGTGCTGATTTAAGAGATCGTTTAGTTCCGGGATAGTAAGAAATATCGAGAAGGATTCTGTTGCATTCGGCCGTATGAGACGCCACGAGGGTGTGACATGTATCCATGAAAGATTCTCGATAAAAGTTCGGTTTGGTCGAAGCAAGGCAATGGGATTTGGATTTTCAAGATACCAAGTAACATTGACAGTGTAATCATTTTCATTCAGAATCGTAATATTTGTTGGGGGATTTTTTTGTTGGAAATCATCGATAATCGTAATCGTCAATTCTGCAGGTTCAACGCGTACATCCGCTTGGCAAGAAATTGTAAAAAAAAAGAGAAGGAAGAGAAGGAGAAACCGGAGTATGTATTTCATTGGTATCTCTTTATTGTAAGCATTTACTTACATTTGTATTTTCAGGTATTTTTTCGATGGAGCGTTTCAAAGAGTTTATCGATTTCACAATGGACATCATCATATTCGGATTTGGAGGAAGGCATCTGCTGTTCTGATTGGAGTGACTCATCTGGTTTTTCAAATTCCTTTGTTACAATTTTTTTTTCAGCAGGTTGCTGATACTCAGACTCGGAGGATAGTGCAGGGATTTGTGTCTTTATTTCATTGAGTTTTTCTATGTAGCTATTGACATTTTGTTGGATGCGATAGAGAAGGGTGCGTGTCTCGGTGACCATCTCTTGGGTTTCGCTGTCAATAGGAAGACTGCTCGGATTGAATTCTCTCAACTGTTTCTTTGGAGGATGGGATTTACCTTTACGATAAAAGAAAATAATTATCACGAGGACCGCAATGATGACGCCAAATAACAGAAGAATCAACGGGAGTGTGATAGGTGGCTCTTGAGAGGATGTTACCGAGTTGTCGATGGTGTTGTAGGTATAATCCCATGTGTCGTCTCCGTTCACATCGATTTGGTATATCCCATAATTATATTTCACCGCGTTGGTAGTACCACTTGAAGGATTGTAAAGGATATCATAGATTCCATCCTGTGACGTATCAACGAGGAAGGAGGGGTTACCTCTGAGATAAATCTTTTTGGCATCAGAGCGGTTCGTAGGATCTGATCCCAATTGAAGCTCAATGGAATTGATAAGGCCGTCATCATCTTTATCGATATCTCCCTCATATTTTCCATCGGGGGAGTTTTCATCAGGAACTAAATCGCTATCAGTGTCCTTTGGATGACTGTTGCTGTCTTTCATGTTCGTGTCGTAAGAGATCTCCATTTCGTCAGGATATCCGTCATTATCGTCGTCATTGTCAACGCTATCTGGTATATGGTCATTATCCGTGTCAAGAGGATAGTTTTCAGAATTGTTAGGATCAGTCCCATATAGGGTTTCTTCCTCATCGCTCCATCCGTCATGGTCCAAATCATTGAAGTTCGAATCAACCGTAAATTGTAGAGAGTAGGCGAGGCTGCTCTGTCCATCTGAACCGATCGCGCGAATAGTTATAAAATGAACACCATTTGTAAGATTGGCTGGTGATGTCCAGGTTGTTGTGTTTATGATGATTTCCTGATCGGCATCGATTTTGATTCCGTATCCGACGATATCTTTGTCATATATAACAGAATCCCAGGTGAATGTTGGTGTTGGATCTGATGTGCTAGTTGTTTGTCTAATACTAGTGGGAGCAATGATGATATTCGGGAGAAACATGGTCATGTGGGGGAATCGATCCGTACTCTTTTCTGAGATAACAAAAGGTGAATCCCCAATATGGTCATGGTTTGCATCGATGCCTTGGTAGATATCCCAATAATTACCTACTGATCCATTATCCCATTGATTAGAGGCATCGTCACTCGCATGGATATCGTTTTTGAAGATGTTGTTTAGGTTGATCGTATTATTGTTTGAGTTCTGCCAGATTTTAATACCCTGGAGATTTGAGTAGATGTTGCAGTTGGTGATAACGTTATTGTAGGAGTTCATACGTATATCGATTGCATTTTCGTTATCAAAAATGTTACAATTCAGGATTTTATTGTTCGTTGCCTGGTCAATTACCAGAACCCCATTGCTGAAATGTTGAAGGGTGCTATCGTTAATTGTGTTAAAGTTTCCTTGAATCTTGAGTGCTTGTCCGAGTTGCATGACTCCTACTATAGTACATTGCGAGACGGTATTATATGAGGAGAGAATGTCAATCCCGTTTCCACTTGTTATACTGCGTATATCGCATGAGGTTATAGCGCATCCATTGAATCCCGATTCGATTGATATCGCGGAGTTCTTTGTGTTCGTTATCTGGAGATGTGATATCGTTACATAGGAGCTTAGAACAATGATGCCGCTTTTTTCTGTACAATTAATGATGCATTTATCTTGACTAGCCCCAACAATATCGATTTTTTTGTCGACGATGATAGTATTTTCATAGTATGTTCCTGGTTGTATTTGTATGATGTCTGTAGTCGCCGCATGGTTTATCGCATCTTGGATGCTGGTGTAGGTACCGGTTCCACTGATATCCACAGTGATGATTTGTTGCGGTACCGGGGGGATGCCTCTTGTTATTTGTTGAGACATACTGATGAAGAGGAGGAAGATCATAACAGAGAGGAAGCGTTGCATTAGAGGTTTTTTGTTCATTGTTGGCCCCTCCCTTTCCGTGGTCGACATTTGAGGTTGCCTCGTTCTGTGAAATAAATAAGAACGATATTTTTGACCACTTCTGCTTCAGAATTTCCTAGCTGACCGACATGTTCTTTTATACATTCTCGGACGAACGGTGGAAAACCAACTGGAAACCTCGGATTTTTACCCATGAACGAATCATATATGATTCATTTATTTATAAACATTACGATTCATTAATGATAATTTATTTGAATCTTTTATGATTCACTTACGATTCATTTATGATTCACCTATAGATAAAAAAATCAAATGCAAAATATGTACGTCTTTCGATATTTTTCTGTATACTCTAAGAATAACAAAGAGCATATTAAAAAAAACAGACCATTATCTTATTTACAATTTCTATATGAAGAGAAAGTTATTCTCTCAAAAAAGTAATCTTATTATCCACAAAAGAAAAAATACAACCGTCTAATGCATGAAAGAGAAAGAACCCTTATTTCTCAGGGATGTTTTTTTTCGTGTACCTCAAAAGTATGAGGATGACACCCCCTGCAGTGATTACCCCAAGAACGATAAAGAAGATTCCCGCGGACGGTACATTTTCTTTTATCGGGGTATGAATAAATAATTTCACTGCAAGATCCACCTGGAAAACAAGTCCTCCAGCATCATCGGAAGGGGTTTCAGAAGAAATAATGACCCAGGTCTCCCAACTTTCATTATAGTAATTGGATTGATGGCTCGGAGGAATATTTAGAAAGACATCAAAAGTACTTGTGGTCTTCGCAGGGATATACAACGTCTCGGGCTCGATAGTTACCCAAGATAGATCTGGGATATACGAATAATTTGCTGTAAGCTGTTGCACATCTGGATTTTTTACACTCGCAGAAGCATTAACAGGGTACATCTGGGGATTTGTTACGTGAATTTGATACGAAATCCTCTCTGTTGGATACCCCTCAGGCATGGAGATTGTAAGTTTTCCAGGCCAAATCTGCAAACTTGCCTGTGTCGTAGAGGCGAGTAATAGGAATAATAAGGCAAGGAAAAGAATGAACCATGGTTTCTTCTTCACAATCCCTCTCACCGATTCCAAATAACCTTCCTATTATATATTAGTAATACCAAAGATTAAAAGAAGGAAAATGAAGAAATTCCCTTCATTCTCACAGTCTTTAGGATAAGCTGCCTTGTATGTAGATAGTTGTTCGTTGTGAAGTCCAATTCTGGGAGATACTACTTCCCATCTTCAAACAAAGGCCACATACCTTGTTGGAATTCGCTGCAAGCCCAGCGTCTTGTTCAGCACTATATGTCGAATTGATATACCCGTCACTGTCGAGTCCATTGGTTCGAAGAGAGTAGGCATTACTTCCAGGGGATCCATCACCGTCAAGAGTAAGTGATGTGCTATCGGTGGTAGCATTGGTTTTGAATTGTGTATCCATAGGTAAGGTGCCATTGTTGTAGATAGTAAAATAATTTGCAGTGGTATTTTTCCATGCATTGACTTGTACAGCACCGAAATTATAGGTTTTCGGTGTTATATCAATATCAATAATACCATCTGGATCAAACGTAGCGCTGATAGAAGTTTCATCTGCTATAACTATTGGCGTC
>PDVH01000436.1_pt1 | contig 10684 bp, 12 predicted proteins | sample 1369781 | NCBI WGS metagenome assembly PDVH01 (sample SAMN07795378, study PRJNA414565) | Alkali sediment metagenome, whole genome shotgun sequencing project. | isolation source: glacial lake sediment | place: Bosnia and Herzegovina: Donje Bare Lake | collected 2016-06
GTCAAGAACTTTGAAGGGGAATTGGGGCCGGTTCCAATCAGTTTTCAAGTTTTTTAATTAAGACAAGGCAGAAGGTTCGAAAGCAGGCGCATTTGGAATAGGCTAACTTTTTTATGGATGACACCAAATCTAAATTTCTCAATCCATACCCCGAAGTCTCTACCTCTTCAGGAGATAGATTCCAAAAACTCTTGTGGGGAAACAATCTTGCATGAAATTCCATTGGCTATTAGTTTGTCCTGCGAAATGCTAAGCAAGTCCTTGTCTCCTGTGACCAAGAATTCGGCTCCTGTCTCTTTACACAAAGAGAGATAATGATCATCCTTGGGATCCCTTGATAAAACCACATGGGTTGAAAGAGAAATAGGCGTTGCCAGAGTCAATAATTGCTGAATTTTCTCGTGGATGAACAAGAGCTGGTCTTCGGAAAGTTTTTTTGAAAGTCCGGATAAGACTCCCAGCAATTCTTGGGCGATGGCTTCCGACAAATAGACTTCATGGTCTTCCAGTGCTCGAACGAATGCCTCCAGAGGCTTTCCTCCAAACGCAGCTGAAATGATTACATTGGCATCCACGACAACCTTAGCCATATATCTTCTTTCTGGCTTGGTCGAGCGCCTTCAGGGCTTCCTTTTTTGAAACCCCTGCTTCACTTAGAACCCTTCCAATTTCCAAAAGGATGATCTCCGGGCTATTTTTCTCGACAGGGGTAAGACGGGCGATCGGCCTTTTCCGCTTCATCACCACGATCTCGCTCCCTTCGTTTAAATACTTCACCACACCCTCTTTGAATTCTCTGACACCGATAAATTTCATGTTCGCCACCTCCGAAATAAATGTTACCACAAATGTGGGAATAATGTAAACCCCGTTAGAAATTCCAGCCGTTACGACCCTTCAACATACTTAGGGCCGTGAGCACTGTCGAACGGCTCGAAACCGAGCGGGGCATTATTTCTAACGGGGTAAAGGAGGCAAGGAAAGCATGTTCTTTGAATTGAATGATCAACAGAAAGGATTTCAAAAAAAAGTCAGGGAAATTTATGAGAGAGAGGTCAGTCCCTTAGTTGAGGAATATGAGCGAAAAGAGGCCTTTCCAGTTCAGCTCTATCGAATCCTGGGCGCCGAGCATCTTCTCTGCCTGCGATGTCCCAAGGAATACGGGGGCCCTGGTTTAGATAAGATTTCTGAGTGCATTACAGTAGAGGAATTGAATCGGATCTGCGTGGGCATTGGCGCGAGCATCATGGTTCAGGGAGGTCTGGCCACAGACCCCATTCTCCACTTTGGTTCTGAGGAACTTAAGCTGAAATATCTCTCTCCGGCAGTGCGGGGGGAGAAGATCGGTGCCTTTGCATTGACGGAGCCGGATGCAGGGTCAGATGCGTCAGGAATTCGCACAACGGCCGTAAAGCAGGGAAATGGTTACCGGCTCAATGGTCCGAAGACCTTCATCACGAACGGGACCATCTGTGATTTTGTGACCGTTGCTGCCTACACTGATCCTTCCAGGCGAGGGACAGGCATCAATCTTTTTGTCGTGGAGCGCGAAGACCCGGGATTCTCTGTGACCAAAACTTTAAAAAAACTGGGGAACCACTCATCGGATACTGCCGAGTTGGCCTTCGACGATTGTGACGTTCCGAAAGAGAGGATGCTTGGAGAACAGGAGGGAGGAGGACTGGAACAACTGGAGGGAACGCTCAAATCAGGAAGGCTCACCTACGGGGCAAGGAGCACGGGAGTGGGTCAGGCAGCATTCGACGCCACCCTCTCTTATATCAAAAGAACCAAGAGAGATGGCCAGCTTCTCGCAAGGTCACAGGCCATCCGATTCATCATGGCGGAGATGGCGATGTCCCTTGAGGCTATGCGGTATATGACCTATCGAGGCGCCTGGCTTTTTGATCGTGGTCTTGCTTCGATGAAGGATGCCTCGATCGTAAAACTCTTCTGCAGCGAATCCGTTCAGAGCATCGTTCAGAAGGCAATGGCCATCCAAAAAAAGGCCGGGCTGAGGATGGACAATCCCGTCCAGAGATTTCTTCGCGACGGGAGGCTCNNNNGTGATCGCCGGCGAATTGGGGCTTTAGGAGGAAAAATGAATTTCGAATTATCGGATGAGCAGAAGGATATTCAAAAGGCGGCGAAAGAGTTTGCCCAAGGGGAGTTCGATCCGGACCTGGCTTTAGAACTGGATCAGGCCGGGAAGTTTCCGGAATCGATATGGAAGAAGGCTGCTCAGTTAGGATTTGTTGGAATTCATTATCCCGAAGAGTTTGGAGGTCAGGGGTTAGGTATCTTAGAAAACCTTCTGGCCATTGAAGCCTTCTGCAGGGTCGATTCTGGAATCGGAAGCGCCCTGAGCACAGTTGATCTAGGCTCAGAGGTCATTTTGAAATTTGGTTCCAACCGCCTTTGCTGAATCGGAGGACAATGGAGACCTTACAGTCATCACCACGATCGCGGAAAGAAAGACGGAGGGATATTATTTTATCCACGGAAAGAAAAGTTATGTACGCAACGCTCCTCTCTCAGATTCCTTCGTCACCCTCTGCAAAGAACCCAAGGAGGGGTGGATCACATTAATTGTAGAACGAGAAAAGGAGGGTATCGAAGTTCATCCCGTCGATAAGATGGGTTTAAGGATGATCCCCTTCGGTGATCTCCTTTTCAAAGAGGTCCTGGTGCCACTTGGAAACCGGATAGGAAGAGAAGGTGAAGGGTTGACCCATGTGGACCATTGTTATCAAGCCATAGGGCTCAAAAGTGCAGCTCAAGCATTGGGCACCGCTGAGGGGGCCTTTGATCGGGCGATGCAATATGCCAAACAAAGGGAACAGTTTGGCAGAAAGCTTTCGCAGTTCCAAGCCATTCGACATAAACTGGCTGATATAGCTGTGAGTATTGAAGTGGTTCGATGTCTCACTTATAAGGCGGCGACAGAGTATGATCATAAAAAGATCGACCCTGGGTTCCTCTCCATCACCCAATTGGAGGTGGGGAGGAGATTGATCTCCGTAGTCGATGAGGCCCTCCAGATCTTTGGGGGTTACGGTTATATTTCTGAACAAGCCATTGAACATTATTTCCGGGACGCCTGGGCCATTGGAGTGGAACTTGGAACAGAGGAAGAACAGAAAGATGCCATCGCTGAAGTCATGATAGGCCCTTCTCAATAAAGAAATAAAATTTAGATTTATTAAAAAGTGGATTCAATATCCTCTCAAGAGGCTGAAAGATTATATCCTTTCTTCCATTTTTGGTTAAAAAGTAATCCTAAGTGCCTCCATCATCGAACTCTCTATTTAGATCATTGGGGAATGGAAAAGACTTGACATGATTGGAGTTTTGGGTATATATATTTTTTTGTATACAGTATCCAAAATCCTTACAGGAGGTGACCCTTTATGGAAGACTCTCAACTGTTCAAAAATATTACTGTTTTAAGTCTCGAACAGGCAACCGTCCTCCCCTTTTTAACCCTTCGATTGGCTGAGGAAGGAGCCAATGTGATCCGGATGGAACATCCTATTTATGGGGACCCTAACCGGCGAGTGGGGGATGACGTGTTGAAAGAAGATAGGATGTTCTCCTACTACCTCTCCATCAATTCAGGGAAAAAAGCACTCACCCTGGATATAGGGACTCCCGAAGGACAGGAAATTCTCAAAAAACTCATCCTTAAGTTAAAGGCAGATATCTTCTCTACCAATCAACTTCCAAGAAATTATGCCAAACTTGGGATCGAATATGAGATGCTCAAAAAGATCAAAGAGGACATCATATGGCTGGGAATGACAGGTTTCGGCCCCCAAAGTAATGAGGCGGCTTATGATCCCGTTCTCCAGGCCCGTGGTGGATTAATGGAACTCACCGGAGAAAAGGGAGGAAGTCCTCAGGTCATGGGAATCCCACTTCCCGATATGGGGGCGAGCGAACATGGTTATGGTCTTTTGATGAAGGCCCTCTACAAGAGGGCAGTCACCGGACAGGGGAGTCGGATTGACCTTTCCATGTTCGAAAGTACGGTCTCCTGGCTCACTCAGGCGATCACGCATACGGTCAGCTTCAAGAAGAAAGTCACGCGAAGGGGTAACACCCACGAATTCTTTTCTCCCGTCTCCGTCTATGAGACCAAAGATGGCTATACCTATATTGCCGTAGGAAATGATAAGCAATGGGAGACGATGACAAAGATTCCAGGGTTTGAATCCCTTTATAAAAAGGAGTATGAAAGAAATGCCGGCCGCATCGCGGATGTGGATCATTTGAATAACGCCATCAATGCCATCACCAAGAAATTTACGACTCAACAAATGATTGATATCTTCACGAAGGCGACCATTGCCATTTCCAAAGTGAACCCGATCGAAGAGGTCGTTGAAGATCCCTTGGTTAAACCGAATCTACTTCGAAGCAAAGATTCCAAGACAGGGGTGGAGATTACCATCGCACCTCCTCCCATCAATAACCTTTATCTGAAATCAGTCAACCGGATGCTCAGCTTCCCTCCACGGTTCGGGGAACATAATGAAGAAATTTATAGTGGGCTTTTGGGATACAGTGCTGCCCAGCTGAAGGAGTTCAAGGAGAAGAACATTATTTAAGGGTCCAAGGGGTCTAGTGATCAAGGGTTCAAGTAAGAATTATGAAAATAAATCCTTGAACCCTGGAACCCTTGAATCCTTGAATCCTACGAAGGACGAAAGGAGTAGCCCATGGCGCTTGATTTCACTTTCACTGAAGAGCAAGAATTCTTCAGACAGATGGTCCGGGATGCGGTGAATCGTTTGATCATGCCGAGGGTGGCTGAATTAGATGAAAAAGAAGAATTCCCCTGGGACCTCTGGAAAGAATTCGCTGGATTGGGATATCTGGGTCTGAGGCATGAAGAAAAATATGGCGGGATGGGAACCGATACCATTACCCAGATGATCTTCTATGAAGAATTGGCAAGGGGGTCTTGCGGATTTGCCATGGCGACGATTATGCAAATTCTCATGGGAACTTATTTCATTGCCCGTTTTGGAAGTGAGAACATCAAACAGAGGATCCTCGTACCAGCGATCAAGGGCGAGAAAATCGGAACGATCTGCTTTACTGAAGACCAGTCCGGTTCGGACTTGGGCGGAACAAGGACCCTCGCCACTAAAGTAGATGGGGGCTGGAGAATCAACGGAAGAAAACAGTGGATCACCAACGGACCGATTGCTGAGTTTTGCACCTGCATGGCAACGGTTGATCCAAAATTGGGATTAAAAGGTCTCAATTTCTACCTGGTTGAAAAGAAGACAGCAGATCAAGATGGGTTCGTCCCCGGCCAGAGGCTTCACAAGTTAGGTTCCCGCTGCTCCGTGACAGGTGAATTAGTTTTTGATAATGTTTTTGTTCCTGATGAAAACTTTTTGGGTGAAGAGGTTGGCAAGGGTATTCAGTATGCCGGAGAGATTCTCAATGAAGTTCGGGTGATGACCGGAATGAATGCCTTGGCTATTGCAAAAGAGGCCATGCAAGATGCCAGGCAATATGCCAATAACCGGATTGCCTTTGGGAATCTTATCAGTAAATATCAGTTGATCCGCGAAAAATTCGCCAAATTCTGGGCCTGGTATGAGGCTTCTCGAACCTACCTTTACAAATGTGCCTGGATGATTCAAAACAAAGTTCCTTGCGTGAATGAGTGCATGTTGGCCAAGTATCACTCCACCGAGATGTGTATGTATGCTGTCGAAGAAGCCATGAGAATTTATGGCGGGAATGCCTTCTCCTCAGAATATCCGCCACAACGGTACTGGAGGGATGCCAAGTTCTTGCTTTATGGCGGTGGCACCCATGAAGTGTTGTGTGACTACCTGGGAAGAATTTATTGCAAAGACTAAAATAATAAATCGTGATTCGTGTTGGTGATTCGTTAGATTTATAATCTATTGCGATTCACGAGGCACGAGGTACGAATCACGTTTATTTCGGCGGAGTTATAAGTACATTATTCCCCATGTGAGGTAAACAAGCATGGAAATCTATGTGTTGGTGAAACAGGTTCCTGATCCGGAAGCGATCGTAAAAGTCAAATCGGATTCTGAATTGGAAATCGAGAATAAATATTTCACCAACTTTTTCGATGAAATTGCTATTGAAGCAGGTCTCAAACTAAAAGAAAAGTTCGGTGGCAAGGTCACCGTATTGACTGTCGACAATAAGAAGGCCGATGCCCTGAGAAGGGGAATTGCCATGGGTGCGGATGATGCGATTCAGATCACTGACCCCGCGCTGGAGGGCTCGGATCAGTTTGCCATCGCCAAAGCCTTGGCGGCTTATCTTAAAGATAAACCTTTTGACCTGATTTTAGCGGGGAGACAGGCTATGGACGATGATGCAGGAATCGTTGGGCCTGCTGTCGCCGAGCTATTGGGAATTCCGCATGTCAATACGATCATCGGTCTCGAGGTGGATGACCCCAAGAAAGAGGTAAAGGTGCTTCGGGAGGTGGAGGGTGGGAAAGAAATCCTTTCCTGTTCCCTCCCTGCGCTCTTCACCTGCCAGAAAGGTTTGAATAATCCTCGTATCCCTCAGGTCATGAACGTGATGAAGGCCATGAAGACACAGATTAAAAAGATGGACCTTGCTGCTCTGGGATTGAATGCAGCCGATGCAGGCAGCCAGGCAGCCAAGATAAAAGTTCAGAAATATTTATCGTCCCCTAAGAGACCACCCGTTAAAATGATCAAGGAAGATTTCCCGGAGAATGTGAAGGCACTGGTTAAACTTCTCAAAGAAGAAGCCAAGGTGATCTAGAAGTTTAAAGTTTAAAGTTAAGTTCAAATGAATGAAGGACAATGCTAAATTTTAAAGTTAAAAAAGAAAGCCTGCAGAGGAAATTTCCTTATTTTGGCATTTGGAATTGATTTGACATTTGAACTTTGACATTTGGATTTTATGCCCTGGAAGGAAAGCATCATGCCTAATGAGATATGGGTCTTAGCAGAGCAACGGGAGGGAAAGGTCAAGAGGGTGACCTTTGAGCTCTTATCGGCCGGTGCTGAATTTTCAGAGAAAACCGGTTTTCAGGTTGGAGCGATTGTACTGGGAAGCGGGCTTCAGGAAGCCGTCAAAAGCCTCTCTCCTTTTGCCGACAAAATCTATCTCATGGATGACCCTGCCCTCACTTCATACACTTCCGACACCTATTTGATCAATATGGCTCCCTTCATTAAGGAACATCAACCCTCCGTTCTCTTAGGAGGAGCAACTTCCACGGGGAAGGATCTTTTCCCAAGGCTGGCCATGCACCTCCAAACAGGTTATGCCCCTGACTGCACGGGTCTGAACATAGAAAAGAATGGAAAGCTGATCGCCAAACGTCCTCTCTACGGAGGAAAGATCTTTGCAGAGATGATCTTTTCTGAAGCCAGACCCCAGATGGCTACTGTCAGAAACAATACCTTTCTCGTTAATCAAAATCTTAATAAGTCGGCTCAAGTCATTTCGATTTCCTCTCATACCGATCCCTCTTCGTTGAAAAAGAAAATCGTTGGGCTGGAGAAGGCAGCTGGAACGAAGTTAGATATCACAGAGGCCGAAGTCGTGGTCGCTGCTGGAAGGGGGATCAAAGCACCTGAAAATTTTAAGATCATGGAAGAGTTAGCGGATGTGCTCAATGCCTCCGTGGGAACCACTCGAGCCATTGTGGATGAAGGCTGGAGGGATCAGAAAGACCAGATTGGAAAGAGCGGGAAGAACATCTCCGCCAAACTCTACATGGCTTTTGGTATTTCGGGCGCTATCCACCATGTCCTGGGAATCGGCACCTGTAAAACAGTGGTGGCTGTGGATACAGATCCAAATGCCCTCATTTTTAACTATGCGGATTATGGGATCGTTGGAGATCTCTTCCAAATTATTCCTGCCTTAACCGAAGAATTGAAAAAGGCCCTAAAAGAATAACGATGGAAAAGGTGGATGTCATCATTATTGGCGGAGGATTGGCGGGTCTCTCCTGCGCCTATGAATTGGCCGATTCAGGAATGACCGTGATCGTCCTGGAGCGAGGAGATTTCTCTGGGAGTAAAAATGTGACAGGAGGAAGAATCTACCTGAGCCCCCTCCGAAATTACCTTCCTGATCTCTGGAAAGAAGCACCTTTAGAAAGGCATGTAACGAAAGAATTTATCACCTTATTGGGGAAAACCAACTCAACTACTTTCGAACTTTACAGTGATCGATTCAATCGAGAACCCTATCCCAGTTGCACCATTCTCAGAGCAAAATTCGACCGCTGGCTTGCGGATCTTGTCTCAGAAAAGGGAGTTTTCGGGGTCAAAACCGAGGATGAAGAGATTGGAGCAGATTGTGTGGTGGCCGCGGATGGAATTCTCTCCTTCATCGCTGAGAAGGCCGGACTCCGGCAACCTTTTCAACCCCAACATTTTGCCCTCGGTTTTAAAGAGGTGATAGCCCTTGATCCAAAAATCATCGAAGACCGATTCCGACTTGGAGAAAAAGAAGGAGCGGCCCAACTCTTTGTGGGAAGCCTCACCAAAGGCATCATGGGAGGAGGCTTCCTCTACACCAATCAGGAGAGTCTCTCTTTGGGAATCGTGGTGGGAATTCATTCTCTCAATCAGAAAGAGCCCCGTGAGGAAGTTCATAAACTTTTAGATGAATTTAAGGAAAGGCCCGAGATAAAAAATCTGATCAAGGGAGGAGAGGTCGTTGAGTATTCCGCCCATCTCATCTCCGAGGGAGGAATCCAGATCAAACCAAAGGTCTATGGAGATGGAATTTTAATCACGGGAGACGCAGCAGGCCTGGGTCTCAACATGCTCGTCACCGTAAGAGGAATGGAATATGCCATGGCTTCAGGAGTCCTGGCAGGCCGAACCATAAAAATAGCAAAGGAAAAGAACGATTTCTCAGCCTCTTCTTTGGCCTATTACGAGAAACTTCTCAATGAAAGTTTTATAATGAAAGAGATGGATCATTTTAAAAATTCTCTTTCAATTTTGGAGAACGAGAGGCTCTTCTCCAAATACCCTCAGGCGATCTCTGATCTCTTCGAGAAAGTGATGAGGGTGGATGAGAATCCCAAAGAAGGTCTTTACAAGACCATTTGGCAGACTTTTAAGACAGACTATTTGAATTTCCAAACGTTTAAAGACTGGTTGCTTTTTAGAAAAATTTAGGAGCGATGGTGAAAATTACCGAAAAGTTAGCTTTAGATGCTTTTAAAAATGACAAAGAGACCCATATCTCTCTCGATCAAAAAATCTGCCAAAACTGTAAAGAACGTTTTTGTGTCTATGCCTGTCCGGCAAACCTCTACTCCCTTAACGAAAAGGGAGAGATGGTGGTCGAATTTGCCGGTTGTTTGGAATGCGGCACCTGCCAGATCGCCTGCATCTACGGCTCTGTCAAATGGAAATATCCCCGGAGTGGATTCGGTGTACAATATCGCTTTGGATGATGGAAAACAAATTAACCTTCAAAAATGCGGTCGCCCTGGTTCGTTACCAACCTGAGACGACCTCCTCAGCTCAGACCCTCGATCTTTTCCAAGGGCTTCGAGGCATTCCAGCAAATACCAAAATTCCAAACAAACCCAAAAGATCTCACGGAAAGATACCCATCCAAGCCTCAATTGGGTCCAAAGGATTTTTTTGAAAGGGGAAAATCATGGAATACAAGACGATTGAATTGATCAGAGAAGAAGGGATTGCTATTGTCTACCTGAATAGGCCTGAAGCTCTAAATGCTCTGAATGAAACGATGAAGAATGAGCTGATCCATGCGCTGAAAGAGACTGAAGAAGATCATAACGTCCGGGTCATGATTTTAACTGGCCGGGGTCGGGGGTTTTGTGCAGGTGCCGATCTGAACAGGTTTATAGAGGTTCAAGAAAGTGATAAGGATCATAAAAAGAAAACAAAATTCGGGTCACTCGATCTCCCCAGGGCCTTTATACAATACCCCAAACCCATCATAGCGGCCATCAATGGGCCCTCTTATGGTTTTGGTTTTACCGTAACGCTAACGTGTGATATTCGTCTTGCCTCTGAAAAGGCAAAATTCAGTTGTGCCTTTGTCCGGATAGGAGTCACCCCAGAATTCTGTAGCACCTATTTTCTACCCAGACTCATTGGGTATGGCAAAGCGGCAGAGCTTATTTTCACTGCCAGGCCCTTTGACGCTCATGAGGCATTAGAAATAGGGGCGGTTGACCAAGTATTCCCCCCTCATCGACTCATGCCTGAGGCCAAAAAGATGGCCAAACAAATTGCCTCCATGCCACCTACCGCTGTACAAAAGTCGAAAGAAATTCTACGTCATGGGATGCAATCCACTCTGGATCAAGTCATACAGCATGAAGCGATCGTCTTTCTCGATGCCATGAAGACGGAGGAACATCAATTGGCCCTCAGCAAACTATTGGCCCGGATGAAATTCAGGAATGGTAAAACCCATCGATCTAAAAAATAAGGACAATTGTAAACACCACCGCTTCATTTTATAATTGGAGCGTTGTAAGAGGAGCAAATTCATGGACTTTGATCTGACTGAGGAACAGAAGGATATCATCAAGGCGGCCAGAGAATTTGCTGAAAAAGAGTTCCCAGATTTAGCCCAGGAGTGCGATCGTGAGGAGAAATCTCCAATACCTCTCTGGGAAAAGGCCTGCGGCCTT
>PDVH01000164.1_pt1 | contig 10681 bp, 10 predicted proteins | sample 1369781 | NCBI WGS metagenome assembly PDVH01 (sample SAMN07795378, study PRJNA414565) | Alkali sediment metagenome, whole genome shotgun sequencing project. | isolation source: glacial lake sediment | place: Bosnia and Herzegovina: Donje Bare Lake | collected 2016-06
AATAAAACTAAACTCAATACCAATATCAAAATAGATTTTCTCATGGCCACCCTCCTTTATTTGTTGTTGATAAGAACTCGCTTTAGGTATTGTGGGTCATACAGGGATTGCCCCCAAAGGGACATTTCTATCCCATTGGAGGCTTCATAGCGGTACCTTTCGGAAGCTCGTTCTCATACTACACTCCAAAAGGCTAGATGTTAGGTTGTTAGATTGATTAGGGCCAGGTAGGAATAATAAATCATACTCTCATTTGCATGGACAGTCAAAGGGAAAATTCCATCCTGTAATATACCCACATTGCTGAATGCCGTTTGAAATGTTGCGTTCTGAAGAAAATTGCCAAAAACAAGACTACAGGAAGCAAGAAATAAATAAGGAGGTGCAATGTTGCACTACAAGCCCTTAGACCGGCGCAGCATAAGAAGTGATGATTCCAGTTAAAGTTGAGCATCGTCTAAGATGAACAAGCTGAGCGCTTCCGGCAATCCTTTGTACATGTCTCCTAAGTCAAAATATTAATAGACAGCCTGCTGCATATATAGCTGGAAGACACGTATTGCTTCTTGAATCTTTCTTCGTAGACCTGGACAAACTACTTGAAATGGTCTTCAACGTATTGATAATGGACTGAATCCTGGGGAAGTCAGAGGCTGTAAACACAAGCAGGTTCGGGCATGATTTTCTCGCTTGATGAGGCCTGTAAGAAAACACCCATCTATGCGATAAACATTTACTAGAGACTTGCTTTTTTATTTATCGTGCTTAGATTGTTACAATTATTAGATAGTGAATAAAACATAATCCAAAATTGGTCATATAAAGTAAGGTGAAAACAAATAATGAAAGGATTCAGATTCGCCAAAAAATCAATTAATCAAAGTCGTTGGCCAATAGTTAGGCTTTTTGGTTTCATTCCACAGCGAAGAAGTCCAAAAGCTAAAATGGATTCTTTTTCTGATCCGACGCCAAATACCGGATTGAACTTATATGTCATGAGTTTTAATATTCGGCGTGGTACGGCGCAAGACGGCAGGAATAACTGGATTTTTCGCCGCAACCTGGTGCATGAGATCTTGAATCAGTATCACCCGGATGTTTTGGGCCTACAGGAAGCTTTAGACTTTCAAAATTCGGAAATCCGTACCATGCTTCCCGGTTATAAGAAGGTCGGCATTGGAAATTTGGGCGGAAGCAAGGGGTTGCATAACACCATCTTTTATAATGCAGCGCGGTTCGTCCTATCTGAGGAAGGTACCTTTTGGTTTTCAGACACACCCGATATTCCGGGATCAAAGGGGTGGGGAAACATTATCCCACGAACCTGCACCTGGGCACGTCTGATTGAAAAAAAGTCTCAGCAAGCTTTTTATTTCTATAATACTCATTTGGATCATATTTCCCAGCGTTCGCGGAAAAAAAGTGTTCTCATTTTGACCCAGCGCATTCATACGCGACCTTCCCCGGACCATTTTATCTTGACGGGTGATTTTAATGCCAGGGAAAGGAGTGCGCCTATACAATATTTAAAAGGTAAAATTCCCTTAAAAATAAAAACAAAAATCAAAGTATTAAATCCCAACCCTTTAATGGACACCTTCCGGGTACGATATCCAACTCAACGAAATACTGCTACCTTCCACGGATTTCGCAGATATTTTTTCCGTTTCAAGCTTGATTATATTTTTGTCCCCTCTTCTGTCAGGGTACTAGACGCAAAAATTATTCAACTACGATGGAAAAAGTGTTACCCCTCTGACCATTATCCACTGCTTACCCATATTGATTTACCTGTAAATTTTACTTCATCAGATTCCCGCACCTTCTTTGAAGAGGCTATGAACCGTTAGACAGTGCGATAAAACGGTTCACTACAGAAACCAGCCAAAAAGGTTAATCACCTTCTCCAGCGCACGGGTGATTATCCCACGTCGTTCGTGCTCAGCCAAGACGATCCGACGGGAATTCCTGAAATGATCCAGGAGTGCCGTTTGAATCTGCCTGCCGAACGCTTTGTCGTCGATGATGAAGTTGATCTCGAAGTTACGATGAAAGCTGCGCTGATCTATGTTGGCAGATCCTATGACCGCCTGTTTACCATCGATCAACATGACCTTAGCGTGCAGGATTTCATGCTCCATTTCATATATCTCTATTCCTTTCCGGAGAAGCACGCTATAATAGCTGCGTCCCAGAAGCCGCACAAGCGGCACATCGCTGCGCGCCGGCAGCAGCAGGCGCACACGAACCCCGTGTCGTGCAGACCGCAGAAGGGAACGTATGATGCGCGGACCGGGAATAAAATAGGGGGTTGCGATAAAAATCTCCTCCGAAGCTGCGGCGATATTGAATAGGAAGGCATTGCGGATATGGGACCGGCGATTAAGGGGGCCACCGCTGACGATGATAACGTTTCCCTGTCTGTGCTGGATAAATTGCGAATCTTCATTGTCGGCGGGGAGGGAAAGTCGGGGAAGTTCCCCCCGTTCCATCAGCCATGTTTCGGAGAAGATGCTCACCAATTCACGCACCGCGCTTCCTAAGATGCTTAAGCCAACATCGCAGAAGCGATGAGGATTTTTCGCAAGTCCGGAATACTCGTCTCCGACGTTGAAGCCCCCCAAAAAGGCAAGTCTTCCATCGATGATGAACATCTTACGGTGATCGCGTCTGTCGAACCAACGCAGACCGCGCTTAAAAGATGGGACATTGAAAGGAATCAGTTCGATACCCTGCTGTACCATGTTCATGAAATAGCTCTCCGGGGTTTCAATAGAGCCGATGTAGTCGTAAATCAACAAAACCCGCACACCGCGCCTGACCGCTTCTGCCAGTTCAGCAGCTAGGGCGGTACCGGTGCGATCGTTGCGGATCAGATAGCATTCGACAAGGATAAAGCGTTCTGCCACGCGGATCGCTGCATACAGCGATTGGAAGAATTGGCGTCCCTCGTTAAAGAATACGAGTTGGTTTTGCCTATGGGTGACAGACAGGCTTGAGGGATGAATGCGCCGGAGCAGGTGCATCATTCGCAGTAGCCGGTTTTTCTTCCCGGAATGTTTTTCTGTGGCCATTGATTTCCATACATTTCATATAACAGGTGCCGCTGGATTGATTCTTCCGACTCAATATGATCAATCTGTGGCTACTTAAATTGACTGAAAATATGGCAATATTTGAAGCTCTCCGCAATAAACTGAGGAGAATCTCCGGTCCTTAAGGAAGAATAATGTTACCCATTCGCTCACTTACCTCGCAGCAAGCGAAGGTATTTGCACTCGCTACCGGATTCAAGCAATTGGATCATAAAGCCCATTCAGCATCAAGTTTACTTTATGTATTGAAGGGTTCAAGCTAGTCTTTGGCATTTGTAATAAGTGTAGCATATTTCAGATCAAATGCCATGATTTTTATCACGAAATGTCTCGGGCAAGGAAAACAGTTTTTTGATTATTGCAGGGGATCAAACAGAATACTCTTCAAAATCTCATTCCCATCAACGATGTGATGTCTTGCTGTGTAAGGATTTGAAGAATATATATGAAAGTGACTAAAAATTCTGTTTTAGTGAATTCCGTCACATCTTGTAACCATTTATATATGTTATCCTTTTATATCAAATATAAGAGGAGTATTCAATCCACCTTGAGGAAACTATATTTTGCTCGAATTAAATTGTTTTGCCTTATATCTTATTTTAGCGATTTTTTACACTGTTTTGTTTCAAGAATGTGAATCTGCTCATAGACACTTATTTATTTTTATGGTAGAAAACCTGCAAAATCGTACTGTAAGAGATTTGTATGAGCATTAAAAAGATAGGTATAATTGCAAATGTGGAAAAAGAAAAATCGGGTGAATGTACTATCCAATTGAGAGACTGGGCCTTGAAACGGGGAATAGAGGTCTTTTTTGAGGAGGGAATCGCCGATAAGATAGGTGTGGATACGGGGCTGGACAGAAGAGAGCTGGCATCCCGGGTCGATCTTCTGGTTGTGTTAGGCGGTGATGGAACGATTCTCCGGACCGTCCGCTTTGTCAGTGAGTATGACATCCCTATTGTCGGCATCAACCTTGGGGAGTTTGGTTATCTTACAGAAGTTAATTTGAATGAGATGTATAGCGCACTCGATTTAATTATCAAAGGGGAGTACCAGACCGACAAGAGGATGATGTTAGATGTCAAGATAAAAATGGGAGAGGAAACGATCAGGCAGCAGAGTATCCTGAATGATGTTGTGATTACCCGTGGGAATCTTTCAAGGATCCTTAATCTGGAAACGACAGTCAATGGAGGCTATCTGACCACTTTCAGGGCCGACGGAATTATTATATCCACACCCACAGGCTCCACCGCATATAACCTCTCGGCAGGCGGTCCTATTGTCTTTCCCGAACAGGATTCCTTCGTGATCAATCCCATATGCCCCTTTACCTTGACTAACCGGCCGATCATTATTCCCGATAGCGCTGAGATAAAAGTAATTTTGTGGACGAAAGGACAAGGAGCGACACTGACGCTGGATGGGCAGGTTTCATATACCATGAAATCAGGCGACAGCATTTTTATCAAGAAATCACTTTATGTGACCAACCTGGTGTCATCGCCGCACAGGGATTATATGGAGATCCTGCGCACGAAACTGGGATGGGGTGGTTCACCTATGGGGGCAAATAAGTATTAATATGCTGACGGAACTTAGTATCAGGAATTTTGCAATCATTGATGAACTGAAGGTATCCTTTACCGAAGGCCTCAATGTGATCACCGGTGAAACGGGGACGGGAAAGTCGATTATCATTGGAGCCATGAGCCTTCTGCTGGGTGATCGGTCGTCCGTGGATATGATCAGGTCGCAGGAAGATTCAGCAGTAGTTGAGGCCATGTTTGACATCAATGAAAGGGACGATCTGAAGAGGATGATCAGGGAGATGGGCTTCCATGTGGGGAAAGAACTGATACTCAAGAGGATCGTTTCCCGTACAGGGAAGAACAGGGTTTATGTTGACGGGCAACTGGCAACCCTTGGAATGCTTTCCGCCATCAGTGAGTCTCTGGTAAACATCTGCGGCCAGCATGAGCACCAGATTATCTTGAATGCGGATAAGCATATTGATATTTTGGATGAATTCGGTGGTCTTCTGCAGCTCAGGTCTGAGTATTCAGAAATGTACAATCAATATTTATCTTATGATGAGAAGCTCAGACAACTCCAGGCAGTCAATAAAACCAGGGATGAGAGGGGGGCGTTTCTCAAGTTTCAGATTAAAGAGATTGAAGATGCCGGGATTAAGATCGGTGAAGATGAGACACTCCTGGATGAGAAAAGGGTTTTGAATAATGTCCAGAAATTAACCGAATATGCGACTGCTGCCTACGATGTGCTTTATGGAAAGATAGGTTCTGTCCTGGAAGGGCTTCGTGGACTTAAATCGAATGTCCGGGAAATAAAAAAAATTGACAGCGGTTTGAAGTTGTCTGAGCAGGATATGGATACGGTCTATTATCAGCTTGAAGAGGCGGCATTGAATCTTAGGGATTACAAGAAGAATCTGTCTTACGATCCGGCAAGGCTTGAAGCTATTGATAATAGACTGGAGCTGCTGGGGCAACTGAAGCGCAAGTATGGTCGTACACTTGATGATGTTCTTAAGAAGCGGTCTGAAATTGAAAAGGAGTTAAAGACCATAGAAGCTGTCGACAGCGAGATTGAACAGATTTCAAAAGAGGTTGAATCGCTAAGTCCAAAACTGTTGGATAAAGCGCAGACACTTTCGCAGAAGCGCCGGGAGACGGCTTCAGTTTTAAAAAAGGTTATAGAAGAAGAGCTTCATACCCTAAGAATGGAGAAGGCGGCGTTTGAGGTCATGTTCACGGAATCGGCGGGNNTGAAGTTGAGTTTTATCTCACTACCAATGTGGGGGAGGAACTGAAACCGTTGAATCGCATCGCGTCCGGCGGAGAGCTTTCCCGTATTATGCTGGCGATAAAAAAGGTCCTCGCAAGATCGGGTTCCGTGGGCACTCTGATATTTGATGAAGTGGACAGCGGCATAGGAGGGGCGACCGCAGCGGACGTTGGCAGGAAGCTCAAGGATGTATCAAAACACCATCAGGTCCTTTGTATAACGCATCTTCCACAAATAGCCTGTTTCGGGGATATGCACTATCGTGTGGTGAAAACTGTTTCAGGAGAAAGAACTGCTACCTCAGTAGATATCCTTTCTGAAGAGGGACGGCTCGATGAAATTGCGAGGATGCTCGGTGGTACAGAGCTTACGAAAAAGACCCGGGAACATGCCCGGGAAATGCTGGAGATATCCCGCATTAAATAGCTAATGATGCCAACTCTGTCGGGAAGAAACATAAGAACTGATGTCAGGATGCTTAACAGGGAATGATGGATGCTGAGGAAGGCTCGAATCGGTGACGTGAAGACAATTCACAGGATGATTAATGCGTCATCCGATAAAGGGGAAATCCTTCCCCGCTCTCTCATGGACATTTACGGTAGCCTGAGGGATTTCAATATTTATTTTGACGAACATAAGCAGTCAATTGCAGGCATTTGTGCCATGAATATCATTTGGGAAAACCTGGCTGAGATTCGTTCACTCTATGTGGAGAAAGGACACAGAAAACAGGGTATAGCCAGAAAGCTTGTCGAGGCATGCATCTCCGAGGCCATTACCCTCGGATTGTTCAGGATATTTACATTGACCAACAGACCGGAATTTTTTAAAAGGCTAGGGTTTAAAGAGGTCGACCGGTCAACACTTTCAGAGAAGATCTGGTCCGACTGCTTTAGATGTTCCAAATATCCGGATTATTGCGATGAAGTGGCCATGATTGTAGAATTATGATGCATGTGATGAAGACGCGGCGATTTTTTTGTTTTCTTTTGGTTTTGTCTATATTGACCGGTTGCGCGTTAATAATTGGTAAACCGATAGAAAAGCCCACACCTCCTCTTGTATTGATCCCCACTAAAAAAGCCCCCTCATTGGTTGATGATCTTGATCATGAATCGCTGGTCGTGGCCATCGAGAGAAGCCTCCAGTACTACGAAAGAAATGCCGGGAATGACACATATAGAGTTGGCGGTGCTCTGGTTACAGGAAAAGAATTAAAAGAATCTCTCCTCCTTTTCAGAGAAATCATCAGTGGTACCGACTCAGACGAGGTAAAACAGAAAAAAATACTGAATGCCTTTGATGTGTATAGAGCAACTGGACTTGATCATGAGGGGAGGGTTCTTTTTACTGGATATTTCGAATCTGTTTTGGAAGGTTCCCTGGAAAGGACGGATGAATACAGGTATCCAATTTATAGAACACCTGATGATACCGTTGTGGTGAATTTAGGCAAATTCAACAAAAAATATCTAAATGAAAAGATTGTCGGCAGGTTGAAGAATGGCGAAGTGATCCCGCATTTTACCAGGGAGGACATTGAAGAAGAAGGATCTCTAGAGGGCAGGAATCTTGAACTCGCCTGGATTAATGATCCCATTGATATATTTTTCCTGCATATCCAGGGCTCCGGAAAGATAATATTGCCGGATGGAAGGTTCATACAGGTAAGCTATGCCCAGTCAAACGGCCGCCCATACCGCAGTATAGGGAAGTACCTTATTGATAGTGAAAAGCTTACTTCAAGCGAAATATCTCACCAATCCTTAAAAAAATATCTCAGGGAACGCCCAGATGAACTTTCTGATATCCTCAACTACAATGAGAGCTATATATTTTTTCGCATTGTTGAAAATGGACCTGTAGGTGCCCTGGGCCTTACTCTTACTTCAGGCAGGTCGATCGCGACAGACCTCGTTTTATTCCCTAAAGGAGCCCTTGCCTTCATCAGGTTGCGAAAGCCCGTTTTTGATGAGAACGGAAACATCAAAACATGGGAGAACTTCTCCCGTTTCGTTCTCAACCAGGATACCGGCGGTGTGATTAAAGGACCGGGACGCGTTGATTTGTTTTGCGGTACCGGTAGCGAAGCCGAGATGATGGCAGGAAGCCTGAAGGAAAACGGGGAGCTTTATTTCCTCGTGAAAAAGAAGGACGATAAGGTAGTCGTCCCGCCTGTCTCTGATATTGATGAATGAAATAAACTGGGTTTTACTTGTTGTCCCTGATGAAGCAGCGCGGGTCTTCGGCGAGATAATCTCCCGTATAAGCCCAGGCCCTTCCTCTGCATCCACCGCAGACCTTTCTGTATCGGCAATCTCCACAGAGACCTTTCAGGGTATTTTCACGATTCCTCAGGTTTCTAAAAACGTCTGCTTGTTCATAAATTGTTTTGAAAGGCTTGTCCCGGACATTTCCAGTATTAACTTCAACAAACGGACATGGCCAGACATCACCATTGGCCTTGATATATGCGAAGCCCCGGCCAGCGGCACAACCATGAAATACCTGTTCTGCAAATCTGAACAAAGCCCCTTTCTGAATACCCTTTTTTTCGAGGATATAGGGCCAATACTGGGGACCTGCGACTGGCTCTATGATGGTTATGGCATGTCTTTGCTTTCGAGAGATGAGGTCGCTGAGCTCTTGGTTGGCTGATTTTTTCAGGGTAGCCTTTTCGATTTTTTCACCTCTTCCCACGGCAACTAACTGATACATAAGCATAATACTTGCGTCCTGCCTGTCCACAAAGTCGATGAGCTCTGATAGATTCCCCATGTTGTATTCCATGGCCGTAGTGTTGATCTGAAGGACGATGCCTGCCTGTCTTGTTGCTTCCATACCTCTGAGTACGAGGTCAAAGGCCCTCGGCGTCCGTCTTATGAAGTTATGAATATCAGGATCGGCCGCGTCAAGACTGATGGCATTGCAGACAACTCCATGTTCTTTAAGCTTCCATGCCATTTCTTCGTCGATCAGAGTTCCATTGGTTGCGATAATATTTGCAAAGCCGATGGCTTTTGAATGCTTCAGAAGATCGAATATATCCGGTCTGACAAGTGGTTCCCCGCCCGTGTAGACGAGTGTCCGAAACCCGTCAACCTCGGCGATCTCATCAATAAGCCTTTTCCCTTCATCTGTCGAAAGTTCATGCGGGTCCGGCTTACCGCTTGCTGCATGGCAGTGTATGCAGGTGAGGTTGCAGGCAGACGTGACCTCCCACACGGGATGACCGGGGTAGCCGATGCAGCCCATGTTGTTGAGATACCCCATCAAGATGGCACATCCCAGTTGTCGGCAAAGTAAAGAAGGAGGAAGGAAAAAAGGCTTCACATTTCTTCTATGATTGTTACCATGCATGTTTGTCAGTTTCTAAATATACGCAAGTATATACGTTAAAGTTGTACCCAGATTCACAGCTATATTCAGTCCACAAAGAATTTCAAGGCTTTTGGGATCTTCATGCCTTCTTATCAGCATCATAATTATAATAGCAGCCGAGAGTATAAGGACCGGCATATAAAAATATATGGCCTTAATGGGAACCCCAGCTGCTATGGAGAGAAACATGGTTATCCAGGCAAGCACGGACATACTTATATAGAGGATTTCACTTTTTTTCTTTCCCAGGCGGACCAGTAAATTTCTTTTTCCAACGGATAAATCCGCGATGTTATCAGGAAATTCATTCAGAAGAATAACATTGAAAATAGTTAGTCCAATGGGCAGACCTATCCAGTGAATTATAGGACTGATATATCCCATCTGTATGTAGAAGCCTGATGCTACAGGAAGCCAGCCGTAACAAAAACCGATAAAGATCTCTCCAACACCTCTTCCTACCAGCCTTACAGGTCTCGTTGAATAAAAGAAGCCTGAAAAGGCACCAAGACAGCCAAGAAAGAGGGTATAGGGACCCGTTTTAAGGACAAACTGAAGAATAATTCCGATGACAGCAGCAACCGTGAAGGTAATAATGCCTGTCCATATGGCTACTTCTCTGGCAATAACCCCTGACGGGATGACGCCTGATCCGCCGGCAAACATGTTATTAAAAAGTTTCTTTGATATTTTGTCTTCCTCATAGTCAAAGTATTCTCCTGAGTGATATGTCGCCAGCATCACCAGAACAACTGCAATAATCCCAAGGATGAAGACGGGAGTGTTGAAGAACCCATAAATCTTCCAGGCGAGGAGAGACCCAAGGATAAATGGAAGTACCCCGACGGTGTGGAAAGCAGGTCTTGAAAGGCCAACCCATCCTTTCAATTTTTCTTTAAATTTACGTTCGTTCATCTATGATAAGATAAAAAACACAGCAATATTTTTCAAGAGTGATCCCCTAACACAAAGTATAACCCCTGTCAAACTGTCATATTATGAGAGGCTCACGTTACACAACGTTTCCGAACCCGCACTACGTGTGCTTTTGCAAGGAGAATATTTTTTATGAAATGTCAAAATTTTCTTGATTGTTGCTTTTCTTTATGTTACGCATGGCGGGAACATCGAGATAGTATATCAATTCTTCCTTGATTAAACATAAGTGACGCTCAATCACATTGGATATGCAGATATCTTCAACAACGAATATTCACTATCATTGCTTACTATTATTTGAAAAAGGGCACGTATTAGAGTAGTCAACCGGTGGCGCCTATTAAAATGTTGGACCACTGGTAGGTGGATTAATTTAATTAAAAAAATATTTTATGGAAAGGGGGATTTTGAAGGATGACGAAAGCGGAATTAATAGCAGTAATGGCGGG
>PDVH01000348.1_pt2 | contig 10674 bp, 13 predicted proteins | sample 1369781 | NCBI WGS metagenome assembly PDVH01 (sample SAMN07795378, study PRJNA414565) | Alkali sediment metagenome, whole genome shotgun sequencing project. | isolation source: glacial lake sediment | place: Bosnia and Herzegovina: Donje Bare Lake | collected 2016-06
GTGCCGGCTCCATGGTAACATCAGGGCGGGGTCAATCGATGTGCAGCCCGACACCGTCATCTTCGGCAGCCTGCGGGCAAAGCGGGGGATAACAGTTGCCGGCGGGGTGGCAGTTCACGGAGACGTGGAGAGCGGCGAGGAAGTGTACGTGCAGAAAGGCGCCCACATTCTCGGCGACGTGATCGCAAAGACCATCCGGCTCCACGAGGATGCAAAGATCGACGGCACCATCGAAGCGCCCCATGGGCTGCGGATCGAGCGGGACACATGAGGGCAGCGGAGATCCTCGGGGTTGATGCACTCCGGTTCATAGAGCCTTCCTATGCCGACCTTACTGATAGTTCGTTCACTGAAGTGCTTGCTGAGTTTTTGGTCGATGATGCCCGGCTGCTCATCGATGAGCATGAAGACCCGCTCGCCCTTGCCTTCCATGACAGCACCGGATGGACCACGGGCACGTTCCTCTGCCGGCGACCATCGTCTGCTGTTATCGAACACTTCGAAAACGTCGGCGGAGAGATTTATCAGGAAAAGCGGGCAGTCTGGGAGGCAGCGGTGCGGGAATACTACAGCCTGCAGATCGCCCGGAATGTCACACCGGCTGTGGGGGACTTAAACCCCGCCCGGCCTGCGATCCTTGATGATATTATCACTGGTGTCTGGGGCAGGGGGGATGGCGCCACCTGCCTTGATTTCTGCTGCGGGTCGGGTGTCGGGTCCCATGTCCTGCGCACACTGGGGTTTTCTCCTCTCTCCTGCGACAACGATGCAGCACTTCTCTCGCTCGGGTTCTTAACAAGGCGCCTGATGCCGGAAGAGACGATCTGCATCGATGCGACCATTGCATCCCGGTACATCGGGAACGTGCCGCGGGGCGTTGGGATCATGATGGGGGACATCAACGCGTTTACGCAGGACCTGTGGCAGCTCCTTGTTGCAGAACTTTTTTCACTGACCGATGAGACGCTGATTACGGTTGGAAAGCAATCGGAAGCTGACCTCATCCGCACATGGGGCGAGGCTCAGAACCGGAAAATTGAAGTATGGGAGAACCCCAAAGACCCGACGTACGACCGGTGGGTGTGTGTTTCCAATCAGAAATAACACGCGGGGGATACAGGGGAAAATAATTGCGGGTTGTGCCCCGGTATTTTTCGTGCCGCCACTTACCTGTGCCGCTTCACCTTATGTACCTGCGGGTGCAGCCGGGGGTCTGGCTGATGGCGGGCATGGGTCTTTTTTTGCCGGGGGTGCTGCTGGCTGGGCTGACTCTGTTGCCTTAATTCGTCCTCATCCGCACAATCAAGCTCTGCGATGATCCCGAGGGGATCATCTATTTTTTCCGACAGTTCCATGACCCGGAGCAGCCGGTTGATCCCGATGAAGTGCTCTGCCATCACCCGCGCAAGGGGCGTGAGCTCGATCGTTCCTTTTTCTGTCCGTTTCACCAGGCGGTGGCGGATCAGCTCGGGAAACACCGGCTCCATCGTGCCGACCATCATCGTGTTGATGCGTTCAAGTTCCTGCTCGTTCCCGTTGCAGACGACAGCGTTGGCAACGTACTCTTCCGAGCTCCCCTCTTCGTCATGCTCCGGGGCGACCTCCTCCATGACACCCTTTAAGAGGCGCATCGCCATCTCTTCTTCCGACCCCTTTTAAGAGCCGGATTGCCATCTCTTCTTCGGTGAACCGGCTCTCCCGCGAGTAACTGCCACCGGGCTCCGCGAGGATCACAACCCTGCCAAGGTCATGGAAGTCAGGGCGTCCCGCCCTTCCCCCCATCTGGTTGAACTCCTGTACCGAGAGCCATTCCCTCCCCATCGCAAGCGCATCGAAGATCACCTGTGATGCAGGGAAATCAACACCGGCACCGAGAGCTGCAGTGGTAACGACCGCCATCAGTTTCCCCTGCGCAAATTTTGTCTCCACTTCACGGCGTTCCTGTGATGAGAGCCCGGCGTGGTACGCCGCCGCCCGCATGCCGAGCGCTTCGGCAAGGTGAATATGATGCTCTGCCCGCGGTACCCCTTGGATGAGGTGCGTTTGTACTCTTCGGTTGTCAGGTGCTTGATGGCCGGGATCTTTGCTTTCCGTTCGACAAAGAGGAGGTAACGCTCCAGCCCGACCGGACGGGCGTCATACCGGACCAGCGAGCAGTTGAGCTTATCTGCAAGGATCTTCGGCAGACCGATCGTCGCGGAGAGGTACAGGAACTGCGCCTGCGGGGCAAGGTACTTGAGCCGTGCGATCATCCCGTCAAGCCGGTGCCCGCGGTCGGGGTCTTCGAGCATCTGGACCTCGTCAATAACCACGGTCCCGATGTTCTTTACCTTCTGCCCGCGCCGTATCATGTGGTCGACACCCTCATAGGTTCCGACCACGATGGGCGATCCGGGGTTCCGGTCCCCGATTGTGCGGGTCTCGGGAAGGTTCAGCCGGCTCACCCCCGTGAGGAGCCCGGCTTGTGCAAACTCCCCGTACCGCTGGGAAAACCGCTCGTATTTCTGGTTTGCAAGCGCAACGAGCGGGACTAAAAAGAGCATCTGGCCCCTGCCCTCAAGGTAGTTCTTCACTCCCGCCATCTCACCGATGAAGGTCTTCCCGCTCGCTGTTGCCGCAACGACCAACAGGTCTTTTCCAAAGAGCAGCCCGGCATCAACGGCGAGCTGCTGCGCGGGCATCAGGGTCTCGACACCGGAGGCCTTCATGAATCGGGTTGGCAGGGGGAGGTCCGTGATCGCTGATGTCGCAAGCACCGGGTGTGGTTCAAGACGGTCAAAGAGCGTCTGCGAAAACGATAGCTTGTTTGGGTGCAGCGTGGCAAGCACGCGGTCGACATCGCGGTACTGGTCGAGGAGCACCTCGAGGTGTGCGATCGCCTCAGTGCCCAGCTTCCCGGCCTGAGCCGCCTCCCTCCGTAACTCCCGCCGTGCACAGTCCATGCAGATCCGTTCAGCCTTCCCAAACTTCACCGAGTTGTTCTCATCAAGGAGGGTGAACCGCTCGTCCATCAGACAGATCCGGCAGGCCTGAACGTAATTTACCGGAACCTGGAAGTCATGGAGGAAGGATTCGAAAAAAGGATCCGGTTTTGTGAGCAGCACATTGCCCTCCCGCAGCTGCGCGATCAGCTCCTTTGACGGGGTGTGCCTGTACTCTTTCCCGCCACCCCAGCGGAGCCGGAACCGTACCGGGCGTTTGCCCCGTGGTGTTCCGGATAGTTCGGTGATCCCGGCACCCCGGACATGTCTGCCGTCGTGATACAGGATCCTGTAACTGCCTTTTTGCGGCTGGATGATGATCTTCATGAAGCGATCAGGTCATGGATCGTGTAGCTGAGCTCCACGCCCTCCATCCGTTTTAAAAAGTCGGTGAACTCTTCATCGACAATCACGATCGCACATTCGAGCCCGTGGAACGCAGCCTCGATCACTCCTTCCCGTGCGCCGAAAAACATGTCGGGTTTCCTGCCCGCCGTACGCAGCGCAATATATGCCTCCACCCCGACTGCAGCAACGACATCAGCACCCTTGATCGCCTCCAGAAGCCTCCCGCGGTTTGTCTTCCGCGAACCCCCGTGCACTATCCGCGGCACCTTGCAGACACGGATGGTGCCTTCCTTGTGATCGATGATCCCGTTCAGGCGGGCGACACCTACATCCTCGTCTTTTTTTGCGTCCATGACAACCGTGCCTGTCGCCGGCTGTTTCTTTTTACCGGCGTACAGCCAACCCCCCTTCATATACACACCCACCTCATCGCCCGCGTTGAGATCCTCGGCTGCGATCGCTGCCCAGACCGCGACCTGCTGGATGATGTCCCGCCGGATATGGCGGGCGTAGGTTTCAAGGGACTCCGCATTTTCAAGGATCCATTCCACGCCGGCTCTGGTCACCTCATAGTTGCCCCTCCCGCTTGCGGCAACCATACCCTCATCAACGAGTTCCCGTATGTACTCTGAGATCGCCTGCGGTGTGACACCGAGCTTTGCAGCGATCTCCTGCTGCCGTACCGCCGGCTGGTGCTCGGCAATCTCCACGAGGATCTGGAGCCGTGTGACTTCCCGTTTGCTGCGCAGGATTGTATAGAGGGGGTCTTTACCGCCCGGAATCAAGCCGCACCAGTCCCTGGCCCTTTACATCGAGATGGGGGATCCTTTTCGCCAGCCCTTTGATAAAGACAGGACTGACACCGAACTTGCGGGAGAGGTCATTGATGGACGTGATACCCCCGCTCATCTCCTCCTCGACCTGCTCGACCGTTGTGCGGAGGTGTTCATCATTGGAGAGCGAGATGTACAGGATATCGGAGAGGTCCTGCAGGTTGCACTGGAAGTTCGCCCTGAACTTGTTATAGGTTGCACGGTACTCCTTCAGGGGCTTCTCGCCGCGTTTTGGCATCCGCCATTGCTCCTCGATAAGGTTGCCTTTTTTAAGGATCTGGAGGCAGAGAGACACGCTGTCGGAGTCGATCTGGGCGGAAAGTTCATGTTCGGTTAACCACGATTTGCTCAGGAGTTCATAGACCTTTTTAAAACCTGGATCATTGAACGTCATGAGGAGCGGAACAAGTTCCACGGGATCGTTAACTATCCTGATATGGCCCGGCACGCAAAAAACCCTATACCTATATCGCCGCGGAAATCAATAAGGTTTTGTGGCATACAATGCGTAAACAGGGGCGAATTATCGTCAGGGGTATTGTGCAGGGGGTGGGGTTCCGCCCGTTTGTCTACGCAAGAGCGCACGAGATGGGGATCACCGGCACCGTAAAAAATCTCGGCAGCGAGGTGGAGATCAATGCATCCGGCGACCGGTTTGAGGAATTCGTGGCCGCGATCTCGCGGGGACCACCTCTCGCACGGATCGATTCGGTCAACGTGTCCGACCTCGCGTATCCGGTCGGGGATACGTTCACAATCCTGCCAAGTGGCAGCGGGGCACTCACGGGGATGATCCCGCCGGATGTTGCGATCTGCGACGCCTGCATCGCTGACATCTCCCGGAGTGGCGGGCGGTACGAGGGGTACTGGGCGACGTCCTGCACGAACTGCGGGCCGCGGTACAGCATCATCAACGAGCTCCCGTATGACCGTGAGCGCACCTCGATGTCGGCATTTTTAATGTGCAAAGCCTGTGCAGAGGAGTACCACGATCCCGGCTCAAGGCGCCACCATGCGCAGACCATTGCCTGCGCAACATGCGGGCCTGAGCTCACGCTCTTTGATGCCATAGGCAGGCACCTTGACTGCCGTGATCCGGTCAAAGAGACCGCTGAACTGCTCGATGCCGGGCGGATCGTGGGAGTGCGGGGCATCGGGGGCTTCCACATTGCCTGTATCGAGGAATCAGCCGGTGAACTGAAACGGCGTCTTGGAAGGATTGAACAGCCGTTCGCGGTGATGGTGCGTCCGGATGAAATCGGCAAGATCGCGTGTGTTTCGGACGAGGAACACGAACTCCTGCACAGCCCGGTGCACCCCATTGTCGTGCTTGCGAAGCGTGATCCCACCGCCCATGCAGCGATCAGCAACCTGCACACGATCGGCTGCATGGTCCCCTATACCGGGCTTCACCACCTGCTCTTTTCCCGGCTTACCCACCCGCTCCTGATCATGACAAGCGCAAACATGCCCGGCTACCCGATGATCACTGACATCGACCATGCAATGGCAAAACTCTCCCGCGACGTGGACTTCTTTTTGACCCACAACCGCACCATCATGAACCGGTGCGATGATTCGGTACTGCGGGACGGGTATATCATCCGTCTCTCCCGCGGGATTGCCCCGAAACGCACTGCGATCGATCTCGGGGTACGGTGCATTCTCGGCGTGGGGCCGGAACTGAACGCAAACGCAACCCTGTACCGGGACGGGTTTGCCATCACCTCACCCCATGTGGGCAATGTCCGCAACCCCGCAACACTTGATTACCTCAAAGAGACTGTCGCACGGCTTCGCAGGTTTCTCGGAGCGCACTTCGAGATCGTTGCCCACGACCTCCATCCCCAGTTCCTGTCGACGCGCTTTGCGCAGGAGCTGGCAGAAGAGGCAGACGTGGAACGCGTGCCGGTGCAGCACCACCGCGCCCACATCGCGGCAACGACTGCGGGACCCTGCATCGGAATCGCGATTGACGGTGTGGGATATGGCGATGACGGGACGGTCTGGGGCGGGGAGATCTTCTGCGGGCAGGTGCCGGATCTCAAACGCGTGGCACACCTCGAGCCGGTGGCAATGCCCGGCGGCGACCTTGCCACCCGCTTCCCGGAGCGGATGCTCTATGGCATCATCCCGGAACAGGATATCCTTGACCTTCTCGCCTCGCGGGGGATGCCGGAGGTTGAAACTGGAGTGCTCAAAAAACAGGTCGCAACCGGGTTCAACGTTGCGATGACGAGCAGCACGGGAAGGGTTCTTGATGCTGCCTGTGCACTTCTCGGCATCTGCCGTGAGCGGACGTATGACGGCGAACCGGCAATGAAACTCGAGTCTGCAGCAGCCCGCGGGAGACCGGAGCCCTGGGACCTTGTCTTCTCCCGCAACAGGGGCGCCGAGACGCTCTCTTCGCGTGCGCTCATGGAATCTGCTCTTGCACGCCTGCAGGAAGCACCGGCCGGTGATCGGCATGCCGTCCTGGATATCGCCGCTTCATTCCAGTACAACCTTGCACGCGGGATCGCGCAGCTTGCGATCAACGCCGCACAGAACAATGGCATGAAGGCTGTCGCCCTCAGCGGTGGTGTCGCGTACAACCGCATGATCCGCGAGACCATCCGCAGTGAAGTTACTGATGCATCGCTTTCCTGCCTGATCAGCCATACCGAGCCGCTGGGCGATGGCTGCGTCTCGTTCGGGCAGTGCGTGTATGCCGGCGCACTCGGGCGGCAGCGGGCATAGAAACGCTGGCGCACCCCGTATCAGTGAGGTTTATCTTTCCAGACACACAAGGTGGGAACAGGAACGATGGTGCAAGAGGACCAGGAGAAGGAGAAAAAGGAAAAGATCCAGACTCTTGAAAAAGAACTCGCTGACCTCCGGCAGGGGCTCTGCCTCATACAGGACTACGACCACGACCTCGAGGAGGTACGGGAGAAGCAGGACGCGGAGGAGACCGTTGACCAGTCTTTTTTAAAACCACTTATGCGGGAGGATGAGGAGTTTGAGGGTATCTGGAAATTCCATAATGAGATGCTCATCGCTGACTCCCGATCGCAGGTTCCGTGCATGCAGATGTACGAGGCGTTTGTCACTTACTGCACCCGCAAGGGCAGGGATGCTGTCGAACGCCCCGCATTTGAGTTCCTGCTCCTGAAGATGGGCGTGCAGCAGCGCACTGAACGCGATGTGTGGCAGGGGTACCGGGTCCGCACGGACCGCACCTGATTGCCGGTCTATGACAGGTGCAGTGCGACCCGCTGTCCTGATGCCCGATGATATGGAGCACCGGCTGCTGTTATGACACATATTACGATTACGAGGGACTCAGGCATCCCGCTGCTGGGATCGATTTACTTCGGGATCATTGACAGGGGGACGAGCCTGCTGCAGGTGCGTCCCGGCTGCGGCTGCAACCTGAACTGCCCGTTCTGCTCGGTCGATGCCGGCCCCGCATCAACCACCCGTGCGGCGAGTTACGAGGTCGGGCGGGAGTACCTTGTTGACTGCGTGAGGGAGATGGCGCAGTTCAAGGGCAGCGGCGTCGAGTGCCACATCGATTCGCCCGGCGAGCCGATGCTCTATACCGGGATCGCCGGACTTGTCCGTGAATTAAAAGCGATCGATGAAGTGAGTGTTGTATCAATGCAGACCAACGGCACGCTGCTCAATGACAGGACAATCGCAGCACTTGAATCTGCCGGGCTCGACCGGATCAACCTCTCCATCCATGCCCTCGATCCCGCGATCGCACAGCACCTTGCCGGCGTCCCTTATTTTGATATTGGTGCGGTCACCGATGCCGCAAAGGCCGTCGCAGCAAGCACCATCGACCTGCTCATCGCGCCGGTCTACCTGCCGGCGATCAACGACGCCGAGATCCCGAAACTGATCCGGTTTGCTCAGGAGATCGGTGCCGGGAAACGCTTCCCGCCGCTTGGCATCCAGAAGTTCGAGCGGTACAAGTATGGCAGGACGCCAAAAGGCGTAAAAGTCCAGAGCTGGTGGCAGTTCTACAACCGGAGCCTCAAACCATGGGAGAAGGAATATGGCTGCAAACTTGTCATCACCCCGCAGGACTTTGGCACGGTGCGGCGCCCGATGCTCCCCAGCGTCTTTACCAAAGGCGAGAGGACAACGGTGGAGATCCGTGCACCCGGCTGGCTCCGCGGCGAGCAGCTGGGTGTCGCACGGAACCGGGTGGTATCAGTCCTTAACTGCCGGAAACCCTCGGGTAACCTGCGGGTCAGACTCGTGTCAACAAAGCACGGGATTTACGTTGCGGTGCCGGTATAGTCACAAGCGAAGAACAATGTAATTGGTATTTTTTTTAAAAAAAAGATCGGGATTTACCCGAACAGGGCGCCAAGCCCTGCCATGCCGCTCTCTTCATCTTCTTTCTTGTGCTCTTCCTTGTGCTCGTCCTTTGCCGGTGCTGCTGCAGCTGCATGTGCGGCCGCAGGTGCGGCGGCAACTGCTACGGGAGCGATGGCTGCCTTGCTGATCGCTTCCTCGATGTTTACGCCATCGAGCGCGGCAACGAGCGCCTTTACACGGGATTCATCAACTGCTGTACCTGCGGCGGCAAGGACTGCCTTCACGCCTTTCTCATCGACCTTCCTGCCTGCCTTGTGCAGGAGAAGTGCTGCATAGATATATTCCATCTCATTTCACCTCGTTTTTACCTGATTTTCACGTTACAATGCTTTTCAACGCAATGCTTTCCTTCTGAGCTTTACCGATAATCGCACCAATTGCATCTTTTTCGTAGATGCATGCCTCGACTGCTAGCCCCCGCGCTTCCCTGACGGCCTTTGTCAGGATCATGGCGATCGTATCCTTTGTCGGGATCGCCGCATTGAGCGAGAGGTAAAATGCCTGCTGTCCGGCGAGCTGGATCTGTGCAAGGATTGCGGTTTCATCGATCGCGAGCACTGACGGTTCATACACATCACCCTGGTAGAACGCTGCCTGGAGGGCAAGCCCGACGTCCATCGGCTTGATGTCCAGCTTGATCATCACGTCCGCGACCTTGGGGGAAATGACCGCACCTTTCTTCACGATCGTCCTGGTCTCGCGGATCTTCACCTTGCCGCCTTCGATCGCTGCCGGGATGCCCGCCTGCTGGAGCTCGCCCACGATCGGCCCGGGCTTGAAACTGGTCGGACCCTTCTCGACCACGATATCCTGCGGTGCAGTCTCACCTGCTTTTGCCGCCATCTTGGTCTTGGTCTTTTCCAGCTGCTTAAAAAGCCTGAACGGGTTGTCGTTTGAGAAGATCATCGCGGAGTGGCCGGAGACGTATTTGGTGAGCCCCGTTACCTTCCCGCCCATCTCGCCGAGTGCATGTTCAATCAGCGTGTTCCTCGTCACCCTGATGAGTGCTTTGCCCCGCAGGTTGCGCCGGATCTGCTGCACCTGCGCTGCCGGGATGCCGTACATGTCGACAAGCCCGACAAGCGTGTACTTGCCGGCGTTCTTCTTGATCTCCTCGATCTCGTCCTTTTTCCATGCCGGCAGGTGCCGCGTGTAGAGCGCCATTCAGACCAGCCTCACGGGAGGACCCATCGTGGTCTTGACATAGATCGAGCGGACATTTAACGGGCCCTGCTCGAGGACAGATTCAATCCTCTTTACGATCGTTTCAATATTCTCTGCGACCTGCTCCGGTTTCATTGTCGTGGACCCGACCTTTGTGGAAAACACTGTCTTGTCCTTGGTGCGGATCTTGACGGAGTTTCTCAGACGTTCCACGATAGGGCGGATATCCATCCCGCCGGTGATCGGCATCGGCATCCTGCCCCGCGGGCCGAGCCGGGGGCCCAGAAACCTGCCGACCTGCGGCATGACTCCCGTCTCTGCAAGGAAAAACCGGTACTGTTCGGCGATCTTGCGTGCTTCACGCGGTGCACCTCCCAGTCGCTCAATCTCTTCAGGGCCTAAAATCAGATCAACCTTGGCATCCTTTGCCTGGGTGACGATATCCCCCTTCCCCAGAACGCAGATCCCGACATTTTCGCCGGTGCCGTTCGGGAGAAGAATCGTCTCGTCAATACGATTTTTCGGCTGCGCCATGTCGATATTCTTGAGATTGATGGTGATATCTATACTCTCAGAGAACTTACGTTTTGGCGCGACCTTCTCAAGAGNCNTCTATGGTTTATTCACAAACTAGTTTGCGAGCGCGCTGTCGTACTTGCCCTCGTTGATTAAGGCAATAACCTCTCTTGGTGCCTTGCCGTCAACGGTGACGCCCAGGCTCACACACGTGCCAAGGACCTCTTTTACCGCGGTCTTCAGCTCGTAGGAGAGCATGCCGTCCAGTTTCATTCTGGCAATCCTGACAGCGGCCTCAAATGGTAGGTTACCTACCACCTTGACGTTGGGCTCTGCGGATCCTTTCTCGATACCAGCCTCTTTCTTGATGAGCGCCGTCGTGGGCGGGACGCCCACCGTGACGGTGAACTGCTTCTTGTCGTCAACATCGATCTTGACCGGGACCTGCATTCCATTGA
>PDVH01000109.1_pt2 | contig 10665 bp, 9 predicted proteins | sample 1369781 | NCBI WGS metagenome assembly PDVH01 (sample SAMN07795378, study PRJNA414565) | Alkali sediment metagenome, whole genome shotgun sequencing project. | isolation source: glacial lake sediment | place: Bosnia and Herzegovina: Donje Bare Lake | collected 2016-06
CTTTCCGGTTTCTCCCCATTTACTCATCACTCATTGCCCCATCTACCGTTTCCCATCGTCCCTTGCCTGTTTTATACTTCGATCTTGGAAAAAAGATACGCGCCGGCGAGCATGACGAAAGCTGCAATAGAGCCAAGGACACAGAAGTCTGTGACGAGGCCGAAATGGGCCATATTGATGAGGGTCCCCCGAAGTCCATCAACACCGTAGGCGAGGGGATTTATCATAGATATAATGACCACGGCTTTCGGCAGGCTTTCGAGGGGAAACAATGCACCGGAAAGAAAGAAAAGGGGCATGATCAGAAAGTTAATAATAATCTGAAAACCCTGCATGTCTTCTATAAAGGATGCAATGGCCGTTCCGAGGGCTGTAAATGTTACGGCGATGAGTACCATGTAGAGAAGGGCGAGAGGAATCATGGATATAGATGTGGGCCTGAACCCAACAATGATAGAGAGAAGAAGGACAATCAGGCCCTGTATCACTGCAACGGTAGCACCACCGAGGGTTCTGCCAAGCATAATTTTGAGACGCGACACAGGTGCAACCAACGTCTCCTTGAGGAACCCGAACCGCCTGTCCCACAGGACTTCAATACCGGAAAAGGTAGCCGTGAAGAGGATGCTCATAGTGATGATGCCTGGTGCCAGGAATTGGATATAATCACCGCCTCCAGCCTTCGTATAGATTGGTCCAAAACCGAATCCAAGGGCTACAAAGAAAAGGAGGGGCTGCCCCAGGGACCCTATGATACGGGCTTTGGACCGGAAGTAGCGCTTTAACTGCCTGAGCCAGAGAATATAGATGACCTTCACCGGCGATGCCTACCGAACATTTTGCGCCGCGCCCGCATCTGTTCCAGGTTGTTTGGTTCTTCATCCCTGATATCCCGGCCTGTGAGGGCGATAAACGCACCTTCAAGGGAATTGGTGCCTGTTTGGTTTTTTAATTCATCAAGTGTTCCCTGAACGATAAGCCTGCCGTGATCAATAATGGCGATCCGGCGCGCAACCCGCTCGGCCTCTTCCATGTAGTGGGTGGTCAGAAAAATCGTTGTCTGTTCAGACTGATTGAGCCCTTTGATGTAATTCCAAATCAGACTCCGTGTCTGCGGATCAAGTCCCAAAGTTGGTTCATCGAGGAAGAGAATCCTGGGATGATGGAGTAAGCCCCGTGCTATCTCAAGCCTTCTTTTCATGCCCCCGGAAAACTTTTTTACCTGGTCTTTCCTTCGATCCCACAGCTCCACAATCTTGAGGAGTTCTTCAGTTCTTCTTGCCCGTATGTCTCGGGGAATGCCATAGAGAACACCATGATAATCCATATTTTCCCCCGCTGTCAGATCCTCGTCAAGGCTTGGATCCTGGAAGACGATACCAAAGCTCTGGCGGACCATATGGGGTGATGTAACCGGGTCATGCCCGTTCAGGATGATATCCCCGCTCGTGGGGCGTAGGAGTGTGGTAAGCATATTGATAGTTGTAGATTTTCCTGCACCATTTGGCCCTAGAAAGGCGAAGATCTCACCTGTGCTGACAGAAAAGGAGATATGGTCCACAGCGGTAAAGCCATTGAAGACCTTTGTTAGATCTGTCACTCTTATGATGGCTTGGTTGGTCATTTTTGTTCCAGAGTAAAATAGTTATAGCAGTTACCACGCAGGTGTTCAATGCAAATCAATGGAAAAAAACCTTACCTTTTTCTTGACATATCTTTTATTTGTGCTATTAACACCATATAAGCTTTTAAAACATAGTACAAAACTAAAGGAGGTTATTATGGCAGGGAGCGTGTACGTCGTTAACGAAATTGTAGGTACCAGCACAAAATCATGGGAAGATGCAGCTAGGCAGGCCGTAGAGACCGCTGCAAAGAGCGTCGAGGATATCCGTATTGGCGAGGTGGTGAAACAGGATCTAACGGTAGAAAACGGGAAGGTGACGAGCTACCGGGTAAGGCTCAATATTTCATTCAAGTTTCACACGGGGAAATAGCCCTGCCTGACAGTAGGCTGCATGTAAGCAGTAATTTTACAAACTGATGTTTACTGCCAGGTAAAGGTATCGGGGGTCAACAATCAGGGTTCGCTTGGCCCCCGATACCCGAACCCAATCCATGACTTAACTCAGCCTTATTCTTTGTGCTTTTCCTATCCCTTGCTTTTCCTGATAACTGATAACCGTTTACCGATAACCAGTTGTTATGGATACTGCGGCAGGGCTGTGAGCGCAGCTATCTCAGCAAAACCCAGAGCGATGTTCATGTTCTGGATAGCCTGGCCTGATGCCCCTTTGACAAGGTTATCGATAGCTGAAATGATAACGATACGGCCATCATCAAAGCTCTTGAGCCCGATATCGATGTAGTTGGAAAATCTCACAAACCGTGTATCAGGATATATCCCTTCATCCATGATCCGTACGAAGGGCTCACCGTGATACGTCTTTCTGTAGAGAGCAAGAACATCTTTTGTATTGAGGGGCTCTTGCAGCTTGCTATACATCGTGGTCAGAATACCCCTGTTTATTGGAAGGAGATGGGGCACGAACATAATTTTGAGGTTGGAGAGCTTGCTTACCTCTTTCTGGATCTCCGGCTCATGACGGTGGACACCCACCCCGTAGGGTCTGAAACCTTCTGAAACTTCGCAGAAGAGGCTTCCGAGCTTAGCCTCCCGTCCAGCACCACTCACGCCTGATTTCGAGTCCACAAAAATATCGCCTGTCAGAAGGCCAGACTTGAGGAGCGGGTACAACCCCAGAATAGCGGATGTGGGATAACAACCAGGGTTACCAACAAGCTTTGCACCTTTGATCTTGTCCCTGTAGATTTCAGGAAGGCCAAATACCGCATGAGGAATCAACTCCCTGGCGGTGTGCGGTATGTAAACACTTTCGTAGGTTGTAACGTCCTCAAACCGAAAATCAGCGCTGAGGTCAATGATCAATGCCTTGCCGTCGTAAAGTGTTTTTGCTGCTTCCATGGATGTTCCGTGAGGCAGGCAGAGAAAATAGACATCGCATTTACCTGCGTGGTTATCATCTGTCGGCGTAAGGGTTTCTTCGAACCTTCCCTTCAGCAGGGGAAAAATGTCAGAGATTTTTTTACCCTTGTAGGTATTGGATGTAATAAGGCTGATTGTTATATCGGGATGATAAATGAGCGTTGAAATAAGGGCCAAGCCGGTATAACCGGTGGCCCCTATGATACCCGCCTTCAACATTTTATCTCTTGGAGAACTGAAAGCTTGCCCGTGCTCCTTTTTTACCGTACTTCTTTCTCTCTTTGGCGCGTGGGTCTCTGGTAATGAGTCCCTGCTTCTTAAGAGTGGTTCTGAAATTTATGTTGTATTCAAGAAGAGCTTTTGCGATCCCGTGACCTAAGGCCCATGCCTGTGCGGGAACGCCTCCGCCATATATATTGGCTACCACATCAAACTTCCCGAGGTTGCCGGTGAGGAGTAAGGGCTTGTTCACCATAAGCTTCAGCACTTCAAGGGGGAAGTAGTCTTCAATGGTCCTTCCATTGATTACAAAATTACCTGCACCCAATTTAATCCAGACCCTTGCCACGGCAGTCTTTCTTTTTCCCGTTGCGTAGTACCTTTTTTCAGGCACCTCGTACCTCCTTAAAAGCGAATTCTTTCGGCATCTGAGCTTTATGGGGATGTTCGCTTCCCCTGTAAACCTTCAGCTTTTTAATCATTTTTCTGCCAAGGGCATTCTTGGGTAGCATGCCTCTCACGGCAAACTTAATGACATCTTCCGGTTTCTTGTCCAGCATGGTTCTCATATTCACAACCTTAAGGGCCCCGGGGTATCCCGTGTGTCTTTCATAGGTCTTCAGGTCAATCTTTCTTCCTGTAAGCCTTACTTTATCCGCGTTGATAACAACGACAAAATCACCAACGTCAGTATGGGGCGTGAAGGTGGGCTTGGTCTTGCCCCTTATCATCATTGCTATCTGAGCTGCGAGTCTGCCGAGGGTGGCACCTTCAGCATTGATCAGGTACCAGTCTTTTACTATCTCATCTGTTTTTGGAAAGTACGTTTTCATCACTTTATCCTTTAAAAATTTGTTTACATTAATATATTTATGGGGTTCAAGTCAAGGAAAAGTTTAAAATGACCAGGCACTGGGCACTGGGCAATAGGCTATGGGAGTCTGGTGGGAGTGTAAATGGGGAAATGGGGAAGGGAGCAGACAGTTCGGAGTTCGGAGTAAAAAAAGAATTCACGAGCAAGACGAAGTTTAAGGCCGTTACCCTATCGCCTATAACCCATAGCCTATCACCTGATTCTATTGATTTTTCCCACTGTCCGTGATATTCTTCACAAGCATTCAGGCCGGAAATATTGAGTTTCTGGAAGCTTATACACAACAACTGGAAGGTGCCCATGCAACGATTCAAAGTGCTCGTTAGTGATAACATTTCCCAGGAGGGAATTGAGATACTCAAAAGGGAAGGGGATATTGATGTTGATGTCAAGGTTGGTATCAAAAGTGATGAATTAAAGAAGATCATTGGTGAGTATGATGCCATTATCACGAGGAGCGGAACCAACATACCGGCAAGCCTCCTTGAAAATCCTGGGAAGCTCAAGATGATAGGCCGTGCCGGTGTCGGTATTGAGAATATCAACGTCGAGGCAGCGAGCAAAAAAGGGATTATCGTGATGAACGCCCCCACCGGCAATACCTTGGCTGCAACAGAGCTTACCATGGGCATCATGCTTGCTGCCGCCCGAAAAATCCCCCTCGCGAACAATTCCCTCAAGGAAGGGAAATGGGATAGAAAGAAATTTATGGGGATACAGCTTTACAATAAGACTCTTGGTATCGTGGGGCTTGGCCGGATAGGGAGCGCTGTTGCCATACGGGCTAAGAGTTTCGGTATGAAGGTCATTGCCTATGATCCATACATCAAGAAGAGTAAGGCCGATTCTCTCGGTGTGATTCTTTTTGACAGGCTTGAAGACCTTCTAAAAGCGGTCGACGTCATCACTTTTCACACCCCCCTAACCCCGGCAACACGAAACATGATAAAGTCGAAAGAAATAGCGCTCATGAAAGATGATGTAATCTTTGTAAATTGCGCTCGGGGAGGTATCGTTAATGAGGCAGACCTCTACGATGCCCTCAGGACTGGCAAGGTGTTTGCTGCTGGTGTGGATGTTTGGGAAAAGGAGCCGCCCCAGAGCAATAAACTTCTTGAACTGGAAAATGCCTTTGCAACACCACATATCGGGGCGAATACCATGGAAGGACAGGAAGCTGTGGCGCTTATTATCTGTGATCAGGTTTCAAACGCACTCCATGGAAGACCCTACCAGAATGCGGTAAACATACCCTTTATGCTGTCCCAGCTTCCTGAGCACATGCAGCTCTATTTTAAACTCGTTGAAAAAATGGGAAAGCTTGCTGCACAGATGGTGAAGGGAAGACCGGAACTTATCAGGGTCGTCATGGTAGGCAAGACCTTCGAGGAAGATTTATGCGAAAGGAAGTTTGATGTGCCATTCAGCTATCAGCCTTTCACTATTGCTGGAGTCAAGGGATTCCTTGCAGAGAATCTCAAGGAAACAGTTACTTTCATCAACGCACCCTACTTTGCAAAAGACCGGAATATCTCAGTTGAGGAGGCCAAGACCGATCAGTTCGATAAATTCAATGATCTAGTCATTTTTACGGTTAAAACAGACATTGAGGAACGGAGCTTCGCGGGAACGGTCTTCTCTGACAAGCTCGGCAGGATTGTTCTCCTTGACCGTTTTCACCTCGATACGGGAAGGTTGGAACTATTCTCGGAAATCACAAGATCAATATCTCTGGTTTCGGTGTCTCTCGGCAAAAGACCGGAGAGGAAGTGGCCTTTGTATCGGTCGACGATTCTATCGGTAGGGATGTCCTTGATGAGATACTAAAAATCGACGGCATGATCGAGGCGAATGTCATAGAACTCTAGAGACCGTATAGCGTATATAGCATATCGTTTAAATACCGCATATCGTAAATTCAAGGTTCTTTCTCGATATATGCAATACTATATACGATATACGTTTTTTGATTGATATACGCACAACGAAATACGGCCTTAATGTGAGATTTCTTTCAAAACAGGCAGTTTTCTGTTAAAATACTTTCATGCCAAGAAAAAAGAAAGAACCATCAAAGTCAAAGAATATCTTCCTGGAACTTAAAGACAGGGCAAAAATGAAAGATAAAAAGACGAAGAANTTCACCTTCCTCTACTTCATCATTGCCTTTGTCGCCATGATTGCAATTAACAGCTATCTTTTNAANGCAGAGGTNAAGAACGTCCCTTACAGTGAATTCAAAGAACTTATNGCAAAGGGNAAGATCNGCGACATCGTGATAGACACAGAGACGNTACAGGGCACCCTGACTCTCGATGATGGGAANAAGACAAAATTCCTCACGAGCAGGGTTGAGGACCCTGACCTTGTAAAGGATTTACAGAAGTACAACATAAAATTCGCAGGATATTACGAAAACACCATCATTTTCCTCATATGGAATTTGCTTATGCGGAAAATGGGTGGTGCTCCGTCAAGCGTTCTCAACTTTGGCAAAAGCCGGGGAAAGATTTATGGTGAGGATGAGATCAAGATTACCTTTCAGGATGTGGCAGGTGTCGACGAGGCAAAGGTGGAGTTGCAGGAGATTATCGAGTACCTGAAGACTCCGCAGAAATTTATGAGCCTCGGCGGAAAAATACCGAAGGGCATACTCCTTGTGGGTCCCCCTGGCACCGGTAAGACGCTCCTCGCCAAGGCTGTGGCTGGCGAAGCAAAGGTACCTTTTTTCAGTATGAGCGGCTCTGATTTTGTTGAGATGTTTGTCGGGGTGGGAGCATCCAGGGTTCGTGATCTCTTTGCCCAGGCGCAACAAAAGGCGCCCTGCATTATTTTTATCGACGAGCTCGATGCCATCGGAAAGGCACGGGGTATGAATCCCTTATCCTCGAATGATGAGAGAGAGCAAACCCTGAATCAGCTCCTTTCTGAGATGGATGGTTTTGATACAAAGGCCGGCGTTATTATCATGGCTGCAACGAACAGGCCGGAAATCCTTGATCCGGCACTTTTAAGACCCGGGAGGTTTGACAGACACGTTCTTGTTGATAGACCGGATATTACCGGCCGGGAAGCGATCCTCAATGTGCACATTAAAGGAGTGAAGCTTGCCAAAGAAGTTGACCTCAAGGTTGTAGCTGCGCGGACGCCGGGTTTTGTCGGGGCCGACCTTGCCAATCTCGTGAATGAATCAGCCCTTCTCGCTGCACGGAAGGGGAAGAGTTCAGTAGGGATGGAGGAGTTTGAAGAGGCCATAGACAGGGTTATTGCCGGTCTCGAAAAGAAGTCGAGGGTGATGAACAAAAAAGAGAAAGAGATCGTAGCCTTCCATGAAACAGGGCATGCCCTTATGGCGGAATTTCTCGAAACGACAGACCAGGTCCACAAAATTTCGATTATTCCCCGTGGTATATCTGCTCTGGGTTATACGTTGCAGCTTCCCACAGAGGACCGTTATTTGATGACGGAAAAGGAATTGCGTGACAGACTTTGCGTTCTCCTTGGGGGGAGGGTCGCCGAGGAGGTTATCTTTGGTGAGGCTTCTACAGGAGCCCATAATGATCTCGGTCGCGCGACAGACATAGCAAGGTCGATGGTAAAGGAATACGGCATGAGTAAAAAGCTCGGTTATGTGACCTTTGAACGGGAGAGGAAGCCCCTTTTCATGGATCTGGGCCCATCCTTTGGTGGGGCCAAAGATTACAGCGAGGAAACAGCCAGGGAAATAGATGACGAGATCAAGGGGATCGTTGACGAGGCCCGAGAAAAGGTTCAGACTATGTTGAGCGAAAAGAAATCGCTTCTTCATAAGGTTGCCAGAACCCTCCTTGAAAAGGAAACTATTGAGGGCAACGAACTGAGAGAACTCATCAGTAACCACTCTAACGAATCTGACGAACATGAAGCCCATTAATTTAGAAAAGAAACAGATAGACCTTATCAAGGAATCAATCTGTGTCTTTACAAAGTGCATGGCGTGCAAGGATCTTTACCGGGATGGAATGCTTTGCTTCGGGGATATAGAGGAATTTGTCGATGACCGCGGCAAAAGCTGCCTATTCAAGTTGAAGGAGATGTGCCATGAACTCTTCAGAAATTCTGATGCGGCTACCTACAGCGAAAAACTCTATGACATGACAGTAGGGTATATCTTCCATCAGGCCATGATCCTGAGGGAAAACCTCTACCAGCTTGAGTATTACAAGCCAAGGTGTGACATCCATACCGATGAACTTACCATACGGGAAAAAAAGATTTTTCTCGAGATGGAGTTTTTGGTTAAGAAGACTGACAAGAAATTACGAGAAGGTTTCAAAGAGACGAAGCTTCTCCTGAAAGAGTTAGTTGAACAACTTGAAGACCTCATCAAGCTTTACAAAGAAAACTATTTGCTGCCGAGATTTATATTTGAGCATGAAAAAACACTCATTACGATATATGGAAAGAAAAACTTTGACCGGCTCCTGAATGATATATACAAGGATGGCAAGAGGCTCCTTATGTTCAGAGCGGCCCATAGCTACCTTGAAAGCGAATATTATGAGCTTGCCCGCAATATGTTCCAGAAGGTGACATGCCTTGACACTGCAAACAGGTTGGCACTGTTTTTATTCATGTATACTTCTGCGTTCCATTTTTATTACAAGAACCGCTTTGCCAAGGCATATCGCTATGCAGAAAACGCATTGGCCCTCGACATAGATGACAGTGAGAAGGCACCATATCTTGATTCTTTAACAAAACTCAGGACTGATATTTCAAAAGAAATGAAGCGGTCGATACGGTTATAAGGAGGATTATCATAATGCCCATTTACGAATATATCTGCGAAAAATGTGGCAATGAGTTTGAGATGCTTGTCTTCAAGAGTGATGAGCCTGCTTGCCCATCTTGCGGTAATACAAAACCGACGAAAAAGATGTCTTCTTTCGGATTCTCGGTAGGTTTCAAGTTTAAGTCATCATCAATGGGATCATCAGGGTCAGGCTGCTCGACCTGTAGTTCCTCGGATTGCTCGTCGTGCCATTGATCCTTTTTCGGTCGTTAACTGCAAACTGTCTCGATGATTGATGACCACGTTACTAGGACGAAAGACGACCGTTCTTCCCGCGTTGGGCGGGATTCACTAAGACGATTTAAAGATGCGTCTCTCGTCCATCGTCCCTCGTGTTTTTCTTAGCGTATTCCGATGGACCTTGTCCGTAAAATAAAAAAAATCATCAGTCAAGACGGGCTTATTGACGAGGGGGACAGGGTTCTCATCGGTTGCTCCGGTGGTATTGACTCGGTAACCCTTCTTTTTGTTCTCCAGGAAATCAGCCATGAACTTTCTTTTGAGCTGGGAATTGCCCATGTAAATCACCTATTGCGGGGCGAGGAGTCCGACAGGGACGAGGATTTTGTCAGAGGACTCGCCGACAGGTTTTCTATTCCCTGCTACATCAGGAGGGTTAACGTGAAAGATGAAGCCCGGAAGGCCGGAAAGTCCCTTCAACATGCCGGCAGGGATATCCGTTATTGTTTTTTTGATGAGATGGCTGAGCAACTCAATTTCAACAAGATCGCAATAGCCCACAATCTCGATGACCAGGTGGAAACCTTCCTGTTCAGGATTGTAAAGGGAACGGGAATCCGTGGTCTCTCTTCAATCCCAGTCAAGCGCGGAAGAATTATAAGGCCGTTTCTCACGATATACCGTTCGGAGATAGAGTCGTACGTGGAAACACGGACGATATCCTTCATGGAGGATTCTTCAAACACAAAGTCTGTGTATGAAAGAAATTTTGTACGGCGAGAAATACTCCCCGTGATGGAGAAGCTCAATCCTACTGTCAAAGAAAAAGTTTTTGCTCTTCTTCATGACCTTACAGTGATAAATGTGTTTTTCGACGAGAAAGCCGAAGAGTTCCTCAAGGGTGAAGGACGTGGCGAAGAAGGAGACATCGTTATCAGTGCTCAAAGTTTGAAAGAACTGGACGAAGAAGTGAGATACAGGGTGCTTTCGAACCTGCTTCAGAAAATTGAGCCTGCATTCCTACCCCATCGGGAACATATTCACCTGATCGAAAAAATTCTCGCTGGAACAAGGCCGAATCTTTCAGCTATGCTGCCAAACGGTATCAAGATTAGAAAAACATACGAACAAATTATCTTCACAAAAAAGGCAGTTGCTCAACAAGTGGAGGAGAGTTTTAAGGTTCGTATCGGGAACAATAGGGTCGAACCTTTAGGGCTTACCCTTGATGTGACGGAATTGGACGGGCAGTCGAACGATATACCCATTGCTACTAATTTTGCTTATTTCGATATGGGAAAACTGAGTGACCTATCCGTTAGAACCTTTATCCCGGGAGACCGGTTTGTTCCCCTGGGCATGACGCAGGCGACAAAACTGAAAGACTTCTTCATAGGGCGCAAGATTCCGAGGGAGGAGAGGCGGCAGCTTCCGTTACTTCTCTCTGGCCGGGACATCATTTGGGTTGTGGGATACCGAATCGATGAGCGGTATAAAGTGACAAAAGAGACAACGAGAGTCCTCAAGGTAACGGCCCAGTTTGATGCTCCG
>PDVH01000437.1_pt1 | contig 10639 bp, 11 predicted proteins | sample 1369781 | NCBI WGS metagenome assembly PDVH01 (sample SAMN07795378, study PRJNA414565) | Alkali sediment metagenome, whole genome shotgun sequencing project. | isolation source: glacial lake sediment | place: Bosnia and Herzegovina: Donje Bare Lake | collected 2016-06
TGAGGGAGCACTCCGACAGAAGCGAACACGCCCTCGACTGGTATCGTCGTCCGCTCGTTGGTCTGCAGATTCAACAGATCGACTGCTGAGACGTTCTCCTTTCCTTTGATTTCTTCGACGAGGGTGTTAAAGACAAAACGCACGCCTTTCTCTTGTGCTTCCTCCTCGTAGATCTTTTCTGCGCGGAACTGCTCCCGGCGGTGAATCACGGTGACTTCCTTGCAACCGAGTTGTTTTAAAAAGAGAGATTCCATCAATGCGGTGTTCCCTCCACCCACTACGACCACACGTTTTCCCCTGAAGAAAAACCCATCGCAGGTCGCACAGTACGAGACCCCTTTCCCGATGAACTCGGACTCCCCGGGGACATCGAGTTTCTTATGTTCTGTCCCTGTGCAGAGAATCACCGCGCCGACTTGATACGATGTTTTCTCTGTTTTTACGAGAAATCCATTTGATACTGGTTTGACTTCCTTTACATCCTCATAGAAATGGAAATCAGCGTACTTTGCTGCATGTTGTTTCATCTTCTCAACAAGATCAATCCCTGGGATGGAACCAAACCCTGCGTAATTCTCAATGTTCGGGGCAACTTGCAGAAGACCACCCCCGCTCCCACGATCGAACACGACCGTGGAGATCCCTGATCGTTTCGCGTAGATCGCAGCGGAAAATCCAGCAGGACCAGCACCGATGATCGCTAACTCATAGTCCATGAAAAACCTCATTGAATATGTACTATTTATTTTTTTAAACTCCTCTTATTGCACAGCGTTTATAAAAAGGTTTGATTTCCTTTAGGGTATCAAGCAGATATTCTCGAGGATACGGCACCGTGGTTTCAAGGGTTGACGACAGCAGCGGTGTTTTGATTTTAAACTGTTGAAGAAAGTACGCGTCTGCTCCTTTCAACCATTGTGCTATCTCGATGATGTCTTCTTTTGTTAAGAGTTCAGGGATGAATGTGGTCTTGAACTCGTAAGCTGGTGCTTTTGTTTTTAAAAGTTCAACCGATTCTTCGATTTTTGCAACGTCTATTTTAGCACCGGTCAACTGGGAATATTTCTCCTTTGGTGCTTTCACATCCATAGCGATGTAATCCACGAGATGGCGCTCCAGGAGGCCCGCTAGTCGTTCTGGGAACGCCCCGTTCGTATCGACCTTCACCAGGAGCCGCAGGTCTTTTATCTTTTTAATAAAATCAACGAGATCCTCCTGAAGGAACGGTTCGCCCCCAGAGATGACCACCCCTTCAAGCATGGTCCTTCTCTTCGAGAGGAACGATAGGATCTCCTCCTCAGGGAATAGGTCCGCGGTCCCCAAGGCAAGACTTTTATTATAACAGAAAGGACAGCGAAAGTTACATCCGCTGGTCCAGACGATCGCACTGATCCGGTCAGGGTAATCGAGCAACGAAGTCTTCTGAAAACCACCTATCTTCATGCTGTGACAAGGACCTTTTCCCGCAGGTCAAAGGTGGTCCGATCATGAAACTCCTGTTGTTTGCCCTTGTTCCACTGGTTCACCGGCCTGATATATCCGACGACACGGGAGTAGATTTCACATTCCGTGGTCTTCTGGGAAGCCTGGCAGGTCGGGCAGAGCTGATGCTCACCAGCGATGTACCCATGATCCGGGCAGACGCTGAACGTCGGGGTGATTGTGTAATATGGGAGCGCATAGTTTGATGCCACCTTACGGACGAGGTTCTTCGTTGCGGTCGGTGACGGCTCCTCCTCGCCTAGGAAGATGTGCAGGACGGTGCCGCCGGTGTACTTGGTCTGGAGGGAATCCTGCAGGTCGAGTGCCTCGAAGACATCTGTGGTAAATCCGACCGGCAGCTGAGTCGAGTTCGTGTAGTACGGCTCGACATCCTTCCCCCGGTTCTTGGTGTAGATCTCCTGGTTGTAGGTGCGGATATCCGGGTAATGCTTCTTATCGAGCCGGGCGAGCCGGTAGCTTGTTCCTTCCCCTGGTGTCGCCTCAAGGTTGAAGATGTTGCCGGTTTCCTCCTGATAGTCTGCGATGCGTACCCGCATGAACTCCAGGACTTTTTCGGCAAACGCCTTTCCTTCGGGTTCTGCGATGCTCTTGTTCATGAAATTGAGCAACGCATCGTTCATGCCGATGAGACCAATGGTGGAGAAATGGTTCTTCCAGTACTCCCCGAAGGTCTTCTGCACATCAGAAAGATAGAACCGTGAGTACGGATGCAGACCACTGGCCGTGAGATTCTCAATGAGATCTCGTTTGATCTCCAGGCTCTGCCTGGCTAGCATCATGAGCTTGTCGAGCCGTTCGAAGAAATCAGTGTCATCCTTCGCAAGGTACGCCAGACGTGGCATGTTCAGGGTGACTACACCGATGGATCCGGTTTTCGGGTTTGCACCAAACAAACCTCCACCACGTTTGCGAAGCTCTCTGTTGTCCAAACGTAAACGGCAACACATGCTTCTGGCATCGTCTGGTTTCATGTCGCTATTGATGAAATTTGAGAAATAGGGGATTCCGTATTTCGCGGTCATGTCCCAGAGAGGGGCGAGCCCGTCGTTCTCCCAGTTGAAATCCTTCGTGATATTATAGGTGGGAATCGGGAACGTGAAGGGTCTTCCTTTTGCATCCCCGTCATGCATGATCTCCGCGAACGCATGGTTGATCATGTCCATCTCTCCTGTGTACTCACTGTAGTTATTATCCATCAGGTCCCCACCGATGATCGCCGGCTCCTCCATCATATAACTGGGGACGGTGAGGTCCATAGTGATGTTGGTGAACGGGCTTTGGAACCCGACCCGTGTGGGCACGTTCATGTTGAAGAGGAATTTCTGCATCTCCTGTTTGACGCTGTCGTAGGAGAGCTTGTCTTTTGTAATTGACGATCTGCATCAGTGCGGTGCTGAACTGCTTGGCTGGTTTGCTTTCGATTTTCCCTGAGACTCCTTTGAAGCCAAGGAGCAATAAATCCTTCAGATCCCATCCAACACAGTACGCCCCAAGGGTACCAAGGTCATGAATATGATAATCGCCTCTGGTGTGGGCGTCCCCGATCTCCGGGGGGTAGATCTTATTGAGCCAATAATGAGAGACGATGCTTTCGGTCGCATAGACGTTGAGCCCCTGGAGGGAGTAGCTCATGTTGCTGTTCTCGTTGACCTTCCAGTCTAGCATGCTGAGATAGTCATCGACCACGTCGATGTCTTTGAGCAGACCTCCGATCTCCCGCATGTCCTGGTGTTGTTTCCGGTAAAGGATATAGGCCTTCGCAGTCTTTGCATGTCCGTCCTCGATGAGGACTTTTTCGACGGTATCCTGGACTTGTTCAACGGTTGGTATTTCGCCGCGTTTCAGCTCCTTTTCCAAAATCTCAAGGACGTTGTCGGTGAGCTCCCCTGCTCTCTTGTAGTCTTTCCCGCCGACCGCCTGGGCTGCTTTCCAGATGGCTTCTGTGATTCTCACGGGGTTGAAATCAACGATTTTTCCGTCTCGCTTCTTTATCTTTCGTATCATGTGTCTCTCTCCTTCTCCATTTACTTTTCTGTAAGATTTTTAACCTCTTTTTCGAAACTGGTGACATCCGTGAATTGTCGGTAGACCGATGCGAACCGGATGTAGGCGACCTGGTCGACATCCTTTAACGCCTCCATGACGTATTCACCGATGAGCTTGGTTTCGATTTCCTCTTTTCCGGTGCGCCTGATTTTTTCTTCGATTCCATCAATCATCTCTTCGATTTTCTCGTGGCTGATCGGGCGTTTTTCAAGTGCTTTTTCCATGCCGTTTCTGATTTTACAGCGGTCGAACCGTTCTCGTCTGCCGTCTTTTTTAATGACGAAGAGGGGCACCATTTCGATGTATTCGTAGGTTGTGAATCGCTTGTTGCAACTGAGGCATTCCCGCCGTCTGCGGATGGACCCGCCCGTGTCGCGCGAGTCGGTGACTTTCGTGTCAATATGGTTGCAATAGGGGCAATTCATCTCCCACCACTCCAGATACAATATATAGTATAGCAAAAAAAATTCGCTACAAACTGTAGTATAATTCGTTGGTTTTTAAACATTGTGATTTATTAAAAAAAAGGGGTTTTCCACCGGCCGATTTATTAACCAATGCGACATGCTAGAGTGTGACGATTTTCGCCTGCGAAACCACACGTTGTACCAGATCATCAATGTCGATTTTCTGTTCCTCGGCAAGGATGTGATCCAACCGTGCCTGTGTCGAGGGTTTCACTGGTACTGCAGCGCACCCTGCCGCCTTGGCAATCGATAAGTCGAACGTCCCAATCCTTTTTGCTATCTGGATCGTATCTTCCTTATCAAATCCGATCAACGGCCGCAGGATCGGGATGCTGACCGCTTGCTCAACAACCCGCAGGTTCTGCAGGGTCTGCGAGGCGACCTGCCCAAGGGAGTCGCCCATCACCACCGCATCCGCATGATTGTTTCGTGCGACCGCCTCCGCATAGCGCAGCATCATACGCTTACACACCACACAGGTGAACCTGTTGTTACATTTGATTTTGTACGCGTCGAGCGTCTGTCCATGAGGAAGCAGCAAAGCAGAAAGCTTCGAGGGCACCAGGGTCTTCAGATACTTCGCTAGAACAATGAATTTGTCGATCTCGCGGTCATCGGTGAACGGACGGTTGTCCGCATGCAGCAGGATGATCTCCTCTGCGTTCTTCGACAGCAGATAGGTCGCGACCGGTGAATCAATGCCGCTGGAGAGCAAAGCGACCAGCTTCATGCTGTTTCCTCGTCCACGTAGTCAAGATATTCCTTCAGACCACCAACCGGAGGAAACACGAGGATCTCCGGGACGTCATAAGGATGCAATGACCGAATGGCCTGGATCGTCTTTTGGACGTTCCGCTCCGATGTCTTCGCAAGCAGGACGCATTCATTCGCCTCCTCGATTTTCCCCTGCCAGCGGTAGATCGACTCGATCTTCGGAAGGATATGCACACAGGCGACCAGCTTTTCCTTCACCAAGGAACGGGCGATGGTCCGTGCCGTCTCAAGAGAATCGGTCGTCGAATAAATCACTGAAACCATGAAAGCATCAATAGGGAGAATGATTTTAAGGGTTTGTATGAAGACGATACGGTCTCATATCGAAGGAATCGATGACTCTCTGAATATCTGGTGAGGATCCGTGGAATAAATGGCTTTTGCACTCACAATCACTACAACCAAATCCAATGATGTGCGGAACGTTTCTTTCGAACGATTGAGCAACCTCGCATTCCTCCCGTTCCGTTCCTTCTTTATAGAAGACATCGACAACTTCTGCATACGGTAAAAGGTAATCAATATGCCAATGGATTTTCTTTCGGTTCCGCAGATGTCGCTGGATCCGCTTCTCAAGACCGTTCAATGCAGACCCGACATAGACATAACTTCCGTTCTGAAAATCAACCACACCATGTTTCCCAATCATGATCCTGGCGTCCTTCTGAAGTTCCATGACTAAAAGATACGTCCCTTTCATCAGTAGGATATGAGCATAGGTTCTTATAAGACCGATTCTGTTCTCTCCTCTGATGGCATCGCATCACCCGCAGATCATACCCATTGAATCCCTTGCAGCTGCAAGAAAGGAAATCCAAAAGATTGGAAGCGACCCGAAGAGCCTGGATATCATGGCTCCAAAGGCTGTTTTTAAGGTCATCAAACTAGAGCAGGTGATCCTCCAAGACGCGATCATCATCAAACAGGATATGCTATCCCTCGGAGGAGAGGTCGCGATCCCCCGTGAAGCATTCGAGCTAGAGAAAAACCCTGCCGCCATCCTCATCATGGGGACCATCACACAACATAGGGAACTGGTCGAGAAACTCCAGCGCCATTACCCGCGCATCCAAGCACTCTCCACGGAGCTTACCGAGCTCTTGGCAAAAATCTCGTAACCTTGCATGGCCCAAAAAAGACATTAACTCATACATGATTCTAGGTGAGAAGCCCTATGGAAAACCCTGTCTGTCCCCTTGATTTCCGCTATGGAAGAAAAGAGATAAAAGATATCTTTGGCGAGACGAGCAAACTCCAATACCTTTTAGATGTCGAAGCAGCCCTTGCCCGTGCGCATGCTACAGTCGGTAACATTTCAAAGAAGGCAGCTGATGAGATATCGAAGAAAGCCACCGTCAAATATGTCACGGTGAAACGGGTCAACGAAATCGAAAGGGAGACCAGACATGACATCATGGCGGTTACCAAAGCGCTCAGCGAGGTCTGCAGTGGCGAGGCAGGAAAATACGTCCATCTGGGAGCAACCAGCTATGATATCGTCGATACCGCGAACGCCTTACAATTCGCCGAAGCAACTGATCTGATCAAAGCACAGGTACGGGAGCTACGGGTGACCCTCGTCAGCCTTGCAAAAGAATACAAAAACACGATCATGGCAGGAAGGACTCATGGACAGTTCTCCATCCCGATCACCTTTGGTTTGAAGATGTCGGTGTATGCGATGGAAGTAGACCGGCATCTGGAACGACTCCATGAATGCAAATCACGCTTACTTGTCGGATCGAACTGCTCTCTGTTCTCGCTAATATCGCAAGCAGCATGGAGAAGTTCGCGACAGAGATCCGCAATCTCCAACGCAGCGAGATCGGTGAGGTCTCCGAGGCGTTCGAAGCAAAAAAACAGGTCGGCTCCTCCACGATGCCGCAGAAACGCAATCCGATCCTCTGCGAACAGGTCTGCGGGATCGCCCGCGTCATCAGAAGCTTCATCATCCCTGCCTACGAAAACGCGATCCAGTGGCATGAACGAGACCTCTGCAACTCCTCATCAGAGCGTTTCATCCTCCCTCATTCCCTGATCATGACCGATTGGATCGTCTTTCAAATGAACAAGGTGTTCCGCAACCTGCAGGTCCACCCAGAGCGGATGCGACAGAACCTGGAGAATTCTAAGGGACTGCCGATGGCTGAAGCGGTCATGACAAAACTCGTGGAGAAAGGCATGGGCCGAGGGGATGCCCATGAGCTGGTCAGGACCTGCTCCCTGAAAGCGGTCAGCGACGACAGACAGCTTCTTTCCGTGTTACTCGAGAGCCCCAAGGTGACCAAGCTCCTCAAGAAGAAGGAACTGGAAGAGGTCATGAACCCCCGGAACTATCTTGGCATCTCCGATAAAATCGTCGATCAGGTGGTCAAGAAACTCACACGATAAAGGGAAAGGTGCAAGATCATGGAGAAACTCGAAAGACTCATCGCAAACACCCAGGAAGTCATCACTATCGAAGAACTCAAAACAGTGCTTCAGAAACCAAACCCCAAAGCCTACATCGGGTTCGAACCATCAGGGGTGGTGCACCTCGGCTGGAAGATCTGCACAAACAAGATTAAGGATTTTCTCGCCTGCGGGTTTGATTTTACCGTCCTCCTAGCGGACTGGCATGCGTACATCAACGATAAACTCGGTGGAGACCTTGAGAAGATCAAACTCTGTGGCAGGTACATGCAGGACTGCTTCGCCGCGATGGGGGTCGACACCAGCAAGGTACGGTTCGTGTATGCAAGCGACTATGTAAACGACGCGAAATACTGGGAACTGGTACTGAAAACCTCAAAAGCAACATCGGTCGCCCGGGTGAAACGCGCGATGGACATCATGGGACGCGGAGAAGAAGAAGCAGAGAAAGACCTGTCAAAACTGTTCTACCCTGCGATGCAAGTCTCCGATATCTTCTACCTTCAGCTGGACGTCGCCTACGGAGGGACTGACCAACGGCATGCCCATATGCTTTGCCGTGATGTCGCAAAGAAGATAGGACGGACCGCCCCGGTCGCGATACACACGCCACTGCTGACAAGCTTGCAGGCGGACGGCCGTATGAACCCTATCGAGGCGAAGATGAGCAAAAGCAAACCAGAGACCATGATCTCAATCCATGACGCCCCCGACGTCGTTAAAAAGAAACTCAGCAAGGCATACTGCCCTGAGAAACAGATCGAGGGAAACCCGGTTCTTGAGGTCTGCAAGTTCGTCATCTTCCCGGACCTCGAAGGAAAACCGTTCCTGATCGAACGGCCTGAGAAATTCGGGGGGAACCTTCGGTTTTCGACCTATCAAGAACTTGAGAATGCGTTCGCGGCAGGACTTCACCCGTTGGACCTGAAGAACGCGACCGCACAGCACATCAACCAGATCCTCGAGCCGGTCCACCAATTCTTCGAAGCACACCCGGAGAATCTCCAGAGGATGAAAACCGCAGGGATCCTCCAATAACTATTTTTTAATACAAAAGAAAAAAAGATTGAGAGAGGAATATCTTATTTTCCTTCGTTTACCGGTTCGTACACGTTCAATGCCGGGTCACCAAAGAGGATGTACTCCTGGAAGCTGACGTATTTTGCCTCCATCATCGGATTTTGGCCTTTCGATGCGGTCGTCTGATATAAATCTGCATAGTTGTTCTGTGCCATCTGAAGGTCCAACCATACATCCCCTGTGTCGATGTTCAGAGGGGGTGACCACCATAGCAGCCAGGAAGCATCCCCTGGTAAATAACTGTTTTTCGAGTCTCGGAGCGCTTGGCCGACGCTGATGTTCATCTTCCTCATGTTCGTGACCATGTCCTCATAGATCTTCTCCCCGAAGTGCGCATCCGGGAAGATGCCTCGCTTCCACTGGCTCTTAGCCTTGATGTACTTCAGATAAGTCTGGATGGGAAAATCGTATTTCGTGTTCTTCGGCTCAAGATACCCGCCCCCGATGTTTGATCCAGTAGGTGACGCAATAAGAGCGGCGACACCCGCATGGAGCAGTGACTGACCGATATTGGATCCGGAATACTGACCATCGAGTTTACCACAGATACAGCTTTCCAGCCACATGAACGAAGGACCCATTTTCATGTTCGAGACCGTCCTTGTCGTATAATCACCAACCGAGGCTAAGTCCCCACCAGGGCCGATGAAACCACCAAGGATCGGAACAAGAGTCTGCGTAAACACAGCTTTCATAAGCGGACCACCAAGTCCTGATGCTACGATATCGTTCCCAGCGACACCAAACTGAAATTGGTTCCCATGACCATTGACGAACAAAAAGTTACTGGACTCGAAGATACTACCACCTTTTACGTTCCCTTCACCAACGAGACGGCGGACCTGCCATTTTTCAAAGAGAAGTCTGTTGACGAGGTTGTTGGATTTGATTTTGTTTAACGAATCCTCACTGAATCCCTTTGCGATCCCCTCCTCATATAACGCCCCCTGCAGGTTGAATCCTAAGGGATCGACGACTTCATAGGCAGCCCGTTTGTAGGTCATTTCCGCATACCCGGTGAAGGCTTTCATAGGTTCTCCTCGTTTGATCATCTTCAGGATATCGCCAAAGATGAAGTATCGGGCCAACGGTTTTTGGAAATCCTGCCCGCCACCGACGAGAAGACCGAAGTTGTCCTTCCAGGTATCTAACTTGCTTGTAAGCGTGTTATAGAACGCACTTTTTAGAATCAATGCGTCTGCATCCTGCGCATCCCAACCGGTGATTCGGCCGACGATGTTTTCTATAAATGGGTATTTCTCTGCAGTGTCGCTGTAGACGTCATTTGCTATATTGTCCCAGTCGTACTGCTTTGGATCGATGTTCCCATAGAGGACATCACTGGGAGTTCCGCCTCCGCTATAATACGGGGTGTCATCTACACCATCGCCGTCAAGGTCTCCGATAGGTTCCACATGATTTTGATAGATATAATTCGGAAGGACTGTCGCATCACCAACCAACGCGATATAGACCGAATCATTGACATAATAGTCTCGCAATGTTTTAATATCCCGTATATCTGTAAGAGTAATTCCTGCGAGGTACGCAAGCAGGTTGTTCAGAGGATCATGGATCTCATCGAAGAAATGTTTATTTGATATCGGGACGAGTTTTGGGTTCTTTCCACCGACATAGAGGCCGGGGCAGGTTTGTCCATCATCGGTGATCTTATCATCATCGGCGGTGAACGCGAACTCTGGTTTCGCAAATAGAATCCCACAATGATAAGCGGTCAGATATGGCGCGACCGATGAAAGATTTTTCATCATTGGATAGACCGGGTCTTCAAGTTTTTCGACGACAACCCGTGCGGAGACAGACCCTTGTTTGTTTATCATCCAATTCCCGGTGACAACAATAGTGTATTCCACTCCGTCCCTTCCGTATAGTACTGACTCCGAGTATACCCTATCCGTGATGATGTTCCCACTCGCATCCCGTATGGCAACACCGCCTCCTGCGGTATTCCCTGGATAAATCTCAAATTTTTGGAGACTGGCAGGGAGATCGGGTAAATTTGGTCCCATCACAAACGTGGCCTTATCCCCCATGGCGTCACAATTTTCCGAATCCTCGTTGATTCCCTCGAATTTGACCAATGCATATTTGTAACCATCAGGTATGGTGAATGTCCAGGTGACAGAGCCTGTTCCTTTCACCAGGCCACGAGCAGTTGCGACCAGTTGGCTCATGGAGCCGGTCTGTATCGTTGATGGTCCAAAAGTGAACTCTTTGCTTTCTAGGACCTTCGGCGGCCATGCATCCACTGGATTTGCCAGCGTGATATAGTCGACTTCACGGTTGAGTTTTTCTCTAATCACCGTGATAGAGGCGTTGAGGATCTCATCGATAGA
>PDVH01000438.1_pt1 | contig 10635 bp, 11 predicted proteins | sample 1369781 | NCBI WGS metagenome assembly PDVH01 (sample SAMN07795378, study PRJNA414565) | Alkali sediment metagenome, whole genome shotgun sequencing project. | isolation source: glacial lake sediment | place: Bosnia and Herzegovina: Donje Bare Lake | collected 2016-06
TATTCTTCCCAACTCAACCAGTTCGCTATCTTTTGGCTCTTGCAAATTTTTAAGCTGATCCTTCAAAACCTTGATCTGATCTTTAATTTCTTTCTTGCTCACCCTGGGAGGCGGTGGGTGATTCACGACCTCCTCAAAAATATCATCGTCTATTTTCTTGTATGCCATATCATGGATTATAAAAGGGGTTGTCAACTCCGGAAAGGCTTCCCGAGGAATAAAACAGCACCCTTGATCCATACTTAGGTACGCTTACCGTTCCGCTTACCGTTGCCCCGGCTATGTCTTTGAATACCGCCGACCCCAGGGAGAACACTTTTGCCGATCCTGACCTGTTCCTGAATAACCATACAAACTGATCAGCCGTTATCCCGGTGACGTTTGAGAACTTCCAGGAGTTGGCGTTAAAGGTAGAGTTAATGTCAAACCCTGAAAATGTCCTCCAATTAGCCAGTGTATAGTAAGTTTCTGTCCACACGTTCCACATTCTTGATGCTGCCATGTAATTCGAGGGAGTGAACCCATTATGGTAAGTATTGTAATCAATCACACAATCATAATCATTATAAGGCCCGTCATAATACCAATACACCCCCATATCAAGATCATCGTCCCCTACGATAATATTTCTTTGAAGCTCACTTTTATAAGGGGCCATAGTTCCCCCGAGCCAGTACCCTTCAAGAGTAGCCCAGTAAGATCCTACCTGTTCACTTGATCCCCCTGCATTTTCCTCAAAATGAACCAGGGTATTGTCTAAAATTTTCATCCTTCTCTGGCTTTCATTGGGCCACATTGACCTATTCGCCTTGTAAACGGTATTTGAATCTATCTGATAGTTCCAGGTCTGGTTATCAAAGTACATTCCAACACTCATAACCTGGCCACCAGTATTAAAAGCCTTGTTCCCCCAGCTTTCACCAAGATAATTCCCTCGAATTAATTTGGTGTAAGGAGTTGAAACCCCTGCTGTATCAAGGTTGACATAGAAAATTCCCCCGTCAGTAAGTTGATAATTTGTATGCTGGGCATTATTCCTGTAAATCATTACCGGGCCTTCTGACTGTAGCAATCCTTGAACAGACAGCCCGTTATATCCTATGCTATCAATGTCACAATATTGCATCGTAAAAGTAGCCCCGTTATCTCTATAAAGAGAATGAACCCCCTCATAATCACCGTTGGCCAGGTCACCGCCCATACCTTCTTGCATCCCTATATTATGAACCGTGCACCTGGTAAGTGTAACATCACCACAATTAATGCTCTGGATTCCATTGTTAGCCGTGTGACGTACTTCAGTACCCGTTACATTCACCGTGTTGGCATCACCTATAAGAATCCCTGCATGACCAGATCAATATTTATATTGTCTGACTGGTAAACATAAATCCCGGCAATAATCCCTGACCTGATGTCAAGACCCGATATGTCGATATAGTCAGCGTTGTCTATTTTAATGACATAATCCTGAACCGGGGCATAAATGGCTTTTGAATTTATGCTCGTTGCCGAATAAATATCGATAGTCTTTGTCGAGTAGTTATAAGTCCATTCCCCGTAATTGTCCTGGGCGTTGTAGTGGTTCGTAATAAAGAAACAAGGATTTGAAGGAAAGCCCATGTAAGAATAACTTTCAGCCGTTGCCCCGTAACTTCCCGGGGTAAGGTTAAATCGTCCACTTGTATAACTTGAAACCGTCCTTCTTGACATTCCCCAGTTCACTGAGTTATACATTACTTCAGCCCCTGTCCAGTACCCGTCAGCCCACCCGATAATACAGTCAAAATAAGAATATCCATCACTCGATACAGCGCTTATCGTATGGTAAGCCCGGGCTGCATTCGGAAATTTGCTGACGTTATAGGGCACCCCGTCTATAAATACGAAGGGTAATATCTCTTGAAAAGTCCAGTAAGCTGTAGGGCTTGACCTTACTACTATTGACATGGAAGCTGGCAAAGAAGCATCCGTTTTCGTCCAGTGATTCCCAGCCTGTGTCCATGATCCGCTTATGTTTTTAAGCCCTGTCAGTATAGGTGCTGCCCCTGTTCCATAAGGCCTGAACCGGATATGATCCCCTGATGTCCCCGAGTGGTCTATGGTAAGGGTTGTTCCGTCCCATCTTGACCCGCATTTCAGATAAACCGTTGTCCCGGCTGTCACTGTGTGGGCAGTTATTAAAGTCTGAAGTTTAGATATTGTCTGGTAAGGGCTTGAAAAAGTCCCAGCATTCCCGTCATTTCCAAGTTGGGAATCAAAATAAATACCTAAGGCATCTGGGACATAAACTTCAGAAAGGTTCTTTTTCATGTACAAGGAATCGCCATTCTTTAAAGCGACAAGCTGGATTCCTTTTTTATAAGGCAAGACATCCCTTCCGGGAACGGGGCTGTATCCCCCTCCGACTTCCTCGGTATAGTAAACATTCACCTGAACATGATCAAGTTCCGAGTACCAGGGAGTTCCCCCGGCATCTGTAAATGTAAGCCTTAACCTGAAATTAGCATTTGAAAAATTACCCGCTGTCCACGCCCTCCCCCAGGTATCGGCAGCACCCCCGCAAGTCAGAACCTCATCCGTAAATGCTATAGTTGTTTGAACTTCATGAGCAGAAGATGTGTAACTCGCACCACCGTCCCAGCTTATTTCTACGTCCATATGTAAATAATAAGGATTCGCGTTGTTCTGGTAACATTCGGCACTTACTATTATCCCGTCAATAGCTGCCCCTGTAGGTACATTGAAAGTGAAATTATAATAATCCTGGGCCCCCGGGTAAAGGGTGTAAATTAAATTTGCCCTGAAGTCATCACTTGAATAAGCGTTTGTAGGATTTGACCAGGTATTATAATCTTCTCCTGTAGCAGAAGGATCTTTTAATCCTGTAGACGTTTGACCATGGGCCAGGGTCACTTTGGGTTTTTATGAGTTCTTTTTGAAGCGTTCTTACTCGATCCTCAAGTTCTTCATTCTTTACCGATACCTGGTGAACATAAATAAGGCTGCGTTCTATGTTTGCCATAAGTGCGTTAATGACTTCGGTCTGGGTCAGTCCCTTAAGGCCATAATTTTTATTTATAGTCTTTGACTTCGTGCTTATGTAATACCACCCGAGTTCCCCGTCTTGAATATCATTCATATAATCATGAATGGAAGGGAAAGGATTAAGCGTAAGCATGAACCCGGCATTTACCGTATGGGCCGTATCTATAGCCCCGGTGCTGGTAAGTGTAAGCCATACATTAGAATTCCCAGCGTATTTTAAAAGAAATACAGAGTCTCCTTTAATCTTGAAAATCTGAGTAGCAGAATTATAAACCTCCATAGTGGCAGAAGTTCCATAATTCCAAAGCGTAAGGGGAACACCTCCCCCGGATTCAGAATAAGAACTGATCCCTCTTATTGACCCGCTTTTATTCCTTGAGTAAATACCTGTAAATCCAGTAGAGGAATTATCCACATAAAGTCCCCCGGCTGCATTTGCCCCCATAACCTGATAAATTCCATAAGAACTCGTTCCCGTTATATTATAATAAGATCCCCAGGCACTCGTACCGGTCACATAGGTATAATCCCCGATTCCAGCCCCTGAAACAAGCTTATCAAATATCCTACCCGTAGATGATCCGGAAGCGTATATCCCTCGTCCAGCCCCGGTCAGTGTTATTTTTACGGAAGTATCTGTTACTACGGGTAACATTAAAGTCCCGTGTTTATAGGTAAATGTCGAAGTCCCCAGGAGTTTCACCGGAGTATCAAAAACTGGTATCTGAAACCTCTCCGGGGCACCTGTAGTGTCCAAAAGACCGCTTCCTGTACCTCCCCCCACACTTTCAAGATATGTAAGGCTGGCATTCACCTTTTGAAAAGCTGTCCTTAAAGGGTCACCATCATGCATATTCGGTGCTGATCCCACATTGACAAGGGTTACCTGGGCCGAAAGTCCGAAACTCAAGGCTGCCAGGATAATAATAAAAAACTTTTTCATCTTTTTATCAGTGTTTCATAGATTTTTATAGTCCCCACGGTATCCAGTTTGTGATAAAAACAAACCCTGATATTGGTAAATACCGGATCAGGATAATGCCATCCACCTGAGATTATCCCTTTAGATATAAGTGTGGCCACATTGATAGAATCACCCCCGGCAGTTGCAAGACCTAAAGGCATCCAGTCTATAGATTGTTCTGACTTCGTCCAGAGTTTGAAATATCCGTCATACATATTCGATGCCACGACCTGGATTCCTAAAGCCATCTGCTGGCCCACGTCATCCATTTTCCAGCAAGTGTCTTTATGGGCTACCGTCCATGTCCAGGTCTTTTCATTGCCTTGTTTCTGGGCGTTTGCGTTTATTCCAGTGACTATGCCAATGGAAACGTAAAGCAGGATAATAAGTATCTTTTTCATAATTCAGAGATTGTTATGGTTACACCTTGTAAAGCGATATCTGTAGACCCTGCCGTAGATGCAGTGATCAAAAAGTAAAAGGTTTCATCTGCAGCCACTACCTCGGCAAGACCCGTTTTTGATGCATTCGTAGCTGAGAGGATCGCATCGGCCGTTACCGATACGTTTGCTGCCAGTCCCCCTACCGTAGCATCAGCAACATCGGCAGCAGCAGCCGTATGTTTCCGGAGTTCACAAGAAAGGGTAACCGCACCCCCGGCACTTTCGATCTGCCCTATGACCGAAAATCCTGTAATAACCGAGCCTACTTTTAAAGGGAGCAATACCGGAAGAACCAAAGTAGATGCTGTCGATGAAGCCGGCAGGGTTACCAGAGAAGTGTTATTGGCAGCGGCCACCACCCACCCGGCACCCGTTCCCGCTTTTGATCCGGTCATGGGAAGGACATATCTTTGAAGGGTTCTTTTTAAGTACCCGGGTTTTACACTTACCGAATACCCTAAAGTTCCGTGAACGTTAAACCAGTGAATGTAATTTACGGCATTGGCATCACCGCAAATCTGCTCCCCACCCGAAGCCTCAGAGAATTGTGAACTCATGCAAATCCTGTACCCACCCGTTCCATCTACGGCTATGACGATATGCCCCTCGTCCCCGTCCTGGCTATCGGTAAGAAATATTTCCATACTCTGGTTACCTATAATGGCAGCATTCTTTCCGCTCCTTGCGTTTAAATGAATGGCAGCAGCACTTGAAATTAAATTAAAGTCGTCCATGATTTCTATTTTTTAAAGTTTTTGTCTCCATTTCTCGGCACTGTCATCTTCTTCAGGCCATGTTCAATCTGGCTCATGATGATCCCCCCTGAGATTTTTACCTGGGAGTTGGGATCTTCAGAAGGGTAATATAAAGGATAAGAACTTGAATTGTCAATCAGGTAATCCGTTAAAAGCTTTTCCTTTTCTTCGGCTACAATTCTTGTATTGTCCCTGATCTGGGCAAAAAGGTCATTGTCTACATTCGCCCCCTCCTTTATGTTTATCGTATTCACCCCCAGGTCGGAAAGTTCTGTACGTAATTCCGGAAGTATCATATATCGAACCCTCCAGGCCAAAACGGGTTTTATATAGGTTAAAAGAGTAGCATAACTTGAGGGAGTGGCAACAACAGCATTGTAAAAATCCTCTCCAAGAATAGGTTTTATATACTTGGTTTCACAGGCCGAAAGGATATCATCCGGGATTCGGCTTTCGCTTACAGTCCTTGTAAATGCTCTTGCGACTATTTCCGCTTTGGTCATTAAACTCATAATATCATTTGTTGCTGGTTTGGATCATTCTCGTTCCAGTCATCATCACCCCTCTTTTTTTTGATCTGCCAGATGTATTGATACTTGGTATCTTCAATCGGGGGCTTGTTCACAAAGACAAGATCGCTTTCCACGTTCATCTGTTCCTGGAATACTCTCTTGAAGAAGTCAAGCCAGGTATTTTGTTCATTGCTTATCACGGTACGCAAAGCAATATTGTACTCGTTCAAAATTCTATTAGTGTCGAACCCGGTATTATCCGGAATGGCAGTCAGTGACCTATACCAGTTATGACTTACCACGATATCACTCAAACTTTGAGTATGCAGCTTGTCCCATGACCCCTCATTTTCTTGCTTCGATTCAATGAATTGTGTCTGGTCTGCCTTTTCTCCCTCTGTAGCCCGGCTCTTGGTAAGTACCATAAGTTTAGCCTGGTTGCTTTCCCCTGTGTGATTTTCTTCGATGTACTTAATTACCTCGGCAGCTTCTGTCTTGTCCTTGACAGGGACGACAAGGAATCCGCTTGTCATGAAAGCATTTTTTAATCTTGCAAGATTCCACTTGTTCGTCTTTAAGTCTATCAAAACAGAATCCTGTCCAGCGATCCAGTCCGGGACGCCATAGAAATAAAATTCCGGTTCATAATCCTTCATGTGATAAATGCTTCTGAGAATAGGAATCCCGTAATCACTCGGGGTCATTTCAAAGTTAGGATAAAGGGGAAGCTTGAACATTTCCTCGTCCTTTATTCCCTTATATTTCCACCAATCCGGATGCAGGTAAACGCTTACCAGGTCTTTACCCATTCTCACCTTTGTAAAATCAATATGGTTGAACCACAAAAAAGATCTACGGGCATCAGTAATGATCTCAATGTAACGGTTGCCCCCGGTGAAAAAATCCCGGTTTCCTTTTGCCATTACCTGGGTTATGGTTTCACCCTGGTAGTTTACCCTTATATTCAAAAACTCAAGCTTTTTATTCTTGGTTTGTAGTTCAGAGGTTATATATTTTACCTTCCCGTTAATGACCCCCCGGTGGTTCGGGGAAGAACGGGCGAATAAAGCACAGGCCTGGGGGAAAAGATTGTCGTTTCCGAAAGGCAGAAAGTCATATATCCGGTAATCCGTTAAAAGCTTCTGGGGCTTAAGTTCATAATCGGGGACGAAATTCATTACCGTGCCTACATTATTTCCCATTTATTTTGTATATTCGTTAACCATTTAGTTCAAGATATCCAAGGATTACAAAAGTAAAAAGGCGGGCTCAACACCCGCCCTTTTTTATGCTTCTTTCTTGTCAGTTAAGAACTGATCATGTTTGTTCTCCTTGAGTAGCTTTAGCTGCTCCTGGGTAGCATTGTCCAGATCGACATTAAATGTCTGACCGTCCAGGGTGTCGAAGGTAATTACCACACCCTTGCCTGAGTATTCTTTTTTTACGATAAGCATGGTCTTAAATCCATTTAATGATTGTCGATGTTCCCCCTACAATGGCAGCCGTAAGCGTTGCATCAAAAGGCAGGGCTATCCCCCCGGCCTCATGCATCAACTGTATGGCAGCCAAAGCACCCTCGGCATCCGAAGGGTTTGCACCAGTCTTTACATCAATGGTGTTAACCCTTAAAGGCCGGGCTTTCAGGTCAGTGGTATTGTACCCCACCAGCCAGCATTTCCCGTTCCCGTCCTGGATAATAGCGAACAATCCGCAAGGTGACCCATCGATCAAAGCCTGTAAGAAAGTATTGGTAGCCGTAGCCGGGGGAGCAACTTTAAAGTCAATGGTCTGGGTTACCTTTACATTATTGTTCCCCACCTTTTCGACTTTCTGTTCCCAGGCCACGCTGTCCTGTTCGGCATCAACTCGCATGAAAGGAGTAGTCCCGGTGATCACTGAAATTTCTCCTGATGCTACGGTTATAGCCGTAATGACAGAGTTCTCAGCAATAAACACCTTTGAAGCACCAGCGACATTCTTAGCGCAAGTGCGGGTAAATATAGCAAGTGCCATGTTTAACCTCCTTCCTTAATAAGCAACAGCCATAAGCTTGTTATGGGCGTATTCAGTTCCCATAATACACTTGAATCTCATTCGGTTCTGCTCAAGGTCTTTGTTGAACCAGATCTCAGTTGAGTTGAAATCATTCATGCCATCGATACCCAAAATCAGGTTATCCAATGCTGAATAAATCACTCTATGAGGATAGGCCCACAGATACCCGGCAGCGTGAGCAAAGTCAGCATCCAGGTGATAATCCCAGCCCGTATTGATAACCGGGATGCCCCGGAATGCAAGATACTCGACCCCGTCCTGAACCATCCTTACGGTGCTTTCAAGTCCGGTTTTGTCCTCGAGCCACTGCATATAATTCTCATATACCAGGTCACCCACATAAAAAGCCTTCAGGTTTTTAGGAACGCCTTTAAGTTCTTTCGGTGAAGCAGTCCACAAGCTGTCGAAAATGTCAGCAGCTTCCCCGGCAGCAAGGGCAACCGGTGCGGTGACAGCCAAAGTAGCAGCCACCGTAGCCATCCACGTCCCGGTTACGGTTGTAACAGTTATCGCGTTGAAAGGCCGGCCCGGAACATTTGAGGTCACGATCAAGGTAGCCGTTCCACTCAGCACGTACCCACGTAAGAGAAGAGCAGCAGCGTAAAGTGTCCGGAAGTTGTTGAAGGTGGTCGTGGCGTTCGTGTCCCGAGTGGCAAGGTAGTTTACCCCGTCAATTAAGATATTAGCCGTACCGGAAGCATCAACACTTTCAGTCAGGGTCTGGATTCCAGCTACAGCCCCATCCGTAATAGCCACCCTTTTGATCTGGGTAGCTGAAGGAGAAGTGGCAGCGTTGTCAAAAATCTTTTTCCAGATTCCTGAATAAGCATTGTAGTCGGTATCGGCAACCCCGGTATCAACACCAGAGGTAACAATGCTCTTGTAAACATCATTAAGCCAGAACTGACGGAAAATGTCCGAGTTAATTGCCATCTGGAATAACTCGGTCATCACGTTATACAAAAGGGCTTCCTGGCCTGACGGTGAAAGTTCATTCCAGTTTCCTTTTTTCAGGAGTGCCCCAAAGACGGTATTGAAAAATACCGTTGCGTCATCGTAAGCCTCCCCCTTCATCTTGTATACGTTAAGGGTACGCTGGGAATAGACAACCCCGGTGCTTCCGGAGAATCCCACCGCATAGGCTTTTAACAGTTTCGCTACAGGGGAAAAGTAGTTCAAAAGCTGTTTGTCCTGGACATTCGGAAGGATACGGATACCCTGGGTTTCCAGTGGGCTTTTGCCTACAAACATGGGCTTGATCATGTACTCAAAGTTCTCTTTTCCAGCCCACGATACAGCAGTTGTTATAAAATTTGCCATCTTTTTTAAAATTTAAAAGGTTAATTACTTTTCCGGATGATCTTCCTTAGGCTCCGGTTTTTCCTTTTTGGGACTTTCAAGACTTGCCCCGTTCATGACCTTGCTGATTGCCCCCAGGGTTTTCTTTACCTCGGGATTGATCTGCTCGTCATCAAAGGTGTCTCCTTCTTTACCCGTTGGCCCGGTTATGATCGTACTCTTTGCCCCGGCTTTTGCTAATGCAGTCTGGGCATCGCCCAGGCTCTTTTTGAGATCAGCAATTTCAGCCTTCATTTCCATGAGTTGACTTTGTAAAGCCTCCACGTCTGGGTTCTTTACGTTCTCTGGCTCGGGAACGGGTTCAGGGACGATATCCGGTAGAACCGGATCAGATACGATTTCAGGAACAACATCTACAGGAGTTTCAGCGACCTCGTCACTTACTACCTCGACCTTGTCCTGGGGGTCTTTATCTCCTTTTATCAACTCAGTCAAAAGACCGATTGTTGAAGCAATGATCCCCTTTTTATCCTTAGTGCCGGCATCGCTCGTCACTTCGGGATTCAAATTCAGCTTGTTCATAAGATTATCCGGTATTTTAGGAAGTTTATATTTGTTGAAATATTCTTGTGGCATCATGGCGGTTGCCCGGGTGGGCTCCATGATCTCGTCAATAAGTCCAATACTTAAAGCTTCTTCGGCATCGATCCATTTTCCGTTTCCATTATCTTCTTCCATGAGTTCATCGATCCTTTTTTTCTTTGCCCCCTTCTTGACATAGACATCCTTGATCCTTTCGTCAACCTTCTCCAAGAGGTCTACCTGGGAACGTAACTCATTGGCATTGCCCCAGACAATATTAGATGATTTGTGTACCAGGTACAGGGCATTGCTGGACATCTTGCGTATGTCACCGCTTTGGGCTATGATTGTAGCTGCACTTGCGGTCATGGAAAAGACCCTTGTCTCGATCTTTGCCCGGGAGATTTTTAGTGCGTCATGGATCATGAACCCGTCTGCGATCATTCCCCCTGGGGAGTAAATATTTATAATAAGCTTTTTTTGCCCGGCTTTGGCAATATCGGAAAGGTGCTGTTTTATGCTGGGCCAGGAATCTTCCTCCCAGCCAATGATACCGTCAATGTTTAATTCATGCTGGGCCAGGAATCTTCCTCCCAGCCAATGATACCGTCAATGTTTAATTCGGTTTCGGTATCGGTCTGGTTTACAATTTTAAGCCACGGGATTTCCATTGCTTGTAAATTTTGATAAAGATACAAGCGATATGAAAAAAGTTTAGGTAGAAATATTAATAATTTAGTCCAATATATACCACAAAAAACCCCCGGATTTCTCCGGGGGAGTTCACTTTTAATTAATAGTAATCTTAATTTCTATGATTAACTTGCTCTCAGTGGGAATCTTTTTGCGGCTGATTCACTTCCTTAAGCTGGGTATCTTATGTTTTTTGATTCATTATGGTTGGATGGGTATCTTTTGGTTATTGATTCATTTCAATATACTGGGAATCTTCAATACAATGATTCATTTATTCCATG
>PDVH01000440.1_pt1 | contig 10627 bp, 13 predicted proteins | sample 1369781 | NCBI WGS metagenome assembly PDVH01 (sample SAMN07795378, study PRJNA414565) | Alkali sediment metagenome, whole genome shotgun sequencing project. | isolation source: glacial lake sediment | place: Bosnia and Herzegovina: Donje Bare Lake | collected 2016-06
AGCCTGTTCAAAAGCGTCAGCCGTTATGGCAGTGCTTTCTATAATTCCCTTGAAAGCTTTAACGGCCCCGTAACTTGCTGCGATTGCTGCCCCGATAGCCATGAAAGCCTTTTTTATCCCCAGGCCATATTCCCCTACCAGTGTACTCGACCCACTAAGGCTACGATCAAAATCCCTGATCTTTGTGGTGTTGGCCTGGATTTGTGACGTGTTCTCCTTGAATCTTTTTTGCCCCTCTGCAGTAGAAAGGTTAAGACGGTTGGTTTCTTCTTTTAATTTTGCGGTCTTGGCCCGGAGTTCTTCCATTGATCCCTCAGCAGCCTTAAAGACTCTTGTGGAATCGGTCTCGGTTTTCAGAAGCCTTTTCTTTTCCTCGGTCAAGTCCCGGGTGTTCTGGGAAAGTTTTGCTAATGCAGCCCTTTGCTCTTCAGTTACTCCCTTCCCCTTCTTTGTTTCATCATTATATCTTTTGCGTTCAACAGCAAGTTTTTCAAGTTCGGCATTTAACTGCTCAATCTGCCGGCTTTCCTCGCTTAACCCGGTAACCTCTACCCGTACCGCTATGATTTTTTCAGCCATGACTTTAGACTTTAATGATTAACTCCATGAGTGCCCGTTCCCCGTCAAAACTTATTCTGTTCAAATATCCAAGATAGGTTTCTCCCTCTATAGTAAAAATGTACTCGGGCCTGAAACCTTCCTCGTCACTTGCTTCTATTACTGTTATAAACTGCTGAAGGTATAGAAGGTCGGTTTTTATTTCAATGGTAACGATCTTGCTGGTGTCAATATAATGGGCCGTCTTGGCATAATAAGAAAGAAACAAGGTAGTAAAATCCATCTGAGAAATCATGGGCATATCATGAACAATAACACTGTCATAAAGGAAATCTGCTGGGATAGTCCCGGCCCAAATTCCTATCTTAGTCCCCAGGGAAGTCGCCCGGGATTGTGGTTTGTCTAAAGTATTCTTATCGTACTCCCCCCAGATAATAGAAACCCCGCTCTTGACATAAAAAGTAGAAAAAAGATTGTTCTTTATGATCTTTTCACCGGGCTCGGCATACCCAGAAGTCAGTGTAAATATCTTCCTTCCTAATTTTGTTTTGTTGGTTTCATTGTAATCAGTTAAAGACCGGTCTGTTGAATCATCGTTAAATTCAAAGGTCAGTAACTTGTTATAGCTTCCGGATATCCTCTCGGTCTTTATTGAATCCTGGTTTATTACATCAAGATTGATCTGGTGGGTTGATCTCCATTGTTCCAAAGGCTCGATATAAAGCGTATTATTCCACTTGTCTAAAAAGAACTGAAGGTTAAACAAGTGTTTCACGGCTGCAATGAAGTCACTTTGCTTTACGTCAGGCAGCCACTTCTCAGGCTCTATGGTCATTTCGATCCCGGCACAAAGACAATACCCATCCAGAACATTTACAAGCTTTGTATAGGCCGACATATAAAGATAGGCCGTGATATTCCCCCCGGTGTTATTCGTCAGGGAAATGCTCATTTGACAATAACAGGTAATCAAGTCCCCGGCTACGAAATGCCTGTACTCGGTATCAAGAATAAAAGTCAGGTCGCCCGGGTCTACATGATCATGAAGGGTTTCTATCGGTATCCCGTTTAACCTTATCTCGAGCAAGTATTCAGCCGTTCCTGATGAAGGGGTCAATCCGGTATATTGCATACGTGGCTGGGCATGGAATTGAATCCTGTATGTCCCGGTTTCCGGTATGGTGTAAACCCCCGTTAAAAAATCTGCCCCGTCATCCAAGACCTCATTCCCAAAAAGGATAGGGTTAAAAGTTTTCGTAAAAGGTCTGGACATTCCCGGAGTATAAAGCCCCTCTACATCAGTTGTCCTATTCTCTGATCCGTCTGACGGGTAAACCTCCAAAGCCTTGTCGGTTATAAAACTACTCTCCTGACACAGTTCTTTAGAAAGAATATAAATAGATTTGAAATAGTCTGAACTTAAAAACGTGCTGACTATGGTGTAATCCTTTAAAACTTTCAATAAGATCTTTCTAAGGTTGAACCAGGGTACAAAGTCATTTGCGTTTCGTGTCGCATTAGCTGTAGTGTAAAGGGCATATTTCCCCCAGTTAATTAAAGGATATCTGATAAAAGGGTCTACTGCAGACCATGAAGCCTGGACATTAGCTGAGTTGTAAACCTCGTCATAAAGGCTGAGATCAAGGTCTGCCAGTTTAAGGTTATCGTATTTCTCCATCCAGTCATTACCCTGGATGATCAAAGAAGAATAAAATTTCTCACTTTTAAGTTGGCGAATAGCCCCCCGGAAAATCTCGATGTCTTTATAAAGAAGTTTCCCGACCTCTGTAATTTCATCGAATACATTGGGTTCATCACTGTACTTTATCAGTTCCTTGTTCTTTTTAGTAAGTGGAATATCAATATCATAACTGCTCTGGACAGACCCCATCTGTAGATTCCTGATGTCACACTGGCAAAATTCTACCGGGACGTTACCGTTAACGTCTGCCAGTTCTGACCCGATGTAAAGCTTGGTCTCCATTTTTAATATTCAAATTCTATGCTCCACTGCATTATTTCATCATTTCGTTCCGTTGACCCGGATTCTGTCCTTATGCAGACCTCAACTAAATCCCCCGTTCCTCTCTGCCAGAACACCTGGTCACTCAAAAGGATATCCGACACGTACTCCATGAGTGCCGTTGTCAAGTGTAGTTTTGAACTTGCCAGGATATAATTTGACGGGTTGATGTTCAAGATACGGTTTTTAGAGTCTGCATTTTTATAATAACTCCGTTCCGTCTTAACCCCTTTCTCGATTCCGGAATAAAACTGAAACGAACTATACCCACCTATTGAATTTTTCCAGATCAAGTTTATAATCTGAGGGTACGCTATTGACATAGAGGTTACGAATATTTCTTCCGAGGCGTCCACTCCGACCCCTCCCCCTGCAAGTGACCAGTACCTTATCAAGATTCCTATAATGGGATAAGTGACCACAGCAGTCTGATCCAGGTGAACGAAAAATATAGGGTGCCAGTTCCATTCATAAGTAGCCGGGACGGTAGACTGAAGGACAAAAGCAGCGTTATAATTCTTGGTGACTATAGCACAGGAAAGCTTTTTAGGGACAATGATCCCATAATAAAGACTGACCTTCCCGGAAGGGATTGTTTTTGGTATAGGGTGATTTATAGACCTTGTCGATCCCGAATAACCGTCTGCCGTTATTGTCGTGTCGTCTACTGTAATAGTGGCACTGTCAGCCGTTATGATCCCGGCATCCGGGGACACTAAAAACTTGCTCGTCCCTGATCCTATCTGGAAATCCGTAAAGACCCCGGCATTGCTCTTGAAATAAAAATAAAGGCTTGTCGTCAGGTCCAGAGTTGCCCCGGTCTGGGTTATCCCGGAAGCGTTTTCATATTTCTCCACGAACTTGATAACATAAGGCACATACCAGTCAACATCTGTAAGCGGATAAAGGCTTAAATGGGCTGCCGAGAAATTAACGGCTTTGTTGGCGTTGCATCTTAACTCAAGCTGGATGCTGGTGTCAGAATCATCGGTTATCGCAGCCTTAAAAACAATGTAATATTTATTATGGCATGGATCAGTAGGAAATTTAATAATAGTCGTTTTACTCGCAGCATCGGAAAGCTGAAGGGTAACGGCATCCGTCATAACGGTGCATGTTCCGCTGTCCCAGGCCAAAACGTAAAGCTTCCCCTGTACGAAATTTATATAATTGCTCCTGGCTATAGCCGGGTTCGCGGAACTTGTCTTTATGGCGCTGCTTATTGCATCCCCAGACGTTGTAAAAGTCCCGAAAGGATAAACCCCGTCATTTGTCCATGAGGTTATTTTGTTTGAGGCCAGTGAATCATCAGCCGGGAATACCATAGCCGTACCGGGATAATCAGAAAGCAGACTGTTTTCAAATTTGATCAAGCTGTCAAAAATCTTAGAAAAGTCAAAAGCCGTATATCCCTTTGGCATGACTTTTTTGGCGACAAGGGCTGCGTTTTTATATACCTGGGCTTCCACTCTTACGTTGACATAATTTGTCCCTTCTGACAGGCTGGTGGCTACCTCCCAGGTGGCTCTGTTGTCAAATTCCCCGGGGTATGTTACAAGAGTTAAGGCCATGGCTTTATGTGCTTAATTGTTTTGACCATTTCTGAGTGAGTTCATCGATATTCGCAATGACCATTCTTTCGTTATAATCCCCGAAAAGTTCAGGCACCCGTTCTTCCATCTTTGTTATGGCTTTAGTGATCCAGCCCGTCCCTGCCCCCTTTGTCCTTATCGGCATACCTGTTTTTATCTGGGTGTGGGCTATGGCGAAAGCTATGGATTTGGCTTTCTTAAGGTCGCTGATACCTTTTCTCTGCTGGACGTACCTTATTAACCCTTCAATATAAAGTGACTTCCCAGCACCGCTGCCTGGGGAAAAGGGTATACGGTTTGCCGGTACACCGTCACTGAGATACATTCCATATTTATAGATAAGATAATCCTGGACAAACCCGTCTGCATTTTCTTCGGTCTGGGTCTCGATGTCGTCAATAAGTTTCCCGGTCATTTTATGCCCGGCCGATTCAAATTCTTCTGCCAGGGCTTTAATGACAATCTCATTCAGAAACTCAATCGCTTTATCGAAACTCACCTTTTCCATGTTAGCAAGATAAATCCAGTTCAAGATCAAAACTTACCCCGATATCTGAATCAAGTGTAATACCTATTGTAAAATACTCATAAGGCATATCGTTCAGGTTTGTTATCTGGATATAAGAGTTTGTATTTAAAACCCCGCAATACGTCCGGAAATAAGCCCGGATATCATCCCAGATGTGTTCCCGGTTGTCAGTTTCAGTCACAGCCCCTCTATCAAAATAATCCAGAACAAAAACCTTGACCGTGACTTTCTCTTTCTTCATTGAGGTATTTGCCCAGTTTATCTTCCCCTTCCAGGAATTAAGATCCCAAAGAACGCAAGGATAAAGCTTTGACCTTTCCACATTCATAATCTGGGAATAGTCAAAATAAACGGACTTAATCGATGTCCCCGTTATTACTTTGGCTGCTGCCTTGAAGCTTTCTAATGTCATCTTTGTATTTATTAATCCTTCGGTAAATAAACTGTCTGCCCCTCATGGGTAGTTCCAGAATGCATAAATTTTCAAGCAAGAAATTTAACTCAGCTATCACGGCTTCCGGGTTACTTTGTTGCTTCATATTTAAATTCATTCTGGGCTCTTATGTAGCTTAAGAAATCAAAAAATTCCCATATATTCAACTTTTCAACCTCTCTTATTGTCCCCAGGGCCCCGTTAATCCCTACCTCATAGATCATTCCCCGTACTCCAAAATTCAAAACCCCTGACCTCCGGGCTGCTTCTTTTACTTTTCCGTCACCACTTTTGAAAAGGTTTTTGTAACGATCTGCGATTGAAGCCCAAGCAAAGCGATGCAAAAAAAAACTTCCCAGACCTCCGTCATGGGTAGATTCTTAAAACTCTCGGTACGCTTTATGACAAGATCATCGTTATGGCTTTCTCCTTCCTTTAAGCAATAAACAGCTATAACCTGGCTCATGGCTTCTATTCCCTTTTCACTCCATTCATGGAGGGCTATTTCAATATCGGCAGCCTCCGAGAAAGTCAATATCGATTCTTTCACCATAGGCATCAACTGACCGCCACGTTCCAAAGAGGAAGGGAGATAATAGGTTTCCCCTTCATACTCAAAACTTGATATCAGTTTTGGTTCATAAGGGGAAAGACCCTCGGGTGTCCTGTCCAGAGGAAGGTCTGCCAGGGATGAAATACAAAAATGAATAAAATACTCGTTAAAGAGTTTTTCCCTGATCCTCCAGTCTATCCTTTCGATAACCCCCTGGGGAATATTGCTGCAGAATTTCAAGACTTTACCGTAATATTCCGGAAATGACTTTACCACATCCTTATAAAAAACTTGCTTGTCAAATTCCTCATAAAGGGCGTCATCTTGTTTCAGCAATGCTTTCCATTTATTCTCAAGCTTGGTCGGCATTTCGATAGAGATCAATTCCCCGAACTTTGCAAGGGTCAAGTCCTTCCACTCGTTGCAAATGTCATAATGGGCCTCGTTGACTTCAATTTTAAGCATTACCGGGCTATCCTGGGAGAGTAACCGCCTGATTGTAGCTTTCTGATATTCTGGATCAGGACGGCAAAGTTACCTACCACGATCCTCAGTTGGTTGAATTTCTCCCCGGCCTTTTTTCTCCGGTTCATTTCATTGGTGACCTTGTCCCGTAAAGCAGTAACGGCATTGAAAATCTCCAGGTCAGAAAAAGTTTTTTCTGCTTTTACTTTAACCTCAATTTCCGGAAGTATAGAAACATCTTCCAGGTCTTGCTTTAAGTTAGCTGTCTTTGGCATTGTCTTAAGTTTTAAGTGATTTGTTTTTATGATCGATGTCATATCTGATCCCCAATGTTTCCATCCGGGCATGAATCAACCGGGCAGTTTTTTCGTTAACCTTGAAATCAATTTCCATTTCACAAAGCCGTTTCATTTGATTGTCGGTTAACCTCGATACGAACCCGTAAGATAAATGTGTTATCTGTCCGGGCATTGTTGGCAGAATTTCATCCAGATTTTCAACCTCCTTAGTAGGCGAAATGTAAAGAACCGTGTTTGTTTTCATTGAATGTACACTAATTTAGTGTAGATTTAACTATTTATTTATCAATTTATTAAATGTACACTAATTTAGTAGACATTAGAATGATGTACACAATGTCCATAGATTTAGTGTAGATTAAAAATCCAAAGGCATTATCCCTGATATTTGGTTTTTGCAGATTCATACTTAATTAAGATAGAAGTATTGCATATCTGCAAACAGACAATTCAACCTATCAACCTCCCTGTAGGCAATCCGATTTCTAATATTTATCAGGTCACGGGGCGCAGCCTCAGACGTTGCCCGCACTTCTTCCGGATTAGTTGACATTGTCGATACCACTTTTTGTTTAAAGCGATCTGCCAGCTTCTTTCTGTATGTGGATTTGAACAGACTCATAAAGCAAAGATAATGACTAAAAACCCTTACAAAATTTATTTTTTTTACATTTTTTCACCCATATTTTTATACTGACTTCATGCTTAAAATCCCCCCGGAATCACCCACGATTTTCTCTCTCAGGGTCATGCTTAACAAGTCCACCGCCTCGTCATGTTCGGCATCCGGGAAGGTGCATACTTCATGCAGAAAAGAATCTATCCAGGTAGCCCCATCGAGTAAATGAACCCTGCCGGCTTCTACCATCGGCACGACAAGATTAGCCCGGGCCACCTTGTCACGGTTTGGCTCTGCAGCTTTCGATATGTTTAAGCTTGTGGTGCTTTTCAGCATCTGGATCAAGGACTGTCCTGATGCTTTTGGCTCGATCTTAAAGGTGCTTTGTTCCGAGTATTCATTTCTTAGGACAAAGTCCTTGCAAAAAATAATCAAGTCCTGCATTTCTTTCCTTACCGTTACATAGTCGCGAATGTAAAGATCAGCCCCCAGGTAGCAGAATGCCAAAAACCCAGACGGGTCGTTCTCGGTTTTTTCCGTGTAAGCCGTATCACCTCGGAAATGCCATATTATTATTTCTCCCTTTCTCAAGGCTTCACGCTGAAGGTCGAACATATTGAATCTATTGAACCAAATACGTTTGAACATATTACCTCCTTCAGGAGATGTTCTCTGTAAGTATTGGGCTGCGAATGCTTTAGATCCTAAAGTATTTTTCATCTCGTTAAGAATAGGTTGGGATAACCTTACAGGGTCAAACAACTCATTTATATAGTTGTCAGCATATTCTACAGGCTTTATGTTGTCGCCTGACTCGGCTGGCAGGCAGATATGTTCCCAGTGATCCCCTCCCCGGGCCATGACATGACCCGTAGGATCACCATCTGCCAGTCTTTGCATGATCATGATTTGAACCGAGATGTCTAAATCAGTCATACGTGTTGGTATTGTATGATCCATCCAGTCTTTAGCATCCTGAATCTCAGCTTTACTCTTTGCCCCTCGAGGGTCAATAGGATCATCAATAACCCATATATGAGCATGGTAACCCGTTATAGACCCGGTAACTGATGTAGCTACACGAAACCCGCCCTTATCATTGGCATATTCTGACTTTTTGTTTACATCAATCTTTAACTTAAACCGATCCCCGAAACATAACTGGTATAGTTCGCTTTTAATAATATCCCTTGACTTAACAGCATCTCTAAGCGCCAGGCTTTCATCAAAGGATCCTGTAATGAATTTCATCCAGGGATATTTGACCCAGGCCCAGGCCGGGAACATAACGGAAACCAAAGTGCTTTTGGTAGTTCCTGGGGGAATGTTAATAACCAAATGTTTATCTCGGGGTTTGTTATCGGCGATTCTTTCCGCATGGGATTGCAATTTTTTGGATAGTTCTTTTATGTGCCAGTTATAATGTGCATCTCTTGCCGGCTCTATTATATGCCAAAACTCCTGAAAGAAAATGAAAAGGCTTCCAGGAGCATTTTGTTTTATGTAGCCAATATCATCGGCATCATACGTCATTTTCAGGATTTACTTTTGCTTTACGCTTTAATTCGAGATATAATTTTCCTTCCTCCGGGGTTAGCTTTGAAAAGTCTATCGAAGCTGTGCTGACATTTCCCTTAAATTTAAATTCAAGGAATTGTTTTGCTTTACCATAAGCACGATCCAATAAAACTTCTGCTGCTCGGACATCTCCACCCTTTGCTTTCTTTTCAAGGGCTAAAAGTATATCATGAGCCGGCGAAGTATCATCATCCACGCTACCCAAAACATCAATAAGTAACTTATCTAACTGTGGAAGTTTCTTCGGCCTGCCGTTAGGATTACCAATTTGCCCCTTTTTGAAAGGCTTTGGATTATCCTCTGGTCGTAATTTACCTTTCCCTCCTGGCATAATTTAGACAATTTTTTGACGTTTTTACGACAATTTATTAATGCAAATATAATCTATTAATCAGTTATTTCAGTAAGTTCTTTTTTAACAGGTAAATAGACTGTTTCGGGTAGAACGATCCCAAAAGTCCCCGGATACCAAAGATTTTCAGGTCATGCCAGTACCTTAAGCAGTCCACTACTTCAAACCCGGCCCTGTTGATTAATTTATCAAAACGGTACTGATCAAATTCGTGAAAGTGACAGGATGAAAATGTTATCCAGGTAGGCTTAACCGGAGTGCCCAGGATTAAAATTCCATCATCTTTCAATACCTCATGGATTTTTAACAGGGTAAAAAGTGGATTGAATTGATGCTCTATGACATTGTTATAATGAACAAAATCATAACGTAACCCGGGATGAATGAACTCTATGTCAAGATCTCCAATAGTGCTATGGATCGGAATTTTATAAAACTTTTCCAGGACTTCAGTGAAATAGTTCCGTTCCCCAATGTCAAGGACGTTTCCGGATAGCCCCTCATGTTTCTCGAGAAGGTTTATAGTTTCGTTCCGGTTGCGTATGGCTTTGGGGTGTATTCTCTGATGAAAGAATAAGGTTTCCCTGGGAATTGTAAAGTCTTTATCCATGTTTATAAGTTTTTATAAGCCAGACAGATATTATATTCTCCCTTTGATCTCCCGGTATAAGGGAAATAAAGCGTATTGTCGAATTTAACCAGGCTCCCCCGGAAGGAACATTCCTTATCAAAATCATCCCCCAAAGTAAGAAATAGGCCCCTTTTCTCAAATATCTCAAAATGCTTAGTTATTGCTATAGCTGTCTGCCATGGTTTTCCCTGGGTCTCGCTACATGAATAACCTATGTGGTAAATATCATCTTCTTGATAACACCAGGGATCAGCTATAGTCCCCTTGTCATAAGTTTCCCCGTACCGGATTATGGGATTAAGTGGGCTTTTAACCCATCCACTCATAAGGCTGTCACTGGTCGCTAAGCCAACCTGTTCCCATTTATCGTCACTCCATCCCATGTAAAGCATTCCCCACTTGTCATCAAATCTAAATACAAAAGGTTCATCTACCCTGAAATGTTCCCAGGGTTGTTCGGCTTTTAAAAGGATCTTTTTGTCCCCATACTCCCCGAAAATATCTTCTGATGACTGTATGGAAATTGTAAAAGGATTCCCATTACTATTGTCACCGTAAACAACATTCCATTTCCCGTTGTATCTTAAAATATGCGGGGCGAATCCCTGGTCAATAATGATACCGCCATAGTGCCAGGACTTTGAATCTTTAGGCGTATGAGAATAAATCAATCCTATCGAATAAGTGGAATAATCAGAGAAAATGATAAAATACATTTTTGTTGTTGAATCATATACCATATTTTCAGCCAGGAATCCCTTATTTTCCATACCCAGGATTTTTACTTTATCTCGGCTATCCCATTCAAAAGGTATTGTAATACCGGAAAAAAGGACAAAAGCTATTATGAAAAGGAGTAGATAGTGTTTCATGTTTTCTTAGTTTTATTGTATCTGTTTCCGAAAAATCTTGCAATAAGCCATACAGCTTTTATGATGTATTGCTTTAGTTTGGGGTTAAGGGGTTTCATGAGAATTTATCATGTATCCATTTAG
>PDVH01000441.1_pt1 | contig 10595 bp, 8 predicted proteins | sample 1369781 | NCBI WGS metagenome assembly PDVH01 (sample SAMN07795378, study PRJNA414565) | Alkali sediment metagenome, whole genome shotgun sequencing project. | isolation source: glacial lake sediment | place: Bosnia and Herzegovina: Donje Bare Lake | collected 2016-06
CCCGCCACGCAGATAGATTTCTTTTTGTGCTTCTGAAAACGGTTTTCCATTAAAGGTTTTTTTCTGGGTTTTATCTGTGATCAGACCGGTGGTAAAGTCAATGGAAAGGACGTCTTTGTCATGGAGCTTTTTCGTAATGTCCTCTGCGACGAGGATCGGCATGCCGCTGTTGATGGCGTTGCGTTCGTAGATGGCACCGAAGGATTCGGCAATAATCACGCTGATCCCTAATGCCTTGAAGCAGTCGACCGCCTGCTGCCGGGAGCTTCCGCATCCGAAATTCTTCCCGACCACGACAATGTCTCCTTTCTTCGCTTGTTTTGCGAACTGCTCATAGCCTTTAAGGTTTCCAAAGGTGTAGGGTCCCATCTCCGTTGGGCTGGTGATCGCAAGATATCGGTTGTGATAGATCATGTCGGTATCGATATTGTCTTTTTGGATGACCCATGCTTTTCCTTCTACGAGTAATGGGGAACCAGGATGCTCTTTTTTCGATTCCTGACTGATTTTCGCCAGTTGTGGTTCGACTTTTACAGGGACTGGTTTTTTAGGGATCGCGTCGATCGTGGTGATGTATCCTGCAAGAAGCGATGCAGCGACGGTCTGAGGAGATGCAAGATAGATCTCCCCTTTTCCTTGTTTTCCGGGGAAGTTTCTGTTTCCGGTCGAGATCGTCACCTCTCCTTTTCCCGTCTGCCCGATTTGGCCTGCGGCACACCCTGCGCAGCCGGCGGAGCCGACTAGTGCCCCAGCGTCCTTGAAGGTTTTCAGGAGCCCTTCTTTGAGGCAGTTGTTCCAGATCATATCCGTGGCTGGAACGATCTTGAGGATCCTTCCCGGGGCGATCGTCTTGTCTTTAAGAATTGCAGCTGCTGCCCGCATGTCATCCATTCGGCCGTTGGTGCAGGAGCCGATGAACCCGGAATCAACGAGTACGCCATTGATCTCAGAGACGCTGACGACATCCTCGGGATGACCAGGGCGTGCTATCTGGGGGGGCAGGTTTGAGATGTCAATCTCGATGGTGCGTTCATAACGCGCATCGGGATCTGCATGAATGGGTTTGATGGTGATACCAAAGGTGTTTCGATAATAGTCCATGAGCTTCTGGTTCGTTGGGAACAGAAGGATGATGCCGCCCATCTCGGTGGCCATGGATGCGATGGTGATCCTTCCATCGAGTGATAAGGAATCAACATACGGGCCGTAGAGCTCTGCTGCATAGCCAAGCAGTCCGTTCGCCCCAAGCTCCTTGTTGATTTTCAGGACGATGTCTTTCGGGGTCGTTGTTTTGGTCGGGGGGATCTTGAACCAGATTTTCCCGTACGCAAACGCATATGCGATGTCAATATCTCCCATCCCTTGGCCAAAGGCTCCAAGAGCGCCAAGGATGTTCGCATGGGAGTCAGTCGATACGAAGGTGTCTCCAGGGAACACAAGTCCTTCGTCGAAGGCAAGATGGGTCCCGATCCCGCTGTTGATGTCATAGATTTTTATTCCATGCTTGCGTGCGAAGACACGGCAGATTTGTTGATTCTCAGCATATTTCTGATCGCAACCACCTGGGTTGCAGTCAAAGGTGAAGAACGTGTGCTTTGGATCATGGACGGGAAGATTGTGTTCCTCAAGATGTTTGACGACGTTGGCCCCGCCAAAATCACGGGCGACCCGTACATCGATGGTCACGTCAATGATGCTGTTGATTTCTGCGGAGCTGTTCGAATGAGCCTCGAAGATTTTTTGGATGATTGTTTTCCCCATACTACTGCTCTCTCCAGTGTTTTTTCCCTTCATTCCCCGTTGATAATGCACATCAGCAGAGACTATGAAAATGTTGTGGTGTCAGGCGTTTTTCTTTTAACAAAAGGAACGAATAGTCCTCAATCGTGTCGTTGTTCGAATTTTCTCTACTATTTGAGATTCTGAACATTAATTATGTTTTTTTGCTATAAATTCTTATTATAGCTTAAAAGAAGATAACAAAGTATATATACTATTGGGTACTATTTATATAGAGGGCAGAAAAAAGGGTAAAAAAAATATTTAGGAAGAGGTGTATTATCATATGAAAAGAGTGTTAGTGGTGGTTCTAACCATAATGACATGTGTTGGCATGTCAGGAATTGCTGCTTCGTTAACCCATATAAATGACCAAAATACCATACAGACCGCTTCTCAAAATCTTCAGACGGCTGTACGAACGTCGTCATCAACCATGGACCAAGTGAAAAAATCGGTCTATTCTTATCTCAACATGGATGAAAATCCTTACAGCATGGGCCAAGAAAAACCGATTGCGTCCATAACGGCACCGTGGATGAAACCTGCCAGTACTCTTTTTGAATGGTGGATTTTAATAGAATACAATGGGAACGCATACGAAAAACAACTTGACATCTCCATCAATGATTTCCAAAAAAAATTCCTCAAACATCCCTATTACTGCGAAGATGTGTTCTTTAATGTCGATAGCGACCCTGAGGACGACCTCAAGGTTTCCTTCGGTTTCTACTGGGAAAGCATCCTGAATTCAAAAACAAAACAGGAATATAAATCCCTGGAAGACATGGTTCGAGTCAAACAGGTCAACAACGGCCCCTCTGATCTCTACGCTGGTCTTGAGGTCTGGTCCGAGATCCATGTGAACTGGGGACTGATTAACGCCTATAGTCAGGACAATGACTTCTCTTCGTACAGCGATCAACTCCACCCCACGCAGCAAGGATTACAGCCGGTCACCCCCTTCGTATTGTTCCTTAATATATTGAAACAGAAGTTACAGCGCATCACGCAGATGGGCCATGTCCTTCTCTCCAACCTTTTGAATCATCGCCTCCTGAAGTCTCAAGCAAGCCCTGTGCAGGGTCAGTTCAGCCAGACCCCTCGGACGCTTGCCGCTGACAACGACTATATATCTGTCGGGGTCGGCTATCGGACACTTCCCGGCCAGAGAATACCACAGTATACCGAGAAGAGGTTTTCGTTTGCCAAAGATAACATCTTCAGCCCCGTCATCTTCCAGCAGGTCATGAAAACAGAGCCAAGCGGGGAGGACCCCTTGGAGTTGCTCTACGGCTTCCGTGCCTATAACGGCAGCACAAACGACCTCAAATACGACATCGCATTCTCTGTGCAGTTCACTCCGTTTGTCACTATGACGACCCAGTTCATCCCCCTCGGTGGTTACATTTACTATAATTTTGACACGGAAAGCCAGCATACGGGTGAAACGACCATCACGTACTCCTCCGACATCCATATCGGAGAAGGAGATGGTGTCAGCCTCTCCCTTGTCTTTGATCAAATCGATGATACCATGGCGCAGTCCGGCCGATGGATGAGCTTCGGTCTCCGTAGAGACCCCCATGGGTTCGATTATGAGGCAAATCAGATCTTCGATGTCGCAGTCATCGTCGACTCCCCCTGGTTCAGCCAGAAGGTACGGATCGTCGGCCTCCCTGAGACGCTTTCCTATGAGTGGAAGATCTTTGATGATTTCGAGGTGACGTTCGTCCAAGGGGAACTCTTCTACGTCAACGTCAGAGGATATGCGGATGTGACGATGAGCAGCCCGATCGATCAACTGATCGTGTACTATCCGAAATTACGGAACCCCTCGGATGCGGATGTGCCGTTCCTCCAGGTGAATAACATCCCAAGCACCAGAAGACTCGAAGCAAAGGCGACCCTGAACATCCAGAACAATAGTATGCTGCAGATTGATGCAGACGGGTATGTTGATCTGACAAAAAGCGGCGCACTCGGAGAGATCACGGTCTATTACCCAAAAGCAGACCCTGATGACCCAAGCATCGCGCTGATGAGGGTGCCCGCAGGCAGCATCAACAGCCAACGGGTCAGCGCCGAGGCAACATTATATGTCGATGCGAACAATTTCAGCAACATCAACAACCTCTACCTTCCGAACGTGGCAGTTCCATTGGTTCAGATCACAGATGTCCCGGCTAACGCGTACGCCACAGGGACGTTCTGGTGGAACCAACTCAGAGGGTTCGGGCGGGCAGAGCGGTCATCAGCAAGCCAGAACCCAGACCCAGTTCATTTCAACCTGGTTTTTGACAGCTTGACCCTCAGCGATGTCTTCAGTATCGGAGATGGACATGTCCAGACCGATTTTAAGATAGCACAAGACGGATATTTCAAGTTCGACACCGCCCATGATATCCTAGGGAATATGTTCTCTGTAGGGAATTCAGCGACCGGGAACGCTCTCACCCTTGGTGCGAGTACCGTGTCCGCCCAGGATTTTGAGGCAGCATGGGGATTGAACACGTGCTCAACCGCAGCTCGATAGCCTTGCCCTCTCTGGTTCGTTAAACGCGTTACATGACCTTGCCGTCTCCATCGCTCTGGATGGGGAGGCCGTGGATTTCACTGGGGACTGGTCCCTTGGCGAATCCGGTGGTTTTAGCATTGATCTTAACCAGAACGCGGACATGCGCATAGATTTCCTCAATCTGAATAACTACAGCGGACGACTTGATCTGAACGGGTATGTCGTCCTTAGCGACAACCTCCATTATGACATGAGTTGGAAATGGAAACAAGGGGATACCATGGAGGACCCCGGGTATTTCAAGATCAATGAAGGGACCAACGAGCCGAACCTGAAGGAGATCGGATTGTATTTCGTCGTGAAGGATGATTCTAGCATCGACAAATGGGGTGCGGACATCACCTTGTCCAATTTTGCGGTCTATATCTGCGTCGAATGGTACTGGCAGAACGGGTTCCATATCTGGCCGGTCATCGAGGTGAGCGGGAACCTTGCGTTTAATGCCTTATTGAATTATGATTGGTACCAGGTATGGCCCTAGGTACGGTGGAGAAAATAGGTGAATGAATATGGGTAAGAACACTATGCATAAAAAAATTGGCAAGCTGGTCGTTGTCTTGTTCCTCGTCGCGTCCTTGATGATATCTGCTGCCCAGGCACTCATGGTGCAATATCAGGGGGTATCAGAACGTGTTAAAACAGACACTCCCTCATCGCCATTGCTTCAGGATAATTACTACACTTGGGAGGATGTCTTTTCAGATGCGACGCAGGTCGACCCCTCGATGTCCTACAACTATGAGATAGGGGCTGGCCATGTTTCCATGAAGGACACCTACCCGCTATGGACAGATCCGTCATGGACCCGGATGAAACAGGTCACGGTCTCCAACAACGCCGGCGAGGCGCTCTATAACTATGCATTAAAGATCATAATTCCCTATGACGTCGATATGCGAGCTGACTCTGGGGACCTTCGATTTAAACATGAGGGCAGCGGTGATGTCCAGTGCAATTATTGGATGGAAAGCTATGATGCGAGCAGTGCGACCGTCTGGGTGAAGATCCCCTATGCACCGATCGGGGCGAGTATGATGTACCTGTTTTATGGCAACCCCGCTGCCACAAGCCAGAGTGATTTTTACGGGGTGTTTACCGATTGGCAGGAGTTCTGGCCGAACGATGAGCAGATCACTTATAAAGGGACAATCGAAGGAGCATGGGACGCTGATGTGAGCTTCGGTAACAATGCCTTCATGGTCGCTTGGGAAGAAGGTCAGGGGTATTTCCCACCATACACCTGGGGATACAAACAGGAGATTCGCACATCGATGTATGATTCTGACGGGAACCGGGTGGTGTTTGATAACCTTGTGTATCAGGATGACACGTTGTACTATCGGAACGAGAATCCCTCAATCGACTATGGCGCTGGGAAGTTCTTCGTCGCTTGGGAGCATTACGACACCGTTGCCAACCCTAGTGTAACAACAGAGGATATCAAGGCTCGTACTGTGGTTCGAAGTGGGGATACTATCACGCTTGGGAGTGTCATTACCGTGTGTAATGCACCAGATTGCCAGGCGGATGCCAACGTCCAGTTCGACTCCGTGAACAACCGGTTCTGTGTCGTCTGGGAGGATGCTCGGAGCGGTGAGACGAACTATAATATCTACGGACGGTTGTATGACAGCAACGGAAACCCGGTTGGTGGTGAGAAAAACATCTGCACCGCGGCCAACAGTCAATGTGAGCCATGGGTCGCGTTCGATCCGATCCACGCCCAGTACATGATCGTCTGGGAGGAAGGGGTCACACCGGATAACGGACCGTTCAGCATCAAGGCCGGACTCTTTGATAGCTCTCTTACGCAGATTGGTAATACCATCACCATCGCGATCGGTACCGATAGTACGGATTATAATTTCCCCTGCGTCGAGTTTTCTCCAACGACACAGCTGTACCTCATCACCTATAACAATGATGATATCAGCTCTGATGATTGGTGGGGGAACATCTGGGGCACGCTGTATGATGATTCCGGCAACGTCGTCGTACCCGTCTTCCAGATCAAGACCGGGGAATACACAAGGACCGATATCGTCCCGTACCTGACCTCCTCGTTTTTGGTTTCATTCAACAGTAAAGGGGTCAGTAGCCCCTCTGGTCTCATCTGGGGCAAACTGGTGTCCTCTGAAGGGGAGGTGTTCACCGGTGACGTTCAGTTCTCAGCAAGCACCTCTGCGGAGGCAGACTGGGCGAACATGGCCGTCGGCAACGACAAGATCTTCCTCGCCTGGGAGGACGTCCGAGTCTACTATCCCTATCCATGGAACGATATGCCTGACGTGTACGGGAACCTCTGGCGGATGACCCGATCGACCCGGCGAACCTGTTAGCCTGGTTTGATTTCGACGCGGTCTTTGACGGGACCATCAGTTTTGATATCCTAAACGGTGCGGGGGATACGGTGCTGATCCTTGGGGTGAGCCCCGGGCAATCCCTGCAGGCGCTCGATCCTGTCGCATTGCGACTGCGTGCTCATTTCACGAGAAGCAATCCTTCGTATACACCCCTCCTTGACAGCTGGAAAGTCCGGTTCATCGGACTTGATGAAGAACCACCAGTGACCACCCTTGATCATATCACCGGAACGCAGGGTCTGAACGGATGGTACACCAGCCAGGGAGTCATCGTGTGGCTGCATACCTATGATCTCCCTGAGGGAACCGGGAGCGGAGTGAACCATACGTATTACACGCTCAACGACGAGCCAATGCAAGAGTACGATGAGGGCAGCGGGATATCGCTGGTGGTAACGCAGGACATGCACTGGATGGGCGTCTGGGATGTCGTCTACTGGTCCGTGGACCGTTCGGGGAACACCGAGGATAACTCCCAACCGGATAATACCATCACGATACAGATCGATGCGGATCGCCCCTATGTGGAGATCTCTGAGCCTGTCGACGAGCAGCAGGTCAACCTGCCGTTCTGGGTCCGGGCGAATGCCTCTGATAACGCGGTCGTCGACCGGGTCGAGTTCGATATCGAACCGTTCGGGCAGCACCCAGGATTACCGTTTGTGGATTCCGAACCGCCGTATGAATGGCTCTGCAACGTCTCAGACATGATGACCACCTCTGATGGTGGTGCGCAGACGATGGGGATCAATAAGATGATCCGGGCCCGGGTGTACGATCAGTCAGGTCAGGTCTGGACCGATGAGCATTGGGTGTGGATCAACAACGCGGAAAGCTTCGGGAAACGGTTCCTAATCGGGTTCCTAAAAAACAGGAACATCTCCGATACACAGATTACCTTTACCACCCGTTGCATCCTGTCCTTGACCTTGGACACGTTCATCCCAGCCCTCTATGTCTCACATGAGCAGTTCATCATCTCGCAGGATAACAAGTTCGGGTACATCGGCCCATTTGGGATCATCGGGTTCTTCGACACGCATGTAGTAGGGGAATAGGTTTCACCCTTTTCCTCCCTCTTTTTCTTTTATCGTAGTCATAAAAAGATTTTCATAAAGAGATTGATTTTTTCGCGATTAAGCAGCGAGGTAGCACAGTGCAATTGTCCGTGCGTTGTCCAAGGCGTCTCTGGGGGTCATCCCGTCATGGATGTTATCAAAATAGGTTTGAACGAAGACTGCTTTTACCTCTTTTAGTCGTTCGACATTTCTGTTTTGCTCCAGGAAAGAGGCAAGCTCTGTGAGCCATCCGGGGTCGTCGTGCAGTTCCTTTGCAGGTTGATTCATGCAGGTTCCTGTTATATTGTATCATTATAAATATTTTTATGTTTAATTTGCTGTTTTAATTAAAGAATGTAATCCTCTTTAATAAACTCTATGACTCTCGTTTAAATCGCTTCGGTTGAATAATTTTGAGTAACAATTATAACATAATACTTTATGTATGCCCTGAAAGAGATGAACCAATCTGAGACAAATGTACCACAAAATTGTTGGGAGTTCATGGATTGCACGCTGTCCATAAAAGAAAAATGCCCTGTTTATCATAACAACTCTGGGAAAGATTGTTGGTTCTTTTGGAATGCAAAGGGAGGATGTCCCGCCATCATGGTTGGAAAAGGCTGTATCAATTGCACCTGGTTCAAGCTGAGTAATCCTGACCGAATCGAAGAGACTGTCTAAGTGCTGCTGTGTTTTTCTCATCATTCATATTTTAACTCATTTCATCTATTACACTATTATTTTGAAACTTCTGATTTGGCTTTAGAAATTACTGTCCGAAACATTGATTATTCTTTGTCGCATGTCGAGTGGTTACCAAAAGGGGCTTGAGAAAGTATGGAACTTGATGCGTGTATCAAGGGACGAAGAAGTATTCGATCATATCAATCGAAACCGGTTTCACCTGAAATGATTGACCAGATCCTTGATGCTGGAACCTGGGCACCAACCGGTATGGCAACTGAACCATGGCGGTTTGTCATCATCGAAAATAAAGAGTTAATCAGATACGTATCCGATGAGACCAAAAAGATTCTAGGAAAGATGGACTATCCAATGGCCCAGCGCATCGCCCTAGCCAAAGAAGACACCATCTGTTACAATGCACCGGTCCTCATCCTCATTTGCACTGAAAAGGATGAGCAACATCCGATGAACGAACACGTGCACCTTCTTGATTGCGTGCTTGCAGTAGAGAACATGTTTTTAAAAGCCTATGAGCTAGGACTGGGCACCTGTTACATGGGCTTCGTCAGTGCACTTGCCGAAAATCCAACGGTTATGAAAAAGCTCGGCGTCCCTGACAACTGCCGGATGATGGTGCCATTCATTCTTGGTTACCCCAAAGCAAAACCACCACAAAAAACAAGGCAGAAACCACAGATCGTCCAGTGGTCAAAATAAGGGTAATGATAACGATGGCAACAAGAACCAATGCTCTATGTTTTTAAATTGGTTTACAAACATTAAATTGACAGGAAAAATATAAGAGGATACTGGAGTATTGATGATAATGATTGAAAGGAATAAAAAAAAGAATATAATGTCTGATTCTATTAAATGTCAAAAATGCGGGGAATACATCGGGGGAAAAGCATATTACATAATTCCATTGGATTGTATGTATGATGGAATGGAGCTATCACAATGTAAAACCATTGTGCTCTGTTCTCAGTGTAATAATAAGTTAAAAGTCTGGTTGGAATTATAGATTAAAAGAGTGTTCTTCTGTTATATTGATTTACCACCACTGATTTTCCACCACAAATTTGATACCATTATATTTTACAGAACCATAGACCATGTTCTGTGTAACGTGAGTGTGGGAAACTTGGTTTGGGAATTTTAGGTGGACAACTGCTATAGTTTTTTTTGTAACCAATCAACAGCCTCTTGTTCATCAGAGAATAGCCTAAACTCAACTCCTCTATTGTTAATTACAGTCTCAGTAAACATATCCATTATTTCTTTATTTCCGAGAATAGCTGTTTTTATCCAGCCAGCGTCTCTACAAAGATTTACCCAGTGTTCAGATAGAATAAACCTTTGTGTTATATCAAAATGATAATTCAATTCTTTCACATCGACTAAAAGAGTTGAATAACCATGTTTTTTTGTGGTATCGACTATATTTACAATTTTAGCATAATCTCCTTTACCATTATAATCACCGGTGATCTTAAAATAAAGATACCCTTCTTTCTCATTAAAACTAATATTCATTAGTTATACACCATAAGAATGAAAATCAATATTATGCATAAATAAGTATCCATAATTTACATTTGTTTCATTTGTGTATTTTAGTTTTACAAACCATTTTAAGTACACATGTGATAGTCTTTACTGGTCTCCGCTTATGGTAGAATACTTATTACTATAAGTCTCCTACATGCGTAGTTTGGTGATCAAACGCAGATTAAAGGGGAGACCACTACTAACAATCAAATATGCTTTTAATACTGTTTGCAAACACTAAATTGACAAAGTTTAGAGAACTGGTTTTAATTATGGAGTTCCTAATATATCTTGATAAGTCCAGTTCCAATGAAATAACTGAGATAGACCAAACCAAAAATTCTTACCAATTTGGATTCTAATGAATAATATGCAGGCAAGGATAAAAACTATTGGATGTATGGGTACGGGAGGATCATTATGATAAAATATTTTTGTACTAAAATCATATAGTAACCAATATACAATCCATCGTAAATCATTAAATATTTCAATAGTCAACAATAAGAATGGATGTTCTTTATCAAATAATTCAATTAAATTATTTATTAAAATTCTTGATTGATGATTGTTTAT
>PDVH01000443.1_pt1 | contig 10572 bp, 10 predicted proteins | sample 1369781 | NCBI WGS metagenome assembly PDVH01 (sample SAMN07795378, study PRJNA414565) | Alkali sediment metagenome, whole genome shotgun sequencing project. | isolation source: glacial lake sediment | place: Bosnia and Herzegovina: Donje Bare Lake | collected 2016-06
CAGAAAGGCATAGGAAATCTTTCGAAGTAGATTTCTTTTAAGCTTGGGAATCTTTATTTGATCACTTTCCTGTGTTGGGATATCTTTTTCTCTCTGGACCTTCTTTACAGTTGAAGCGGAAATTTTTTTCTCGGAAAGCCGGTAACCTGAATATATTGCGTTCCTGCAAACTAAATTGATTGTATGGGGAATTCCTTTTGCGTACCGGCAGATCAGGGATAGGGCCTCATCTGTGAAGACCTCTGAGCTGCTGCTTCCCGCAATTTTTAACCGGTGATTGATGTAGTTCATGGATTCTTCTTCGCTCAGAGGATCGATCTCACAATTTATAACAATCCGCTGAGCTCCGGCTGACCGACAAGCACAATCTGAAGTAACTTTGATTTACTGGTCTCCAGATTTGAGAGCAAACGTAATTCTTCAATTACCTCCAGACTTATTTCATGAGCATCGTCAATGATGATCACGACATTCTCATCCCGTTCCAGACTTTGAATCAGATAGTAATATAGCTCATGCATCATAGAGCCCTTGGCTTCCTCTCTCAAAGGCAGCTTTAATCTAACGAGGATTTCCTTTAACATCTGCTCAAAAGTGATGCGGCCGCGAGGGAAGTAGACAGTTTTTACCCTGTAGCCCAACGTTTTAGACACACGGTCAATCATGTTAGTCTTGCCCAATAATCCAAAATACGGTGATTGGTGCAGATGATACATGGTGATCATTTTGTGAATAACGGCGGTTTTGCCGATTCCCTTTTCTCCCAGGATAAGTATAAATCCCTTTCTCTCATTAATCCCATATAACAGGGCGGCTAAGGCTTCTTTATGACTTTCCGCGGGAAAAAAGAATTTTGGATCTGTGGAAAGATTAAAGGGACTTACTGAAAAGCCGTAAAATTGTTTGTAATCAGTCATACTCGGTATCCTTTGTGATGACAAACCATCATAAATGCTTTATTTTAATTTTAAACTGTATTGTCTACCATAGCAATCAGAAATTGATAATCTTTTTATCTGCAAATCAGTACGATGAGCCCGATCTCCTGACATACACCTGTCGAGTGAATTGGTATGATATTCATGCCTCATAATATCGCTGTGTATATTTTTTTCTTCCCGCTGTCCGGTGGTATTTCTCATCAGGATACCCAAGGGCAATCACGGAATACACCTTCTCATCATCCGGGATACCTAAAAATCTCTTGATCGTTGTGTCATGCTTCATGGCCTCTACTGCAAAACCAATGAGGCAGGTACCCAATCCCAAGCTGTGTGCGGAGAGCAAAATATTCTGCGTGGCAAGGAGGGCATCTTCTCTAGGACAAGATGCCCCCAGCTTCGATCCTATTACTATCGCAGCCGTCGCCCCATGAAACAGTCTGTCAATTCCGGAGTTATCCCATTCGGCGAGTGCCTCCTCGACGGAATCGCGATGCTCATGGAAATATTCATCCAATTCCGTTCTGCCGATCAGTTTCAAAAAATATCGCAGGTATCTCTTTTCGGACATACGATTGAGTTTCTTGAAAAATGAGGCAACATGCTCTCCGAGATTCAGGACAGCTTTCCGCGTGGGCAGCAGTGTAAATGTCCATAACTGGCTGTTTGTTCCAGAGGGAGCCGTGATGCCGATCTTGACCAGATCGTCAAGTAAATCACGATTCACGGGTATGTCACGGTAATTGCGGCAGGAGCGCCTTGAACCCATAAGTCTGATGAGCTGCACAGTGTCATGCTCACCGTGCGGCAGCCATGTATCATCCGCAGTGAAGGTGGCGAAGCGGGATGACTCTTTGTCAATTGTGTTCACCCTGATTGCATCGGCGGGGCAGATTGCGGCGCAGTGCCCGCAGGACATTGATCTGTCTCCGGACACAACAGCCTTTTCACCCTCCATGGAAATAGTTCCGTAGGGGCAGACCTCCACGCACAAGCCGCAGCCAACACACCTTCCTGTATCTATGACTGTTGTAACGGTTCTGTCCATCTCATCCTCCCTGGATTGTCGTCGTGCTGGCTTTTATCGAGCTTCATGTCGATATATAGAAAAAAAGATGGCACGTCAATCATCAGAACTATATAATATTACTCTGGCAAGTAAACAGATCAAAGAATGTCATGCTGGACTTGATAAGCCTGCCCCGTACTTGATGCGGGGGCATCCAGTTTTTTCAGTGGATTCCGGCTTCCGCCGGAATGACCGGGAGCACATCCCGCAAGCCCCGCCTTGTAGGCGGGGATAAGGGGTGCAATGAAAGCATAGCTTCCTTTCCGGGAAGCCCCGTCCTGTGGGCGGGGAGCTTCACAAATAAAAAAAATTGCTTGCCGGAGTAATAATAGAGGTATTGTTAAATAATTTGGAAAAGATCCAATATTAACAAATCCCCCAAAAAAAATAGTGAGGAGAACAAAGATGAAGCAAAGAGGCAGCGGGATATTCCTCCACATTACATCCCTGCCGTCGCCGCACGGTATTGGAGATTTAGGCCCGGGGGCCTATGCCTTCATGGATTTTCTTGCTCATGCTAAACAGGGCTACTGGCAGATCCTTCCCTTGAATCCGACAGATCCAATCTATGGAAATTCACCGTACAGCAGTGTCTCTGCCTTTGCCGGTAACCCACTGCTGATCAGCCCCGAATATCTGGTTCGGGAGGGATATCTTGCAGATAGTGAAGAAGCAAAACTTCCCCGATTCCCGGATGGATCTGTCGATTATGCCGTAGTGATTGCTCATAAGGAGAGGCTTTTCCGTCTGGCATTCAGCCGGTTCAGGAAAATGGCAGATAAAAGAGAATACGAACGATTCTGCAGAGAACATTCTGACTGGCTGGATGAATTCGCCTTTTTTGCGGCACTTAAAAAACATTATAAGGATCAATCATGGGACCATTGGCCGCAGGGAGTGCGGGATAGGGAACCTAAAGATATGGCGAGAATGCAGCAGCAACTCCGCCTCCGCATTGAAAATGAAAAATTTCTCCAGTATGTATTCTTTAAGCAGTGGTTTGCATTGAAGGAATATTGCGACCGGCATGCTATCAAAGTCATCGGGGATATACCGATTTATGTTGCCTATAACAGTGCGGATGTCTGGGCGAACCAGGATCTGTTCAAGCTGGATGAAATGAAGAGACCAGCCGCCGTTTCCGGTGTCCCCCCCGATTTCTTTAGTAAAACAGGCCAGATCTGGGGCAATCCAGTCTATAGATGGGATGTGCTGCAAGAAAGAGGGTACGACTGGTGGGTTCGAAGACTGGGATATGGTATGAAACTCTACGACTTCATACGCGTTGGCCATTTCCGGGGCTTCGTAGCCTACTGGGAGATACCGGCCGGTAAAAAGACGGCTGTTCGCGGCCGGTGGATGAATGCACCTGCCGAGGGGTTTTTTCATGCCGTCTTTAAAAAATATCCCTGTCTTGCCATTGTTGCCGAAGACCTTGGGACAATAACAACCGATGTAAGAGAGGTCATGCAACAATTCGGCTTCCCCGGTATGAGACCGATCCTCTTTGCCTTTGGTGCTAATCTCGCTAAGCATAACTGCGCTCCACACAATGTCGAAAAAAACACTGTTGTGTATACAGGGACGCATGACTGCAATACGGTAAGGGGTTGGTTTGAAAATGAAGCTTCCACGGAAGACAGGGAGCGGTTGTTTCGTTACTTGGGACGCATAGTGCCGGCTGACGAGGTTAATTGGGAATTCGTCAGGATGGCGATGATGACCGCGGCGAATACGGCCATCATACAAGTGCAGGATATCCTGGGCCTGGGTAAGGAAGCGAGGATGAACCGGCCAAACACCACGAAAGGTAACTGGGAGTGGCGGCTTCATCCCGGACAGTTGACGCCAGCCATGGCAGAAAGAATTCGGAAAATGACGGAACTGTATGGCAGGGACTAATCCAATTAGGTTTAGTTGCAAAAAGGAATCAAGAATTCTATGGTTCCAGAGTTTAATTAAAAACACTCGAACCCTTGAATCCTTTAGAATTTTACCTGCGGAGCGGCCTTTGCGGACGCCGGTGCCTCAAAGAAGGTCGCGCTATGGAAACCGAACATGCCCGCCAGTAAATTTGCCGGGAAACTTCTGATCGCGACGTTGTATGTTCTCACTGCATCGTTATAACGCTTTCTCTCGACGGCGATTCGGTTCTCCGTCCCTGCGAGTTCATCCTGAAGGTGCATGAAATTCTGGTTGGACTTGAGGTCCGGATATCTTTCCACTACAACCAGGAGCCTGCTCAGAGCGCTGGACAATTCATTATTGGCGCTGATCTTATCCGGCACAGTCGTCGCACCGCCCACCTTGGCCCTGGCTTCCGTTACCTCAACAAGAACGCTCTTTTCCTGCTTGGCGTACCCTTTCACCGTCTCCACAAGATTGGGAATCAGGTCATACCGGCGCTGTAACTGGTTTTCAACCTGAGCCCAAGATCCTTTTACCGCCTCATCCAAAGAAACAAACGTGTTATAGGTTCCCTTGAAGAAAGAGTAGAGAGCAATAATAACTACGAGTACAATTACAACCGCAATGATGAGATTTCTTTTCCCGCTGGTCATGTCGTACCTCCTGATATATTTCGTAACTTTTCAAATATCATCTGCACACTCTATTAGAGTTAGTGTGTTTTCAAACATTGATACGATCAATTTTCTCGGATAGTTTTTCAATTTCTTTCACATAGTCTTTAAAGACGGTCGCGATCTCAGACGCCGGGATACGGTCGATGTCTTCCTTGATATCGGCGCATTTCAAAAAAACATCCGCATCTATGGAATATGCCTTGGCAACAGCCTGGATAACATCACGCCGGCTGTGAGGTATGTCGATGCCTTTAAAGTATAAGAGGGCTCTAAATATTGAGATAAATGCGATGAAGGATGATTGAATCAGCTCGCGAACCCGCTTTGCCCGTCCTTCCGCTTCCAGCAGGCCCCTCCGCAGATGGAGGATTTTTCCTTTCAGCTCCCTCTCAAACTGCAATCTGAGAAGGCTTGGCTCGAAAGACAATCCGCCAAGAACATCCTCGCCGTAGACAAGGATATAATGCCTTTTCATGCTGAGAAATTCAATGGGATATGAATCGAGGGAAGATGAAATCTCTGCTTTTGTCATAAAAATAGGAATTGACACCTTTCGCTTCCGCCACCGGGCGACAATACTGATGGCCCTATCCAGATTGTCAATTCCTTCTTTCGAGAGGATTATAAAAAAATTGAGATCTGATTTTCCCGGAATGTAATGGCCGCTTGCTCCACTTCCGTAAAGTATAATGGAAATGAGATCGGTGCCGAAGGACTTTTTGAAGTCATCTGTAATATCCTCAAAAATTTCTTCAGGATTTTTTGGTACTTTTGCCATGTCTATACCCTCCGTCAGAAGTCGCCGCTTGCTCCGCCGCCAAAACCACCAAAACCGCCGCCGCCAAAGCTTCCAAAGCCTCCGCCTCCACCATAACCTCCGCCTCTGCTGCCGCTTCCGCTCAGCATCAAAAGGAGCAGCCATGGGAGCATGCTTCTTCCCTGCCTCGTACCCAGGAGCGGAATCAGGATCAGGAGAAGAATGATCAGAGGCCATATGCCGCTGCCCTGCCTCACTCTTCTTTCTCTTGGTTGACTGACCGGTGTACTGCCTGTCAGGGAAACATTGGCATCCTTCGCCACGATGGAAGCCACGGCCGTCATTGCATTGGACAGACCCTTGCCATAGTCACCCTGTTTTAGATACGGTATTGTATACTTGTCACGAATTTCACCCACAAGTCCATCCGGCAGGATGCCTTCAACACCATATCCTGTTTCAATTCTGAACTTCCTCTCCTTCAAAGCAAGAAAGATCAGGACGCCCTTATCCTCACCTTTTTTACCTATGCCCCATGCCTTGTATAAACTATTTACATAATCATTCAGTTCATTATCCCCGAGGGTTTGCACCGTAGCAACTACGATTGCCGTCCCGGTTTTTTCAAGTACCTCCTTTGCCAGACACTCCATCTGGTTTTTGTAGTCCGGAGGAATCACACCTGCAAAATCATTGACAGCGCCAACCGGTTTCGGAAACTTCTCTTCTGCTCCCACCGGGGCAGCTCCAAAAAAAATAAAAATCAGACCCAGTGTCAGCGCGAGTTTCCCTGCCCGCTCAAGCACATATTTAACCGAAGTATTCTTTGAATCAGACGTATGAGTACCTATTATTTTAAGGGTTCCTGTACAGAGAGTTCTTCATAATATAATGGCGGACTGATTCAGGGACCAGATATTTGATGGACTTGCCCTCGCTCACCCTTTGCCTGATATCGCTGGATGAGATGTCCAGAAAGGTGACCCCCCGGAAATAAATAACGTGTCCGGTAGGGCCTCTAAAGCCTTTTACCTTATCGTCATAAATGAATCGGGAGGCGAAATCAGGAGGAAGAATTCCTCTCAGGCCCCTATCCTCGTAACCGGGCCTTGTCATAACGACAAAATTACATAAGAGCAGCAGCCGTTCCCAATCCTTCCACGTATGGATGGCGTGAAAGGCATCCTGACCCAGGATGAAATACAATTCCAGATTTTCCATGTACTTCTTCAGGATGTGATCCACCGTTTCCACCGAATATGATGTATCTTCACGTCTTTTCTCCACGTCGGAATACGTGAATACCGGGTTGCCTTCGATTGCCAGCGTAATCATCTGTTCCCGATGATGAAAAGATGTGATATCGGCATCTATTTTGTGCGGCGGCTTTGAAGCCGGGATAACACAAATCCTGTTCAGATTAAAAATTTCCAGCACTTCCTCGGCACATCTCAGGTGGCCGATATGTATCGGATCAAATGTGCCTCCCAATAATCCCCATTTCATGTTCTCACCTGCCCATTCCCATAAATGATAAATTTTGTCGTTGTCAGCTCTTCCAGGCCCATAGGGCCAAAGGCGTGGAGTTTAGTCGTACTGATTCCTATTTCCGCACCGAGGCCCAGCTCAAAGCCGTCGCTGAAGCGGGTAGACGCATTGACCAGAACAGTGGAGGAGTTGACTTCATTTAAAAACCGTTGCGCGTTTTGATAATCGCTGGTGATGATTGATTCTGTGTGAAGGGAACCGTATTTTTCGATATGGGTGATAGCCTCATCGAGGCCGTTCACGACGCGTATGGACAAAACGAGATCGAGGTACTCCTCATACCAGTCTTTCTCGGCAGCTTTTCCAATATTCCTGAGGATCCGCCGTGTCCTTTCGCAGCCCTTCATGACAACGCCCGCTTCTTTGAAATGACGCGACACTACCGGCAGAAACTTGCCTGCAATATCCTGATGAACGAGAAGGGTCTCCATGGCATTGCAGACCCCCGGGCGCTGGGTCTTTGCATTCATGCAGATCTTTACGGCCATATCAAAGTCGGCGCCGGCATCCACGAATATATGGCAGACGCCTTTGTAATGCTTTATGACCGGGATCTTTGACTCATTCACAACAGCCCTGATCAGGTCTTCACCACCCCGCGGGATTATCAGGTCTATATATTCATCGAGCTGAAGCATCTCCCGGACTGCCTCCCTTTCGGTCATCGGGATGACCTGGATAGCCTCCTCAGGGATCGGCCCTTTCCTCAAGACGCCCTGAAGGATGCGTGCGATAGCGATATTCGAGTTTATCGCTTCTGATCCGCCTCTTAAAATAACGGCGTTTCCGGATTTCAGACAGAGGGCGGCGGCGTCTACGGTTACGTTAGGACGGGATTCATAGATGATGCCGATAACCCCTAGAGGGATCCTCATTCGCCCGACGAGAAGCCCGTTTGGCCTTCGCCACATGGAGGTCACTTTTCCGACCGGGTCCGGAAGGGCGGCAACTTCCCTCAAGCCTTTGGCTATGCCCTCAATCGTGCTCTTCTTCAACATAAGCCTGTCTATCATGGCTTCTGAGAGGCCCATCTGCCTTGCCTTCTTAATATCCTTTGCATTTTCCTTTATCAGCGGACCTGCCTGCCTGATGAGCTCCTCCGCCATATCGAGGAGGGCCCTGTTTTTAGCCTCCGAAGATATACGGGCAAGCGCGGTGGCGGCGCTCCTTGCTTTTTTCGCTATTTCAACTATTTGAGCCCTGATGTCCATATCCATGCAAAATACTCTCTTCACAGTCGGTGGATCGCTCGTTAATTCCGTTGCGGTGTTGTCATTTCAAGCAAAGCGAGAAATCCTTGTCCCGATCATAGAGAGGGATCTTAAAGATATCTCCCTTTGGTCGATATGACACGAAACTTTCGAAGTGATGCACCTATGCGGATTTTTTTCGTTACTTCAACAATAGACATTGACAAAACTTGCCATGATTATGTATTAACCGTCATCTAAATAATAACGGGGAATTCCTTTTTGAGTGAGATACTTTACCGAACGGCCGGGACAGTGTCAAGGTCATTTGTGTCGTTTTTCGGTAAGTTTCTGTCTATCTGGGGAAATTTCGCCGGAAGTTGCGGGAGGTTGAAACCAGCGGTATAAAAATGAATAGTATTCGTATCAAAGCAGGCAAGCGCGCATATGAAATAATCCGGGATGGAGGTTTCCACTTCGATCGCGTATCAACATATTTTGGCCCGGCCACGGGACCCAGGTGGCTCGTCACCAGCGGTTTCGATCTAACCCTGTTAAAGAATGGCCTCCTGGGGCGTTCCAGGGCGGTACACCTTGTCGGCTCTTCAGCGGGGGCTTTCCGTTTTGCTGCCTGGCTGCAGCCGGAGCCGGAAAAGAGTTACCGCACTCTTATGGAATCCTACATTAACATTATCTATAAAAGAACCGATACCCCCGCCACAGTTCTGGAATCCTTGATGCAGACTATGAATGCTTATATTGAAAACGATGCGCTGTCTTTCGCGCTTGCCAATAAAAATTACCGTCTTGCCATCATTACAGCCCGTTCAAGAAACGTCGTGGCTTCCGAAGTGCCGTGGTTGCTGAAGATGGGCCTGGGGATTTGCTTCGCCTTTAATGCCGTTAAACGCTCATACATTCATAAGTTTGCCGAGCGGGTTGTGTTCTACAATGGGCCCAAACCGCCGCCGTTCTGTTTCAAGCGGGGCTTCCGGGGGCGCTATATTCCCCTGAATGAGATCAATTTTAAATATGCCGTCGCGGCCTCCGGAGCGATACCGCTGGTTGTTTCCGGTGTCAGAGATATCTACGGGGCGCCTAAGGGCGTATATCGTGATGGCGGTCTGATCGATTATCATCTGACCCATAACTATGCACAGACAACGGAAGACATTGTGCTGTTCTTCAATCATCAGGAAAGGATCATACCGGGATGGCTGGATAAACAGCTTTCCTACCGCCGGCCGCAGGAGGATATTCTGGATAATGTTTTGATGATTTATCCATCGGAAACCTTTATCGCTCAACTTCCCGGAGGGAAGGTGCCTGAGAGGAGCGACTTTGGGACTTTCATCGACGACCCCGCTCTCCGCATCAAAAACTGGTGGCAGGCGGTTGAACAAGCGCAACCCCTGGGAGAGGAATTTTTGGAACTGGTGGAGAGCAAAAGAATCAAGGATGTTGTGGAAAAGATGGAAACGATACCAAAAAAAATCCCACTCTTAAAAAAACACTATAATAATGTTATTTCCCTCCTCCGAACTCCCCCTGTTGTAAAGGGGGATTGAGGGGGATTTTCAAAGGGGTGAGCAAAAGATAAAAGCTGTTTCTGTACTGAGCCAAAAGATAGAACAATTAAAGCGAATCCTTAAAAACTGCACACTCTGCCCCAGAAAATGCAGGGTCAACAGGACCACTGGAGAAGCAGGATTCTGCGGCCTCTTAGATGGCATCACTTTATGCCAAGCCCTTGCCCACTTCGGCGAGGAGCCTCCCATCTCCGGCACACAGGGCGCGGGGACAATATTCCTCTCTTCATGCAACCTGAAGTGCATCTACTGCCAGAACTATCAGATAAGTCATCAGGCGTCAGGCGAACGGCTCGACAGCGGAGGACTTGCGGGCATTATGATGATGCTCCAGGAAAATGGCTGTCACAACATCGAGCCCGTTACGCCCACTCCCCAGCTGCCTCAGATTATGGAGGCGCTGATGATAGCGCGCCGGAGAGGTCTACATCTGCCCCTTGTTTACAATTGCGGCGGTTACGAGAATCCGGAAGTGTTAAAACTAGTGGAAGGGATGGTGGATATCTATATGCCCGACTTCAAGTATGGCCTTGAAGATGACGCCCTTGTTCTCTTCGGGGCAAAGGATTATACTCAATATGCCCTCGCATCCATCCGGGAAATGGCGCGGCAGGTCGGCGATACTCTGGAGAATGGAAGGAGGCATAGCAAAGAAGGGTTTGCTCATTCGACATTTAGTTCTGCCGGGGCATATAGAGAACAGCCTCGAAGTATTAAGCTTGATCAAAGAGCATATATCAGTTTCCGTGCCACTAAGCATCATGTCTCAGTATACGCCCATGCCTTCTGTTAAAGATCATCCCCGACTGGGAAGAAGAATGACTCGCAACGAATATGAACTCGTCGTCAATCACGCCCTCGACATGGGCTTTGAAACCATCTATACACAAGAT
>PDVH01000444.1_pt1 | contig 10567 bp, 17 predicted proteins | sample 1369781 | NCBI WGS metagenome assembly PDVH01 (sample SAMN07795378, study PRJNA414565) | Alkali sediment metagenome, whole genome shotgun sequencing project. | isolation source: glacial lake sediment | place: Bosnia and Herzegovina: Donje Bare Lake | collected 2016-06
CTAATTCAAGGCTTATTTTAATCGCCAAATCGACTTCCTTCATGAGAAACCCGCCCAAGCTGCTAATCTTCTTCCTGGCTCTTGATTTATCAATGGTTCTTATCTGATTCAGCAGGATAGTTGAGTCTTTATCCAAACCAGAATCTTCCTTCCTCAAAAAAACATTTGTTGGAAATTGTTTGCTGAATTTCTTGGAAGTAATCGGAGCAACTATTGTCAGCGGGCTGTATTTGTTCCCAGTATCATTCTGTATTACAACAGCAGGCCTTACTCTTCCTTGTTCAGAACCCCTAATCGGCTCAAAATCCACAATAAGAATATCCCCTCGCCTTATTTCCATTCCCAGTCAAAATCCTCTTCAATAGCATCAAATTCCTTGGCAATTTTTAGGCTCTCTTCAGCCATCTCTTTATAACCCTCTGCCAATAATGCTGTTTGCTCCCTCTTTCTTTCCTCAGCAAGTTTTATCAAAGAAACTATCACTTTCTCATAAGTATCGCCCCGATTCTCCTTCAATCTTTCAAGCTCATTCTTTACGTTCTCGCCTAATTGAATTGTTGTAATCATCATTCTATAGATAAACTATAGTATATAAATCTTGCCAATTAACCAATTAAACGACAAGAACGGCCCCGATTATCAAAATAGCAGTAGCCATTGACTTTCTTAGAAGATTCTTTTCGTTGAAAAGCCTGCCTCCGATTATTACTGCAAACAAGACAGAAAGGCGCTTCAGAACAATGGCGAGGGCGGTTGCTGGAGCCGCTTTTACAGCTAAAATCTCGGAATATCTGTAAATTATTGTAACAACTGCAAGCAAAACTATCATCACCCAAGAAAGCTTGATATTTTTAGTCAGCTTAGCCATTCTGTCGCCCGAAAACAGAAAGACAACAAGGAAAATCAGAGCAAAGAAGAGGTGCTGATAGAACATGAAGGCTTCCGGAGCAAGTTTTTGCCTTACAAGAATGAACCTATCCAGCAAAGAAGTGACTGTAAAGAGAGCAAGAGCAGCAAAAATGTATCTATAGGCTTTTATTTTAACAAGTTTCCTGAATGGGTCAAGCATTCTCTGCTTATCTTCAAGCCCAAGAACATATATTCCCGCAATCATCAAAACCAGCCCCAAAATCTGAATCAAACTAAGAACTTCCCCAAGGAAAATAAAGCCGAAGATTGCGATAAAGCCAGGAGTAAGCACGAGCAAAGGCAAACATTCCGAAAGTTCCAGATTCTTTATTGCATACATTACCATCAAGAAGCCCAGGGCATTAAGCCCCGACTTCAGAAGCAAAACAAGCAGAGGAAAGGAAGCAATTGTATTAATATCGAAGAAAAACAAGAACGATGAAGCGAGAGCAAGATTGAAAAGGGAAAGAACAAAAGTGAATGAAATTGGTTCCTGCTTAAACAGAACTTTCTTCTCAAGAAGCGCCGCAAGCGCAGAAAACACAGCAGATATCAGTGCAACAGCATACCATTCCATCTTAGATTATTACTTCTTGCCTCTTTTCTGCCTCGAGAACAATGAAACAAGCAAATCATCAAGCTTCTCAGACGTCAGTGGTTTTTTCTTCATCGAAAGGCAGCTTCTTCGAAGAGTATCTTCAATTTGCTCAGGCAGAGTTAACATATTCTTGCGTGCACGCTTCTCAAGCAGCTTTAGCAAATCATTCCGCAAATAGATTACAACCTTATTCTTGAAAGAAAGATGCTCTGTTTCCCTTTTAGTCCGTTTGACAGAATCAAACGCGCATTCAACCTCAGCCACCGGCCATCCCTGCTTCAAGAGAGGCGTTCTAATAGAATAATCATCAAACCCTCGCTTGCGGGCTTCTCGGATGAACTTGACAAGGCCCGTATTTGGAATCATTTTAAGCAATCTGAGAATTAATAAGGGTATTTTGCTGCTCGCCCCATTCTCGGTCCTTGTGTGTCCTTATGTACTCCGCCCAATATTTAACAAACCAAATTCGCTCTTTGAAATTAGATCTCCTCTCTTTCCTAATATCTTCCAATTTTGTTCTTATTTCAGTTTCATTCATACAGCAAAGCCCTCCATTCTTCAGATATTTTAAAGTAATTCATAAAATAAACAAGATTATCTTTATTAATATTTGCTTTAAAGACGTCATATAAGTGCTTTGCATCCTCAAAATCTTTGTCAGAGCTTATTTCATCAATCTCCCCGGGGGCAACAAGAGACAGCTTATAGGCTATTTGCAGTTCTAAAGGAGAGATATAAAATGTCTTTCCATCCAAGGTTAATTTCAGCTTATTTTCAAAGGCATATTTTTGAATATCGTTTGTTATCATCTTGAATTCTATGTTTGGAATGGGGCGTCCGCTCTCATAAAACCTTATGGCATGCTCATCAAGCATCGAAAAGGCTTCTTCTACGATGGAGGTATTTGCGCATTCGTATCCCGCTTTCAGCATGGAGGAGAATATCTCTGTAAATTTCTCTTTGGACATCTTAGGAATTAACAAGTCAACATCTTCTGTAGCCCTGCTCCTCCCGGTTATTATAGAGACATAACCTGAAACAATTACATAACCAATGTGCTTCTCAAGAAGAGAGACAAAATTATAAACAAATTTATCAAGATTGTTCAGTTCTCGGTCTATTTTTAGCTCTTTTTTATCAGAATTGTACTCCATAAGATAATGCAAGGACGTTAGTTTTTATAGATTACTATGACGTAAAATTATCTGCTATCTCCCTCCATCTTGTCATGAGATGTTATTTTAGGAATCATCATTTGTTAATTTATTTCTATCTCTTCCCCGGCTTCACATAAACCTTTTGTACAGAAAACGATTTATAGATTCCCTCAAGTATGTCCGTCCCCGCGTATCCCGCCAGCAGCGACAAGCGAGTATCAAAATTAAAAATCACACCAACAAAAACACCAATAATCAGAGCAATCAGCACAGTTATCGCGTAATATCCCCACAAAATCCTCCGCCGAAGCGACAAAGCCTTCAACAGCCCAACAAATCCTCGTGTCAGCCCTCCAATGCCCCCCAATAAACCCGCGAGAACTAAAGTGTCCACTTTTTTATCACCTTTAACAAGTAAATCCCAAGGGATATTTAAGGGTTTCGGGAGGAGGGAAAAGGTTTATAAACTGGAGTTTATACGTATAAACTATTATGGATATATACAAACTTAAGTTTACAACAGCTCTGCAGAGTAGGATATTCAGGCTGCTTTGCATTCAGGCGGGCAAGCAGCTGAATCAGAGGGAAATAGCTGCGAGGCTTGGAGTGTCGCCAACAGCTGTGGCCAAATCCTTGCCCGCACTGCAAAAAGAGGGTTTTATTAAATTTGAAAAGGTTAAAAGCATTAATCTAACCAGAGTCGAGCTAAATAGGGATAATGGGCTTGCGATTTCTTTGAAGAGAGCGGAAAACCTTAGAATGATATATGAATCGGGCATTGCCAGTTTTATTGAAGAGAAGTTCCCCGGAACAACTATTATCCTGTTTGGTTCTTACTCAAGGGGGGAGGATACTATTAATTCAGACATAGACCTGGCAATAATCGGAACAAAAGAGAAGGGAGCAGATTTAGAGAAATTTGAGAAGATTTTGGAAAGAAAAATCTCGCTTCATCTGTTTTCATCTCTTAAGGATACAAGCAAGGAATTCAGGGAGAATGTCTTCAACGGCATTGTTCTTGCCGGGGGAATAGAAGCATGAAAACTCCTGTAAAACCATTTGAAGAGTTCATAAAATTGGGGATTGTAAGGACGCAGTCGCCTGACAAGTCAAGAGCTATTTCTCTGATTAAGGAGTCTGAGAGGTCGTACAAAGTTCTGAAAGAAATAATAAGCGAGATAGAAATAAAGGATAACAACGCGAATTACATTACTAAGAACGCGTATGATATTATTATGGAGCTAGTAAGAGCAAAAATGCTTCTGGTAGGCTATAATTCCTCAGGGCAAGGCGCACATGAGGCAGAAGTTTCTTATCTTAGAGAGCTAAAATTTAGCGAAAACGAAATTGAGTTTGCAAATCAGTTGAGATATTTCAGAAATGGAATTACCTATTACGGAAAGGTGTTTGGCAAAGAATATGCTCTTAAAGTTATTGACTTCCTAGATAAGATATATCCAAAATTGACAGAACAATAGACTAGTTCTAAGCCCCAACTAAATTCAGCAATCCAACAAATCCCCTAGTCAGCCCTCCAATGCCCCCAAGAAGTCCAGCAAGAAGTAGAGTGTCCATTATTTTATCACCTTAGAGCTAAAACAGCGAGGGATTATATAAAGGTTGTGATGGGGGAACGGATTACTTCTTCTTTGAGAGAGAAATTGAGAAGAGTATTAAAGAAACAAGAGTATTAAACAGCAACACAAATAATATCTTATTCTCTATCGAGAGATTATGATAGAATTCAGGTATGTTAATATTGAATCCAGTCAGGGAAAGCAAAGTGATTACTGCAGCTATTGGGGTTATCGCAGCACTATTCTTTTGTATCCACTTCCAGATCCCCATTAGTGCCTACCTCCAAATGCAGAGACTACAGATGCAACTATTGCTACAAGAAGCGTTATAAATGCTAACCCTATAATTAAACCAAATCCCGGCAATTCCACGCCAGTGGATTGGGAGAGGTTTGGAAAAACAATCCCGAAGAACACGCATAGCAAGAATATTCCAACAATTCCTTCTATAATTGCTTTTAGAGGATCCATAAAAATTTCAGTCTAGTGGGTTTTTTAAGGATTATTGTGATTTACTTCCCGTTCAAATCCCCAACACGTCTTTTTTAAATTTTTTATATAGCCCCGGCATTTCTTTGTAAAGCCAGGCATTAAATTTTAAGAATTCTTCTGTCTCATTTTTAATATATCCAATTATTTCTTCGTAGTTTTTAGTCTCGTATAACCCTGGGATTTTAGTCCCATTACTCTTTTTGCCAGTCATATTATCTAAACCTGAACCCTTGAATTGCCCTTTGTTCATCAAAATAGCTATTGCTCTTAAATCAATAAATGGCTTAGACAAGATATCAATTTCTGGGAGCTCATGAAAAAGTGTCCTCTGTTTTAGAAAATTATGTTCAAAACCTAAATTAAACCCAATTGAAACGAAGCTAAATGGGTATTCATCCAAAATTCTGCTATCTAAAAGAAATTTCTTCAATATTTCTCTTTCAGAAGATTCCCATTCCTTAAGAATTATTAACTCTCCAATTGGTTCGCCAGTATTCATGTCTAGCGGTTGATATTGAATTGAGATTATTTTATCTTTTCTCGGGTCTAACCCGGTAGTCTCGATGTCTAAATAGTAGCTGGGCATTTTACTAAAGAGGACTGATAGTTTTTAGAATTATCCATAGCACAGGTTATCCTTCTCTCGGCAGTCGTCTCAGCCGTATCTCCCCTTTCTTCGCTTCCGCTTCGAGCTCGTCGCCTTCCTCAAACTCTGCTTTTTGAACGACTTCATCTGGGATTATTACTTCCCATTTGAAGTAATCCGTACCCTTCTTTGTTAGGTGTTTTTGCAGCCTCATTAGAAGGTTAATGATAATAGCTATATAAAAGTTTAGACGTCAAAAGGTTTATATAGTTTAGACGTCTAAATATAAACATGGCAGAATGTGATTGGAGAGGCATTTTTATGTTAGGATTCATGCTGGGCGCGCTACTGACGGCATGGATTGCGACGTTGTGGGATGCATTTGAGAATAGAAATGATTAAAAATCGAGATGATGAGGAGACTATATGAATAAAAAAGAGGATTTTAATTAGTTATGGCCGTGATGGGTAGAAAAAAAGCGATGGTGAAAAGAATGGTTGAAAACCTTAGAATTCAAAAGAAAGAATGGAGTGAAGAAGAAAAAAAGAGAATAGAAGAACAGAAAAAGCCGATAAGCGAGGAAGAACACAGAAATAGACTAGAAGAATTAAAAAAAATAGGGCTAATAAAATGAGCTATAAATCAGTTTGGGATTTTGGAAGGGAAGAGAAAGCAAAAGTAGGAATTCACAAATTTGTAGAATATCCTTCAAAAATTCTCCCGAAGGCGGCGCATAATGTTGTGGAGAGATACTCTCAAGAAGGAGATACAATTTTAGACCCCTTTTGTGGGTGTGGCACTTTCGCAATAGAAGCAAAGGCTCTAAACCGAAATTCAATTAATTTTGATATTAATCCAAATGCGATAAGTCTAGTTAAAACGGCTCTTGCCAAATTTAGTGAGCAAGGGAGATTGTCTGACAAATTTGATAAATGTATTGGCTGTGAAGTTGACTTCAAGAAACCATTACAGACGAAGGAAACTAAACATGTTGCAGAACTTGGAGACTCTAGAATTTTGGGGCTGAATAATGAATCTGTAGACGCGATTATAACAGACATACCTTATGCAAGCATGATTAAGTATTCTGATAAGAAAGATGACTTGAGTAATATAGAAGATTATGACGAGTTCTTGAAAGAGATAACTAAATCTTTTAGCGAGATGTGGAGAGTACTTAAGAAGGATAAATATTGTGTAATTTTTGTCGCAGATTATAGAATTGGAGCATCCAGAAAAATTTACCCAGTTCATTCTGACGTAATTAATATCATGAGAGATCTGGGTTTTACGCTTTTTGATTTATATATTTGGAGGTATTATCGCAGTGGCGGATTCAGACCCTTTGGTGCTAGGCCATTCCAAGCAATGAATGTTCATAGTTATATACTTATTTTTAACAAACCAGGAGATAATGGAACAATAAACAAGAAAAATCGTGAAGTGCGATTTAGGAAAAAGCTGATAGAGAAGATGGGGATTAATAATCAATAAAAGACTTTTTCGAAGGTTATATTCTTCTTTTCGACTTTGTATCTTAGTATAATTGGTTTTTGTGTGTCCTTAATCGATTTATCTGCTAATTCGATAATCTTTTCTGGCACTCCATGCCCAATTAGAATGAGTTGTATTGCTTGCTTAGCCTTTTTTGAGTCTTTTCCAAAGACTAATTGAGCCATCCACTTAGTATACTCCTTTATCTGTTGAACATCCTTCTTTGTTATTTCTCCCTTTTTCAATTCTATGACTGTTGCTTTTGTTCTCGTTTTATCACTATCGTGAATAATTAGAATGTCTACCTTTTCTCCGCCTATGCCATATAAAACATTGTTACCGAAGTATTCAAAGTTTTTAGGATTGCCCAATATCTCCGATAACCCAATGATGTTGTTACCCATGTTTTTCATTATCCATGCTTCCAACATTCCTTCAACCAACAGCTCTCCACTCTCGTCCGTTTTTAATTCTATTTCTAAAGGGTGAATATTTTTTGATAGGGGATATTCTTTTTTAGTTTGTAAGTTCTTAGTAGTTAGTCGACTGAAAAGAAATTTTAGTTTTTCTGATTCTTCGGGAAGAATATGAGTTATGCTTCTTTCTCTACCTGCGCCATAGACTTTTCTAAAGAGCATTGTCCACAGCATCCCCTTCTTCCTTATAAAATTCCTGTCTATATAAGCAGTATTATCATCAACGGGCACATCAAAATAATCTATAGGCTCGATAAGAACTCTAATTGGAAGAATGTGACTTTGAATTTCTTTTTTACAAACTTGGCAGACATAAACCCTAATGTTTTTAGTTCGGATCTTGCCTTTTTTTGTTTTGATTTGAATTTTCTTATTCTCAGTTTTATCAGATATACTTGTTTGACAATAAGGGCATTTGCCAAAGACGCTCTTTCCATATGACCCTTCCTCCCCTACAGACCCTTCAGTACCTTCTATATCGCTGTCATCAAAAAATGGCTCGCTAACAACTCTAAATATACCTCTAAACCCTCTGCTTAGCTTTTCTTCTTCTTTTCTCATTTGATAAAAGAACACTACATCTCCCTTTCTTACAGATAGAACATCTGCATAAAGCCCAAAGTAACTGGTGTTATATCTGCCTTTTTTATTAAATTTTGGGGGATTTTTAATTCCACAAAAGAGTCTGTCCCTGTGTATAGGGTAACTATCTATATCAACAACAAAGACATGTGCATTTTCAGTCATAACACCATTAATAGCCAGAACCTTTTAACCCTTTCCCTTACTTCTCTAGCTTAATCAAATTTATAACCCTCGAATATCCTAAAAAAGCATGATTAAGGAACTAATTGCTAAGCTTACTGGGCGGCTCAAAAAACGAGAGCAACTGAAGTCGGTGTTACAAAAAAGACCCGAAGCCGTGCATCATACAGCCACCAATGAACCTCTGATAGAGACTAAGCTCCGAGTGAAAGTCCCTAAGCAAGACTTCCAGCTTGAAAAGGAAAAGCAGGAGATAGAGAGATATTCTGACTTCTTGGCTGGTTTTGGTGATAACCATGAACAGAAAAGAGCAGTTGTATCTGATTCTAATAGGATACTTGTTCTTGCAGGGGCGGGCAGCGGCAAGACAAGGGTTCTGACTGAGAGATTTATTCATCTTGTTAAAAACAAAGGGGTTCCAAAAGAGAGGATACTAGCTGTCACATTCACTAAAGCTGCAACCAAAGAGATGCAAGAAAGGATAGCAAAAAGCCTTGAAATAAAAGCAGACAGCCTTAAACCTCAAGTAAGAACATTTCACTCATTTTGCTTTTCTGTTCTTAAACAAAACGAGCAATTTGATTTGATAACCGAGAAAGACCAGGAAGAGATTGTTAGGAATATCCTTGTCGAATTGAGCAAAGATGAAGAAGTCATGGAATCGCTGTATAATTACATAAAAGACAATCTGGTAGAGAAGATCATTAAAAAAGAAGATGGATGCCAAAGAGAACCAAGATTTAAAGGAAAACCCAATCATTTTGGAGAAAAGAAGATAAAAACAATGTCCGGAATGTTGGTTCGTTCTAAATCTGAGAGAGATATTGCAAACTTTCTAACTGCTCTTGGAGTTAACTGGGAATATGAGAAACCAACTGACTGGGCAGATGCTGAATTCTTTCCCGATTTTACGATTGGAGACGACATTTACATAGAGCATTGGGCATACAACAAGAATACCCCAGAATTCAACCAAATAAATAAGAAAAAGTACCTGGAGCATCGCCAGTGGAAAGAGGCTCAATTCAAAAAACACAAGAAAGTACTCATTTCAATAGAAGAGAGTGAGATGCTTGATTTAAAGAAATTACAAAACCGAATCAAAGTTCAGATTGAAGGATTATTGAACCGAGATTTGCAAGAGAAGACCCTTCTAGAGACATTGGAAATATCTCCCACCTATAAAAAAGCTCTAGAAAAGTTCATAGACGAAATCTTGGAGATAATTAATCTTGCAAAATCTAGCTTATTAAGTATTGAACAAGTAAAAGACGCTGTAAAAGACGAGAAAAAGGAGAAGGTTGTTAATTTCTATGGGGTTTTATTACCCGTTATGGAAAGGTATGAACTATATTTAAAGCAAAAAGACTTCGGCAAGAAAGACTTTAATGATTTGGTTAAAAATACTATTGAACTCCTAAAGAACAATCCTTCACGTAAAGATTACTACTCGGATAAAATGGATTATCTTTTAGTTGATGAATTCCAAGACGTAAGTCTTGGAGAAGTGGAGTTACTCAAACTTTTGATTAAAAAGAAAACAAACTTTTTTGCAGTAGGAGATGACTGGCAGAGCATTTATGGATGGAGAGGTTCAGATGTAGGTTATATACTCAATTTCGAGAAACACTTCAGCAAAGCAGAAAAGATAGTTCTGCCTTACAATTATAGATCCACTAAAAATATAGTTGAAGCCTCAAGCCATTTCATACAGCAAAGCAAGAAACACTATAAAAAAGACATAAAATGCAGCAAAGAGAATAATTTGGATGAATCCAAGATAATCCAGCTTAACGCAAGGGATGATTATAACGCCGCTAGATACATTCTCTACAAAATCGAAAAGCTAATGCAAGAAGACCCTAGTTTGAGAATAGAAGATTTCCTAGTGTTATACCGAAGCCATAGGAATATGTTTGGTTATAAGCAGGTATTCACACAAAATCACACCAAGATACCCATAAAGACAATTCATGGTTCAAAAGGTTTAGAAGCAAAATATGTGTTTGTTCTTGGTTTAAAGGGAGGCATCTATGGATTCCCGAATGTATACGCAGACAAGGACATAAAACGGGTTATTCTTGATATTCCGGTGGAAGACAAAGAGGAAGAAGAAAGAAGAATATTCTATGTTGCCATGACTAGAGCCAAGAAAAAGCTCTTCCTGATATCAGAAGACGGCAATGAATCTGAATTCCTAGCGGATATCCCTAAAGAGTATAAGTTTATTTATTCAGGTGAGAAGTAACCAATTATTCTTATCAAGCCGCTAAGAACTTCCCAACTCAAAAACCAAGAACGCCCGCTCTGCCGGGCATGCCTTTCTTGCCTCGTGTGCCTGTTCTCAGGAGGATTGCAAAGAGCTCTGCATTGCTTAGTGCTTCGGGTCCGTGCTTTAGGAAGCGCTCTCTTGGACGGTCTTCCTTTGGGATATCCTTGATTTTCATGAAATTATATGGTTTTGTAGAAATTTAACTCTTTCTCCATAACTCGAGACCATGTCCATGCGAAA
>PDVH01000445.1_pt1 | contig 10560 bp, 10 predicted proteins | sample 1369781 | NCBI WGS metagenome assembly PDVH01 (sample SAMN07795378, study PRJNA414565) | Alkali sediment metagenome, whole genome shotgun sequencing project. | isolation source: glacial lake sediment | place: Bosnia and Herzegovina: Donje Bare Lake | collected 2016-06
AGGGGCCGCTGGCTTCGGAAAAAGCAACACCGAACTTGAGGCTTGGGGATGACCCCACAAGGATCTCATAGAGGTCTTCCACTGTCTTTACGAAGTGTGACTGACCGATGATGATGTTGAACCCTTCAGGAACATTGATTGGTATCGTCTTAATTTCCATAGCTACCTCCTGTATTAATTGCGATTTCCGAGAGACGACCGCTTCGCTCGGACGATCACTTGTCCGCAACAGCGTGGAACTCGTTAGGACGATTTATAAAGCGTCCTTCGTCCTAGTCCTGCCTTGGCGGGACGGTCATCCATCATCCTTCGTTTATTCTCGTTAGTCACCCAAATGGTTGTTCACGTTCAAAATCTGGTACGTAAGCATCGGCACTCTCAAGCTCCTGGATAAAGGCATTTTCAAAACCTTCTGTTTCGAGGAAATCCAGCAGGTTGTCATACTCCTCTTGCCTGATACTCCGGCAGAGCATAGGATAATCTACGGCCCTGTGCAAGGGATTATACTGGGCCATGAGGCTGATGTAAGTTTCTATTCCAAGCTCCTGTTTTATCCACGCAAGAACCTGTTTAGAACCGGCAAGGTTGGAAGGAAGAACAAGGTGCCGCACGAGGATTCCCTTTCGTGCTACTCCCTCCTCAATGACAAGATTGCCCACCTGGCGTTTCATTTCAAGAATGGCACGCTGGGCAGACTCTCGGTAATCCTTGGCACAGGAAAGGCGGTTCGCAATATCACCGCTCCAGTACTTAAAATCAGGAAGGTAGATATCAATCAGCCCGTCAAGCATCCTTAGAGTATCCACGGTTTCATACGCATGGGTATTGTACACGAAGGGGGTTCTTAAACCCTCTTTCCTGGCGCGCTCAATGGCCGCCACAATAAAGGGCACATAGGGGGTTGGGCTCACGAGATTAATATTGTGAGGGCCCATGTCGTGCAGGGCAAAGAAAATATCCACGAGTTCATCGATGGTGATGCTCTTTCCAATACACTCATGGCTGATCTGGAAATTCTGGCAATAGACACACCTGAGATTACAGGAAGCGAAGAATATGTTTCCTGAACCGTGGGTCCCTGAGATAGGTGGCTCTTCGCCATAATGGGGGCCATAATGGGCAACAAGTATTTCATTAGCTATACCGCAATAACCTTTCCCGCCCCCAGCCCTGTCGGCCTGGCAAGCCCTTGGACAGAGGTTACACTTTTCAAGTATTCTCATTGTATCTTTCATAAAGCTATTATAATCGGTTTGGCAAAAGAATGGTAGGGGTAACGACAAAGGAGGGTTCAAGAGAAAATTCGATGAACGAGGGACGAATAAATACTGACTTGCCTCTGCGTCCGAGTGACCCGTAATCGGTAACATCCAAAAAAACCAGAAACATGTGGGAAGACCTTAGGAGGCACTAGCCCATTCTTGGGCGAGAGGGGAAGGCTCCACGGGCTTGGCTCGTGGAGGGGGCTCTTGCGGCTTTTATTACTTTTTCAGGAAATCGATGCAAAACTTCAAGGCTTCGTTGCCAGGAAGGCCTTTTCCCTGAACTTCTGCAGCATACTTTTCATAGATTGGTTTCACTGCAGCAGCCCATTTTGCATCCTCTTCCTTTGAAAGAGCTATAACCTCGTGTCCCTTTGTCTTGGACCATTCATAACCTGCTTTATCAAGGTCATCCCAGAGTTTCCCCTGTTTGATTACCCATTCTGCGTTCACCTCGTTAAAGATTTTCTGGATGTCCGGTGGCAGGCTGGCCCATTTTTGCTTATTCATGACAACAAACATGGTTGCCGTGTATGCTGAACTGAAATTCTGGGTTGTGTATTTAACAATTTCGCCCCATTTCCAGCCCTCTAATGCCTCCTGGGGAGACATGGCGCCATCAACAACACCGGTGCGGAGGGCATCATAGGTTTCCGGCATGGTCGTACCAACAGGTGCTCCGCCAAAAGCCTGTACAATAGGAACAACGGTACCCTGGGCCCTAATCTTCATACCCTTCAGGTCTTCCATGGTTTTGACTGGCTTCTTGGAATGGAGGATGCCAGGGCCATGAGCGTGGAGATACATTACCTGAACATCATCAAGCTCTTTTGGTTTATACTTCTTGTAAAACTCGTTGATGAGGTTTGTTGCCTGCACGCCACTCTTGTAGCCAAGTGGATTGTCCATTATGCTTATCATAGGGAACCGTCCCCTGGTATAGCCAAAGACGCTGAAGCCGATATCCGCTATACCCTTGATAACGTTTTCATAGGTCTGGGCAGCCGGGGTAAGGGTACCACCCGGGAAATAGGTAATTTTAACCCTTCCATTGGTCCTCTTCTCGATTTCCTTGCACCACGCTTCCGATAGGACACTGTTCTTATGCGGTGCAGGGAAGAAGTTGGAATAGTTGAGCGCGATGACCTTCTGCTGCGCTGAAGACAAGCTTGGAAACGCAACTAGACAGATCGAAAAAATGAACATCAAAAGAAAACACTTCGCCATTAAAGATTTTTTCATCGATACCCCCTTCATGGTTTTTGTTCTTTATAAAGAATCTCTGCTTCTTTGTCAATCATTATTTTCCTCAATGCATCTAAGGTCTGATCAGCTCATGTTATTTTTTGTGTGCCCTAAAGGCTTTTAGGTTGATGAGCGCAACCAGCACCTTTCATCCTTCCAAAAAATAATAATTTTAGTCGTTTATATGCTTGCTTGGCTTCGACACCTCCTTTGCTATTAAGTCACAAAACAATTTTGCACAGGTCGTGCCAGATACGTCACAATCATTATCTTATTATTATTACAAGACCTTATAAAATATCGTCCATCCTGGCATGACTAAATATGTCGGGAAATTCCGACTAGCAATACATACAGATAAGGGAAATTCCGACTCAGGGTTTACATAATTAAAAAAGGCTTCCAGTCTGAGAAGCCCTTTTTAATTATTGTTACGTATCTTGCTATAATTCAACATTCCACATTCATCATTCAACACTTCCTTTATAGCGCCCCCATCAGCTTACCCGGAAGCCACGTTACCAGCGGATGGAATAAGAATACCAGTATGGCGATAAAAACGAGGGCGAGAAGGAAGGGGTAGACGCCCGCATAAATCACACTGAAGGGAGTCTTGGTAATGTTTTTCACGACAAAGACATTGATTGCCACTGGCGGCACAACGACTCCGGCCATGACTGTCAAACAGATCATAATAGCAAACCACATGGGGTCATAGCCAAGCTTTATAATGGCGGGATAGAAGATCGGTGTCGCTAGAATCATAAAAGCGAGGTCATCGATAAAGGATCCACCAACAAGGTAGATGAGCGCAATAAATATCATTATGATCCAGGCAGGAAGTGCAAGCCCTGCGATCCAGTCGGCGGCGAGCATGGGGATCCTTGTAACAGCAATGAAGTGACCAAGGACAGTAGAGCCTGCAATAAGGAAGAGGACCATACACGCGGTCCTCACCGACTCCAGCACAGACTTCCAGTATCCTTTAAAATTGAGGTCACGCTTCACGAAGGTCAGCACAAGAACAAGGAATGTGCCAACGCTGCCTGCTTCTGTTGGTGTGAAGAACCCTTTCAGGATACCCATTATGACAAGGATAAAGATGAGGACAACCCAGGCCACCTCGGGTAAGGATTTCATCCTTGTGGCCCACGAGGATTTTGGCCCTTTCGGTCCAATAGCGGGGTTCATCTTGCACCATCCATAGATGATGCAGATAAAAAAGAAAGCGGTCATCAGGCCTGGGACAATGCCTGCAAGGAAGAGCCGCCCTATGGACTGGTCTGTAATGATACCAAATATGATAAGGGTAACACTTGGTGGAAGAAGAACCCCAAGGGTTCCTACCACTGCGACAATACCCGTAGAAAGCCTCTTGTCATAATGGTAGCGATCCATTTCTGGTACTGCCACGCTTGCGAAGGTTGCGGCTGTGGCAGGTGAAGAGCCGCAGATAGATTTGAATGCTGTTGCCCCTGCGACAGTTGCCATGGCGAGACCGCCCGGGACATGACCGATAAATTTATATGCCGCATCGAAGAGTCTTTTCGCAATCCCTGAGTTGAAAGCGACCTGCCCCATCAAAACAAAGAGCGGTATAACCGTAAAGCCATAAGAATTCAAGACATCAAAGACATCCTTGGCGAGCAGGTTAAGGGCTGCATTAAAGGATATAAGATAACCAAATCCCAGGAACCCCATAAGAATCATTGCAAAAGCCAGTTCGATCCCGGTCAGAAAGAGCAGTAAAACGATACACAGACCGACAATACCTACTATTACCTCATTCATATTTACCTCCACCGATCTTCACAAGATCACAGATGAGTACCAAGCACTGTATGAAACAACATATTCCCAGGCCATAAGCTACCGGGTAGAAAGGCAACTGTCGGGTGAGGGTAACTTCTCCGGACTTGAGCAGATCGTTTCCCAGGATAAAGAGGTTCCATCCGACAAGAATGAAGAGACCTATGCTCACCAGTCTCGTGACCACATTGAAACCATCCCGTATCTTCGGAGAGCACCAATTGATCATGAAATCTACAAAGATATGCCCCCGGTTCCAGGATGTAATTGGGATACCAAACCCTATTACAACCGCACCGCCGAGGCCAACCAACTCAAAGGTGCCAACGATCGGGTGTCCAAAAAGCCTCAGCACAACATCACTCACCGTGAGCAGCATGATGAATGTGAGTGCGATGCCCGCAACCACATGCATCCAATTGCTCAGCCTCAAGACAACATTCTGAAATCCTCCCATGGTACCTCCTCAATTCTCGGTAATTGATTGCCATTTCATTTTGTAAAACCTTATGAAACAATAAGAAATATTTAAGAAATATTTCATGAATAGCTGCGCTTTGTCAAGTGAAATAATTCACTCTTAATCAACGAGTCTCGCTAAATGCTCATCCTGCCTTGTTTTATGAATTTGTATACTGTACCCTAAAAACATCATTATGTTGCAGGACCGAGGATTGCCTATAACGTTCGGGGCAATGTTTCTTTACTCACCGTTGAAAAGATGGTAAATACCTTGTCATGGATTTTACGTGCGCCATACTCGCTGGTGGGAGAAGTACGAGGATGGGCAGGGATAAGGCCACTCTCAAGGTCTGCGATAAGGCGCTCATTCAACAAGTTTACGAAAAGGCACGCCATGTTTTCAAAGACATCCTTATCGTCTCGAACCATCACGAGAGTTTTTATGGTATTGAGGCCCCCATTATTAGGGACATCCTCCCCATCCAATCTTCAATTGTAGGCATTGCCTCTGCATTGCTTGCCGCAAACACACCCTATGTCTTTGTCCTTGCCTGTGATATGCCATTTGTGTCGGTACAATCTATAGAGTTTGTGCTCAAAGAAGTCCACGGCGAGGATATCATACTTCCTCACACAAGAAGTGGCTTTGAACCCCTCCACGCAGTGTATAATCGATCATGCACTTCTGTCATGCTCACCAGAATAGGCCTTCAACGCCTCAAGATAACAGACCTTTTTCCTTTTTTTTCTGTAAAGGAGGTCGGGGAACACCCGGCATTTATGGATAGGGGGGTGTCAGTGTTTACCAATATAACTGTGGAGGACGATCTGTCCCTTGTTCAGCGCCTTGGCAATGGATGAGTCAATCAGGGCGGTGTCCCTGGATGACCTTGATGACATCATTGAGATAGAGAAGCTCTCATTCGTTTCTCCATGGACCAAGCGACTCTTTGAGGAAACTCTGATCTCGCCGATTTCATCGAGTTTCATCATGAAAAAAGACCGGGCAACCCTCGGTTACATCATCCTTTATTCAGTTGCTGACGAGGCGCATATACTCAACATTGCCGTTCATCCTCAATATCGAGGAAAAGGCTGTGCCTCAAGCCTGATTAAACATGTCCTTGACTATTTTGAGGAGAAGAAGGATGTTCATGAGTTTTTTCTGGAAGTGCGCGAAGGGAATATGGGCGCAATAAGGCTTTACCAACGCTTTGGCTTTGAGAAGATCGGGAAAAGAAAGAAATATTATTCTGAAACGAACGAGGACGCCCTGGTGATGTGCCTGACCGTTCATTAGTTCGGAGTAGCGATGGATGATATAGAAGGAAAAATCATTAAAAACGATGAGATTGCATCAGGGTATCGCCTTCTCAAGATCCGGCTTTCCAGGTCCATGGATCAGATGGTGCCAGGGCAATTCGTCATGCTGAAAGTCCCTGACAGCGAGGTTTTCTTGAGAAGGCCCTTCAGTATCTATGGATACAGCCGGATGACCTTGTCGCTCATGTACAAGGTCGTAGGTAAGGGTACTGAATCGTTGAGCAGGGCCACAGGGAATGAACGTGTTTCTGTTCTCTGTCCTCTCGGCAAGGGGTTCACCATTCAAAAAAGAGATGCGTATGTAATTGTGGCAGGGGGCATCGGCATTGCAGGCCTGCATGCCCTGATACAAAAATTAGGAAAACGGGCTACTATTTATTTCGGCTGCAACAACAAGGCAGAGTTGCCCCTCATGGGGAGCGCCGCTGATCTCAATCCATATGTTTCCACCCTTGATGGCTCATACGGTTATCGTGGGAACGTTGTACAGCTCCTCGCGAAACATATGAAGACCATAGAAAAAAAAGACGTTGAGGTCTTTACCTGTGGTCCTGAGAGCATGCTTAAGAGCCTCAAAAAACTTTTGGAGAAAAAAAGGATACCTTGCCAGGCATCCTTTGAGGAGCGGATGGCATGCGGTCTTGGCTTGTGTTTTGGGTGCGTCAAGAAGACGGTTGATGAAGAGGAACCCTACAAGAGGGTTTGTAAAGAAGGACCGGTATTCGATTTATGGCAAGTCTGTCTGTAAATTTACTTGGGAAAACCCTTAGGAACCCTGTGTTGAATGCATCGGGCACCCTGGGGTATGGAAAAGAAATTGAGCCTCTCTGGGGCGTTGAAACCCTTGGCGCTTAGTTGAAACCCCACCACGGCAACCCTACCCCTCGGGTCTGGGAAGAAAGGCGTGGCCTTATCAATAGTATCGGGCTGCAGAATATCGGGGTAGATCGGTTTTTCGATGAATACTTCCCCTTCTTCAAGCAAAAGAGAACCCCCATCATTGTAAACTTCTTCGGATTCACAGAAGAAGAGTACATCGCCTGCGCTGAACGCATAAAACCGGACAAGCTCATCATTGCCCTTGAAATGAACCTCTCCTGCCCGAACGTGAAGCAGGGGGGCATAAGCTTCGGCAAGGACCCTGACATGGTCCATCGGATTGTGAAAGAGGTTAAGGCTGTTACCCAGATTCCCCTGATTGCTAAACTGACACCTGAAGTAAAAAACCTCCGCGAGATTGCCCAGGCAGCATATGAGGCCGGTGTAAACGGTTTTACCGTCGACATCCAGAAACGTTCAGTCCCCATAAGGGGTGGCCTCTCGGGCCCTGTTCTAAAACCGGTGGCGCTTAAGGCAGTCTATGAAATTTCATCGAGTCTTCCCGTGCCGGTGATTGGTACCGGAGGCATTATGAACCATAACGATGCCTTGTCTTTCATCATGGCCGGCGCGTGTGCGGTTCAGGTCGGAACCGCAACATTTATAGATCCCTACTCAATCCCTAAGATTATAGAAGGAATAAAAGAATATCTCGAGCGTTGCAGATGCCCTGGCGTAGAGGATATCGTAGGTGTAGCGCATGAATGACAAAACGCTAAGCGCAAAGGGCATAGCGCAAAGCGTTCAAGCAGAAATTCCTAAAGCGTTTATAAGAACAATGGCTGAGGGGCTGGGTATACCGGGTCTCGCGGCCCTCCTTCTCTATTCACGGGGCATTACCGACCTTGATGATGCACACAAACTCCTTTACCCGAAGCTTGAACACCTCTCTGACCCTCTTCTTTTACCTGATATCAAAAAAGGTGTTGAAAGAACCATAGAGGCCATACAAAAGCATGAAAAGATCTGTCTCTTTGGAGATTATGATGCCGACGGGGTCACTTCTGTCGCCCTCCTGGTTAATTTCTTCAAACATATAGGGATTATGCCGGAAGTCTATATTCCCGAAAGGCATGAGGGGTACGGGCTCAACGTCCATGCCATTAAAAAATTCAAGGAACAGGGCATCTCCTTCCTCATATGCCTCGATTGCGGATCTTCAAATATCGAAGAGGTTGAGGAGGCAAGGAAGTACGGTATAGACGTCGTCATTATCGACCACCATGAGCTCTCGTCGTCGCATCCTTCGGCCATAGCCCTTATCAATCCGAAGAGAGCAGACTCCCGGTTTCCCACGAGGGAGCTTGCAGCATGTGGTGTGGCCTTCTTTTTTATTCTTGCCTTGAGAAGAATTATGTCACGCTATGGGCTCCTTAAGCATCATATCAACATGAAACAAGAACTCGATCTGGTCGCTATTGGATCCATAGGAGATATGGTTCCGTTGGTAAACGATAACAGAATATTGGTGAAGTTTGGCATGGAAACCATGCGTAAGAGGCCGCGTACATGGCTCAAGGCTTTCTTTTCCGAACGGATCATATACAGGGGTACAATTGATGAATACTCCCTGAATTTTATAATTGTGCCGAGGATCAACGCTGCAGGACGGGTCTCAGATGCGCGCCATGCATTAGCATTTCTCACCTCCGAGGATGATCGGGATGCCAGGACAATGCTTGTTGAGCTCAACGAAACGAACAAAAGAAGGCAGAAGATTGAAGAGGACATCGTCAGGGAAATCATCGACAGCCTGGCAAATGAAAACCTCGATACCAGGAAATCAATCGTACTTTATAATCAGGACTGGCACCTCGGGGTTATCGGCATCGTTGCCCAAAAGGTAGTGGAGAGGTTTGGCAAACCATCTATTATTCTCACCCGAGTTGGTGATTACCTGAAAGGCTCGGGAAGGGGCGGTGAGGGAATCGATTTATATGACACAGTTGCCTCGCTGTCGCCACTTCTTCTCAAGTATGGTGGCCACAAGTACGCTTGCGGCATTGCTCTTGCCGAAGAAAATCTTCTTCCTTTTGTCCGGGCGTTCGAGGAGAGCATGAAGGCACCAATTACACCAAGAGACAGAGCGCATCGGGTGGATGCGGAGGCAGGATTTGAAGAATTGACGTTGGAGCTTATTGAGTTCATCGAGCAACTCTCGCCATTTGGTATGGGAAATCCAAGGCCCAACCTCCTCTTTCCTCCCTCCTGTGTTTCGTCAAAAGACCGCTTTGTTACGGTTACTGATATAAATAATAGGACCTGGCATGGGTCCATTCAGGGGCAACGCGCTATTCCTCAAAATGGTCCGGTCAGGATCGTTGCAACGCCCGTCCTCCGGGAACAGAGGGGTGAGCAATTCATCCACCTTAACATTAAGAGTATTCTTCCAGATGTGAATCCAGTCTAATCGGGAGGCGTAAAGGTACGCAGTGAGGCTTGCAAAGTACTTTCTGTAAGCAACGGACGGAGCAATCCGATCGTTATACGCCCTTTCATCTGTCAATTGCTCTGGGAGGTAAAAAAACAAATTATGTTATTGCCCGTAACGAGAGCCCGGTCCAAAATTCGTCTTCAGAGAGGTTCTATAAGATCTGTATAGCACAATACAGAACAAAGAGTCATCTTTATTCCGTTTTCGGGCAATCTTTTAGAACACAAGTCCATCAGGGTTGCCTTAGGAGTCAGAGGAAAACAGGCGGGCGTCATGCTTCACCCCTCTTGACAAATAGCTCGTTTTCCCTGATAATGAGTACATATATTCCGTATCAGAATAATGAGAAATAAGAGAGTTATGTGCGTGAGATAAAAAAATCCAGGAAGCTCGACAATGTATGCTATGAGATCCGCGGCCCCCTTCTGAAAGAGGCAAAGCGCCTCGAGGAGGAGGGATTCACTATCATCAAGCTAAACAGCGGCAATCCACCCGCTTTCGGCATCAACGCACCGGACGAGATAATCCATGACGCCATTCTCAACATCCGGTCGGCCCAGGCATACGGTGATTCGAAGGGGCTCTTCGCTGCTCGAAAAGCGATTATGCAGCGATGCCAGCTTGTGGGCATTGAAGATGTGCAGATTGATGACATCTACGTGGGTAACGGTGTGAGTGAGATGATCATGATGGCCATGCAGGGACTTCTCAACAACGGTGATGAAATGCTCGTTCCCTCTCCCGACTATCCTCTGTGGACGGCGGCCATTAATCTGTCCGGAGGGAAGGTCGTCCACTATGTCAGTGACGAGGCATCCGATTGGAATCCGGACCTCAAAGACATGGAATCGAAAATCACATCAAGAACCAGGGGCATTGTTGTAATCAATCCCAATAATCCCACGGGCGCCGTCTATCACAGGGACGTTCTGCTCAAGATAGTTCATTTAGCGGAGAAACACAACCTCATAATATATACCGACGAGATCTACGACCAGATTCTTTACGATGGCGCCAAACACACCCCGCTGGCTTCGCTCTCGAATGACGTCCTCTTCGTCACCTTTAACGGATTATCAAAATCACACCGTATCCCAGGCCCGCGGGCAGGATGGATGATAGTAAGCGGCAAGAAGCATGCAGCCC
>PDVH01000446.1_pt1 | contig 10553 bp, 9 predicted proteins | sample 1369781 | NCBI WGS metagenome assembly PDVH01 (sample SAMN07795378, study PRJNA414565) | Alkali sediment metagenome, whole genome shotgun sequencing project. | isolation source: glacial lake sediment | place: Bosnia and Herzegovina: Donje Bare Lake | collected 2016-06
CAGAGTGCATCAATATCCGCATCAGAATATCCAATGGTTTTCTCTGCCAAATCGTCAAGTGACACATCCTTTGCAAGCGGCATATCTTTCGTATGAATCTTAAAGATCTCCAGCCGTGAGATACTATCTGGTGCTGGAATCAGAAGCAAGCGGTCAAAGCGACCAGGACGCAATAATCCAGGGTCGATAATATCTGGTCGGTTGGTCGCCCCAATCACCACCACGCCTTCCATGCTTTCTAATCCATCAATACTCGTAAGCAATTGATTGACAACACTCTCGGTCACATGCGATCCTTCAAACGTTCCACGACGCGGGGCAATGGAATCAATTTCATCAAGGAACACAATGGTAGGCGCGACCTGACGAGCCTTTTTGAACAACTCACGAACTGCTTTTTCACTCTCACCAACCCACTTACTCAACACCTCCGGTCCTTTGATGGAGATGAAATTCGCTTTGGACTCATGCGCAACAGCTTTCGCAAGCAACGTCTTACCAGTTCCAGGAGGGCCATACAGTAGAATTCCGCGAGGTGCGTGAATACCCATACGTTTAAACACCTCTGGTTGGGACAATGGCCATTCCACCGCTTCCTTTAAACTCTGTTTCACGTCTTCAAGGCCACCAACATCCCCCCAGGAGATTTTAGGAATCTCAACAAAGAACTCACGCAACGCTGAAGGTTCAATGCCACGGTGCGCATTCTTAAAATCATCCAATGTAACCTCCATTTTCTCCAGAAGCTCGATAGGAATCGGTTTTTCCAAATCAATCTCCGGGAGGTATCGTCGTAACGCGTTCATCGCGGCCTCCCTGGCTAACGCAGCAAGATCCGCTCCGACAAATCCATAGGTGATATCAGCAATATCATCAAGCAGTGATTCTTTCGAGATCCTCTTAATGAAATCATCCGGACTTTCTCTAATGGTAGCAAGCCGTTCATTAATCTGCTGTTCTGCACTCACGTTTGACTCAGTGTCATCTAAATCATACGGCAATAAATTCGTAATTTCATCAGCCATCAAGCGGATCACTTTCTCATAGAAAAGAGAAGGCATCTCACCTTTAAATGAATCAAAAATCACTTTGAGATAATTGCCGACAACCTCAGAACGTTTATTCCTATCTTTAGACCGTAACATACTCCGCAACAGATCAGAGATATGGATCTTCTTAATTCCGTGCTTGATAGCGCTCAGTATTTTTTCTTCATTGACTGTCTCCCCGGGGTACAACTCAGCAAGACCCGGGTTAATCGGCATGCCTCGTGTATGAATGAGCAGTATCTCTTTTCGTCCATTTCTGTCAGGAACATCAATGCGGATTTCTCGATCGAACCGGCCCGGTCTTCGTAACGCAGGATCGATTACATCAGGAATATTGGTTGCACCAATGACAATGACTTTTCCTCGTCCCTTTAGTCCGTCCATCAAAGTAAGGAGCTGAGAGACAACACGACGTTCAACCTCACCATGCACTTCACTGCGCTTTGGCGCAATCGCATCAATCTCGTCAAGGAAGACAATAGAAGGGGCATTCTTCTGTGCTTCTTCGAAGATTTTGCGGAGATTCTCTTCGCTTTGCCCATAGAATTTACTCATAATTTCCGGGCCGTTAATAGTGTAGAAGTTCGCACCGGACTCGTTTGCAACCGCTTTCGCGATTAAGGTTTTCCCGGTCCCTGGCGGACCGTGCAGGAGAACTCCTTTCGGTGGGTCTATCCCCAGGCGGTCAAATAACTCCGGGTGTTTCAATGGCAGCTCAATCATCTCTCGTACTTTTTGAATCTCAATATGAAGACCACCGATGTCTTCGTAGCTGATTCGAGTGCCTTCCTCCTCAGTGATTTTTGCCGCCTCTTCTTTCACATGCAAAACCGTACGTTCCGTGATCATCACAATACCATGAGGATTCGTATCAACAATGATAAACGGCAGAGCATTGCCAAAAAAAGCGATCCCAGGGATGATGATTTCATCACCTTTGGTAATTGGCCGGCGTAGCATATTTTTCCGGATGATAACATCGATTCCCATACCAAACTCAATACGTTGACCTTCAGGCATCAACGGAGCAAGAGCGACATCGCGGGCTTCTTTTACCTCAGCGCGTCTAATTTTTACCCGATCTCCTAACCCCGTACCAGCGTTTTTCCTGGTCAGGTTGTCTATACGCACAAGTCGTTTCCCTTCATCAGAAGGATGCGCCCGCCAGACCGACGTAGCAGTCACCTTAGTCCCCTCAAGTTCAATGACATCACCAATAGAGAGATCAAGATCCATACGGGTTTGATGATCAATACGCGCTCGTCCATAGCCAACATCTTGTTGGAATGCCTCTGAAACTTTTAGAACAACTTCACGTACCATAACTCCCACCAGTCGTAGTTACCGTGGCCAGAAGAATAACCTGCGTTATAAAGTTTTCTCCCCTAATCTATTAAAATACAGAGAACCCGAAGGAAAAATAAATAAAGAGTATCTATATTTTCAATCCTATAATTTAAGTCTGGGGGAAAAAAATGAAATTCAAATATCTTATTATTCTCATTGCGATCGCGTCGCTTGCGGCTCTCTATTTTTTATCGCTGGTATCACAACCAGTTCTTATTTCACTGTCAGTACTCCCCACATATAATGGACAACAAGTGATTGTTCGAGGTGTTGTAACCGAATACCGAATAACCACCTACGGCAGCCAAATAATTACCATCAGAGATATGGAGAACAGCACGAATTCAGTAATGCTCTATATCGAAGGTGAAGTTTCGGTCGAATATGGAGATAGGGTACAAGCGATAGGAGAAGTACAACAATACAAAGAACAATGGGAAGTCTGCGTGAACAACCCGCAGTTCGTCACCATCCTTCAAAAATGGAACAATCAATCATTTCCCCTCTGGCAGCTCGCAGAAAACCCTGGCAAATACCTTGGGACAAACGTAAACGTCACTGGAATCGTTACTCAAAAGCACGAGTCTTCCTTTTCGCTTACTGACTCTGAGGGAAAATATTCCATCGATGTTTCTTATGATTCATCCTGCCCCCATCAATTCTCAAAAAACGATTCCGTTGCGGTAGCCGGGCGATTTCTCTACGAAACAAAAATATTCCAGTATGTCCTGAAAGCAACAGAAAGTACCCATGGCATCTGGAAACTAGAGGGGTAGCAGCATGCTAGACCTTCTCCTTATCATTGTTTTTTGTGTCCTTGGCGTCCTCGTTGGGATCGTTACCGGTCTGTTACCTGGTTTGCATGTCAACAATGTTGCGCTGATTATGCTTTCTACTTCCAGTACTATCGTTGCTGTTTGCAGTCCGTTGTTTGCCTATGGCATTTCTGAGCAGTTTATCCTGATTTTAATAGCAGGATTTATGATTTCCGTATCAATTTCGCATTCATTCCACGACACCATCCCCACCACTTTTATCGGAGCACCAGAAGAAGACACCGCCCTCTCTGTTCTTCCTGCCCACAGCCTACTACTAAAGGGAGAAGGATACAAAGCAGTTGCCCTTGCGGTCATGGGGAGCTATGGCGCTATTCTTGTTTGCATTGCACTTCTCTATCCTCTTCGATTCATCATTGGTCCCCCGCTCTCTTTGTATACCACGGTGCGGGAGATTATGGTCTGGGTGCTTATCGCGATCGCTATCTTCTCTCTGGTGCCTTTGGTCTCCTTGTGCTTGATTTTCATCTTATCTCACCTATTGGGTTGCCTGCCCCCGTTTTGTTTCCAGCACTAGCAGGGTTGTTTGGAGTACCTTCCCTTCTCAACTCGTTGTTTACCAAACCTGCAATACCTGAGCAGAAGATTGAGCCTCTTGTTCAGAGAAATCAAGCCAAGAGCAAACAATTGTGACTTTGTCTTCTGTCAACACCGCAGCGACGTTCTCAGTCACGGTCATGTTATTTATCATTCTTCGGGCACGGAGCGGGGTGACTATCGCAGTCAGCCAACTTATTTCTATTGAACCGTGGCAATCTCTTCTGATGCCTGCAGGGCTAATCTATCTGTTGATGTTCCTAGTTTTAAGCGGGATACTCTCGTACTTTCTCACGCTCTACATTGGACGGTTATTTGCGAAAAAATTCCATATCATTCCGTATCAATCTTTGGTGGTGTTTACCCTGGTCTTTGTTTTTGCTCTGGTTGTTCTGTTCACCGGGGTTCTTGGGTTATCCGTGCTCTTAGCGGCAACTTGTATCGGTTTCTTACCGATCTGCTGGGGTGTGCGTCGAAGCCATTGTATGGGGGTGTTATTGGTCCCGATTATCCTGTATTTCCTTTGAAGAGTTTCTGTTCAATTACATCGTACCAATCAGTCATATCAACGTTGTATTTCCGTGTAAGGTACAGCACGGCTACCTCCGGTAGAATGTTTTTTTCTTTTTCTTCGCTAGTTATTTCCTTGAGGATATCTTCGTGGCTGCGGTTGGTTTGAGAGGTTATCTGAGCAACAATTTCCTCGAGTATGTTTTCTTTTTTCTGCTCGTTTGTTTTTTCACTAAAAAGCTTTTTCGTCGGGGTAAATCCAACAGGGATACTAGTTTTTTCAACCGGGAAAATCGGATGAAGTAAGCCATCTTTTTTTATAAGCAGCTCTTTTTTGAGTGAGTATTTGACGAACTCTTGTGCTTCTTTTGTGCTGAACCACCCAAGCTCCATGGAAAGCGGTAGGTACAGCTCTGTGTCTTTTAACGCGGTTTTTCCACTGCGGTTGAAGAGGAACGCGATGATGATTTTTGCCTCAGACTCCATTAGGTCTTCCCTTCTTTTTTATTCAAATCAATGAGAATGCCAGTAACCCCTTGTTCATTCCAGAATGGAGCCTTATCCGTACTCTGTGCATAGAGATAGAGTTTATGTTTAGTGAGAACGTCTTTTGAAAATGTAGTGTAATCAGATGCATCATTGAAGAGGACGATGCCGATATCCTCTGAAAAGAACGATAAAGATTGGCGTTGTTCTTTTTGTTGTACACTCATAGCAATGTAGATATCATCATCGGTCAGCTCTTGTACACCGGGAAAGTCAATATCGGGCCAGAGGTCATTTCGTAAGGTGAAATTGGTTGCACCAGCCATGATCGTATCCATGACATCATCAAGGCGTCGAGGCCCATCATCTATCCAGAGAATGCAATGTTCTGTGAGTTTTTGGTACAGATCAAGAGATGGGTTATTGTGCTCTATCCCATCGAGATCAAGGACGTATAGCATCATATCTTTCTCAACTCGTTTGAACAGATCGTAGATTGATACTTGATTTCCGTCTTTTCCGTCAAGAAGTTTTCCATCTTTTACATAAACGAGAGGAACGATATTCATATACTAGACAATGAGGTATGTCGCTAAATACTTTTCAGATGCGATGATTTAAATATTAAAAAAAAGAAGGAAAATAGCTATCTTCCTAGTCGTTTCTCTGTCTCAGCAATCTTCAATCGTGTTTTAATGACGGTATCTGGATTCAGTGAGATGCTATCGATGCCGCATTCCACCAGAAACTCAGCAAACTCAGGGAAATCAGATGGTGCTTGGCCACAGATACCAACTTTTCGTCGAGGATGATGATTATGCGCAGTGGTAATCACTTGTGAAACCAGTCGTTTCACCGCGTCGTTTCGTTCATCAAAGATATGAGCGACCAAATCAGAGTCTCGGTCAAGACCAAGGGTCAGCTGCGTAAGATCATTAGACCCGATGGAAAAACCGTCGAAGATTTCGCAGAATTGATCAGCAACAATGACGTTGGATGGTATCTCACACATCACGTAGACTTCAAGCCCGTTTTCTCCTTGTTTCAGGCCGTATTCGTTCATGACTTGGATGACCTTACGACCTTCCTCTGGTGTTCGGCAGAATGGGATCATGGGTTTGATATTAGTGAGACCCATTTCGTTTCGTGCTTTCTTCAGTGCGACACATTCCAGTCCGAACGCTGGTTTGAATTTCTCATCGTAATACCTGGAAGCTCCTCGCCAGCCGATCATCGGGTTATGCTCCTCGGGCTCGTATAGGTATCCACCGATGAGGTTCGCGTATTCGTTGGTCTTAAAATCAGACATCCTGACAATAACATCATACGGGTAGAACCCTGCGGCTATCTTAGCGATCCCTCGGGCTAAAGTATCGACGAAGAATTCCACTTTATCGTCATAGCCGGCGCTGCGTTCATCGATTTTTTTAATGACATCTGCGATTTTTTTGTCCTTTACCGCTTTCTTTTTTAAAGTTTTATAATCAAGTAATGCAAGAGGATGAATGCCGATATGCGAATTAATAATGAATTCTTCTCGTGCGAGACCTACACCGTTGTTCGGAATCTGTCCTTGTTGGAATGCTTGTTCTGGTACACCGACATTCATCATAATCTGCGTGTTGGTTGTCGGGAGTTGATCAAGTTTTACCTCATCAACATGGAATTTCAGAAGCCCGTCGTATATCCTACCGACTCCCTCAGAACAATCAATCGTAATATTAGAACCATTCTTTATCGCAGTCGTACCGGTCCCTGTCCCGATGACACAGGGAATCCCAAGCTCACGGGAGATAATCGCAGCATGACAGGTACGTCCACCACGGTTCGTAACAATGGCGCCTGCGATTTTCATAATCGGTTCCCAGTCAGGATCCGTCATGTCAGTGACCAAAGCTTGTCCTTTTTTGAATTGACTGATGTCTTTTGCTTCCTCGATGATATTAACTTGACCTTGTCCGATTTTGCTGCCAACTGCTTCTCCTTCGACGAGGAGATTTCCTTTTTCATCAAGCACATAGGTTTTCATCGTCGCCATATCTTTTTGTGAATGGACGGTCTCTGGTCGTGCTTGGACGATGAAGAGTTCTTTGGTTTGTCCGTCTTTTGCCCACTCGATGTCCATTGGTTTTTTGTAATGATCCTCAATAATACATGCCCACTGAGCAAGCGTTAACAGCTCATCATCAGTAATTACAAACGTTGCTTTGTCCGCGGCACTGACTTTCGTTTGCTTCGTCCCGGTTGGCCCATACACGAGTCGTTTTTCTTTTGACCCCAGCTTCTTCTCAAGAATAGGTTTGAAACCTTTCTTCAAGGTTGGTTTGAACACATAGAACTGGTCAGGGTTGACTGTGCCTTGAACAACGTTTTCTCCAAGACCATATGCACCGGTAATGTAGACTGCATTGGTGAATCCACTTTCGGTATCAATGGAAAACATCACACCAGAGCACGCAAGGTCAGAGCGTACCATTTTTTGGACACCAACAGAAAGATAGACAGATAAATGGTCAAAGCCTTTGTCGACACGATATGAGATCGCACGGTTTGTGAACAGTGATGCAAAACAATCTCGTACTTTCTCCATAAGTTCGTCTTCACCACGGATGTTGAGGTAGGTTTCTTGTTGCCCTGCGAAACTTGCGTCAGGCAGGTCTTCTGCAGTGGCGCTGCTGCGTACCGCGACATCAACATTTTCGCCATAGCGGAACTCCATCTCACGGTAGTACCGCCTAATGTCTTCTTCAAGCTCCTTTGGGATTGGAGTGTTTTTGATGAGATCACGTATCTTTTGTCCTCGTACTGCAAGATCAGTTACATCATGTGTGTCCAGGTCTTTGAGTATCTCCTTTATTTTAATGTCAATGCCTGCTTTTTCAATCATATATTTATATGCATAGGCAGTGATTGCAAACCCAGAGGGCACTCGAACTCCTTTCTGGCCAAGATTTTCCCACCAACTGAAGGTACATCACCGATGGTGAGATCTTCAAACCACTTTACAAACTCCTGCATCATTGAAATCTCTCCTTTCATGAAGAGGGTTAACACGAACTGACATATAAATTCTTTTTACCAGGACTATTACGAAGAGAACAATTGTATACTCTTTAAAGACCCATTACTGTTTTCTAACAATTCTTTATTCGATTGAAAAAGGAAAATAAATAGGAATAATCACTTCCCGTCGTTTTCCATAAAAACAGCAGCAGCAATAACCGTGGTCCATAACCCGTTTTTATCTCCTTCTGCGGTCTGTGCGATACTCTGTGTGCGAACGATCTGCCCGCTCATCTTATATTCCTGTTTCCGTTTGTCCCATGCCCTATCTGGATCAAACTCTAACCCAAGCGTGGTTGCAAGCATGGTCGCCGCAAGATCCTCTGTATAATCCTCGAGTTTCTTCCCGGTGATTCCAAAGGCATGATGCTCTGAGATGTACCCGTAGTTTGCTCGATCCTTAGGAACCGCAATACCGACTGCTGCACCGATAAGTCGATTTGGTTCGTTGGTCGTATTCCGGGACATGACCACATAGGTGATTTCGCCTGCATCGAGTTCTTTAACCCCTTTTTCTTTTGAAATGATTGTAGAATGTGGTGGGATAATGCTTGAGACATATACCAGGTTGCATTGTTCGATATCCGCGTCTCGCAATGCAAGCTCGAATGATTGAAGCTCGTGTTTATGTCTTCCTACACCCTTTGTAAAAAAAACTCTTTTTGGTACCATTATTCCTCCCTGAATAATCATTGTTTAATAAATATATCTATAACCTTACGTGACTTCTTTTCCTTCCTCTTTGTCCTCATCTTCTTCTTCGACTTCCTCTTCCTCAGGTTCTGCGACTCTCACCGTCTTTTGTTTTTTCAAAAGCTCCTTCATCTGCTTCTGGATATCAACCTGCTCTGGTGGAAAAGCGTCATCTTCTTTAATGGTTTTTTTCATCTCAATATTTTCTTCGCCTTCGTTTTCCTCTTCCTCTGGCTCCTCTTCTTCGATTGTTTGTTTCACTGCTTTTCCCCGTGGTTTTTCCCGTACCTGTTTATGAAGAAGATCCCGCATCTGCGTCTGAATATCCACTTGTTGTTTCTGAAATTCAACTTGTTCTTTCTGATACTGCGTCGGCACATGGGTTTGAACCATGCCTTCCACAAGTTGTTTCACATCCTTATAAGGATACACACCATGTAACTCGTAGTAACTTCTTGCAATCGGTGTTTGTACTTCTTTTCCCCCGCCAGCAAAGCCAAATAATTTTGCTTTCTTTGTCCCCATTTCAACACCGCCTGCCGCAAAGGATTTATCACTCCCCAACCCAAAGCCGGATTGACTTACAGGAATGATCGTCCCAAACCCAAAAATCTGTCCAAGTACCCCTTGTTTCGCATCAATATCAGCGATTTTATCGTACCTGATAGTTCGTTCCCGTTTTGTCAGCACACCACCTTTGAAGATAATGCGGAGGTTCGTAATGATGTATTTATGTGACCGGCGATATAATTCGATAATCAAAAAACCAACGATGGAGACGGCAACCGAGTACACCATGATAAAAAGCGACGTGTTGTTCTCCCAGTGTTGCCAGTAAATCAATCCAAATGCACCTGCAAACACGGCGAGATACAAAAGGAAGATGCTTAATCGGATTGCAACAAGCCATGCGATGACACCAACAAGCAGTAAGACAAGACCCCACAGCATTAAAGGATACCACAATGCGACACCATTGCCGTTAAAAATAGTTGCGTAACTTGAAAATTCTGTCAGCCACCAAACTACAATCCCCCACACGATTACAAAGATGCAGAGTGCTTGTAATTTCATGAAAGATAAAGGATGAGGAGAAAGTAATCGTTCAATCTGCTCGTTTTTTAGAAGCTCTTTTTTTTCCATCCGCAACCCTCACATGCTTCATCTTTGTCGCGGTTTTAAATCTATTGGTCTTCTTATATTTTATCAACAGGATGGTGACAATACATGTACAGACTATCATGAGAAGCAGTGAAGTGCTATCTCCTTGTCGGACCGGATAATACAAAAATATTATTCGCGCAATGACGTAGGAGACCGGGACAGTGAGATACGACACCGCTTTCCACCATCCTCTTATATAATCTGTTGATCTTATCAAAAAAAGGAGAAGGTAAGTAAGAAACAATGCGATGATCGCAATCAGAGAAATCCAGCCAAAAACAGAATACAAGGCCATGTACCAGTTTTGATTAAGAAACAATGAAAGAAAATAAAATGCATACAAACCGAGAATAATCACAAGAATGTATAATGGTTTTTTTATGAGATGGGAAAAAATATTTTTCAAATCATGTATCATGTCGATTTTTGCTTTCCGCTCTTCACCGATATAGCTGGGACGAATCCCCAGTCCAAAGAACAGCAATATGAATAAAAACCCGACATGGAGTGGGTTGAACAGATCCATATGAATAAGGAAATTACAAAAACGTTGGATGAAAGTGCTCATGCTTATACCAAAGTTCGTCAACGACTCTACAAACGAATATGGTTGTGCTGGGAACACAAAAGCATTCCCGATGACAACAACACTAAACAACAGGACTAGTCCCGCAGGAATAAAAAAGGGACCTAAGAGGAGAAACGAAGTCGCAATCCATTCAAACACCCCTGTTTTTTCTTTCTTCGGCTCAACGGTTCCATAGTTCACGGTCACATGAAACGTCGCAATCCCGCTTCTCGTCACCGTGTAGCCAAGGGCATGACATATGGTCTGAAACAAAATACCGATGAAGTTGGTGAACCGGCA
>PDVH01000448.1_pt1 | contig 10522 bp, 9 predicted proteins | sample 1369781 | NCBI WGS metagenome assembly PDVH01 (sample SAMN07795378, study PRJNA414565) | Alkali sediment metagenome, whole genome shotgun sequencing project. | isolation source: glacial lake sediment | place: Bosnia and Herzegovina: Donje Bare Lake | collected 2016-06
TCTTGAAGTCCTTGATTGGGCAACTCACACTCGTGAATGTCATACTTGTTCTAAACAAACGAGCAGGTGGAAGCAATTCGTATGTTTGGTATGTGGAGAATCTTTTGAACGGCGTATTGTGGAAGTTGAGAGGCATCCACATGCTTTCTGTTCAAGAAAATGCTATATCGTTGGTAGAACGCAGAAACTCACACCCTGAGCATGAGCCTATCTGCATGGTACGGAAGCCGATAGAGAAGGGGCTAACCGTTGCGGAGAACGTCTTGAAGTGGGGAGCTGGCGGGATAAACATTGATGGATGCCGCATAGGAACAGAAACTATTTTATCAAGGGGTGGCAGAACCGTTCCGGTTACTGGAGATACACGAACCGGGGCTGCTCTTGGGTTGAACGGCCCTCACGAACCGCTTAATCTCGAACACCAAGGTCGCTGGCCTGCCAACCTTATCCACGATGGCTCGGAGGAAGTGGTGGGGATGTTTCCACAAAAAACAGGAGCTTTTGCTCCAGTTATGTCAGGAAAAAGTGGAAAATCCAACGGAATTTATGGAGATTTTGCCCAAAAAGGAGATGATGGCAAAAGTTTCCATGGAGATGGACTTGGCTCTGCCGCCCGGTTCTTTTACTGCGCTAAGGCTAGCAAAAGCGAAAGAAACTTGGGTTGTGATGGATTGCCAGAAAAAAACATTACCTATATGGCAACAGCAAACGGAACCGGTAATCCCAGCGTAAACATTGATGATAAAGGAGAGGAAAGGGATAGATTTACCGCTTCCCATAGGAACAACCACCCGACTTGTAAACCTGTCACTCTTATGGAATACCTCATTAAACTCATCACCGGGCCTGGTGGCATTGTTTTAGACCCGTTCCTGGGTTCCGGGACAACTGCCTGTGCCGCAAGAAAAAATGGTTTCAATTTTATAGGTATAGAGCAAAACCCTGAATATGTCCAGATAGCTGAAGCCCGGATTAAGGCATTTTCCCAACCAGAAACACCAAAGGAGATTGTTCCCAATGATAAATGAAACCTATACGGAAAAGCAGGAAGAGGTTGATTGCCCCTACTGTAAAAACGCAAAGATTGCGGTCACATTCATTCCCGGTTACAGGACCTGGAGCAAAAGCAGCATAGCTTCCGGCTCAAAACTGACACCATTTTACCACGATGAAAAATACAAAGTTGAAATGAAATGCCCGAGCTGTGGCAAATCCGCAAAAGAAATCAAGGAAGCTATGGAGAACGGGGGCAAGCCGCCCAAAACACATGAGGAAAGGATAAAGCGGCTCCAGGAGTGCGGGCTGCCGTTGAAGTTTGGAAGCAAAAAGGAGGCTGAAAATGGAACTTAACAAAATAATCCAAGGGGATGTCCTTCAGGTATTAAAAACCCTACCTGATGGATGTATCCATTGCGTTGTTACCTCACCGCCCTATGAATCGGTTGTGACCGAGTAGAATGGCTTGAGNGACTATAAAACCGCAAANTGGGAAGGGGGTAGNCTAGAGTGTGACCATGTTGAAACACAGGACCTGAAACGAGGAAACTCTGGCGAGTTGAGCAATACTCCCCTCGAAAGAGGAGAGCAGCCTTACACCCAGAGCTCAAAAATCCAATACCGGGACATCTGTGGCAAGTGCGGAGCAAAACGCATAGACTGCCAGATAGGATTGGAAAAAACACCCGAGGAATATACCCAAAAACTCGTTGAAGTTTTCCAGGAAGTCCGCAGAATTCTCCACCCAACAGGAATTTGTGTTTTGAACCTGGGTGACAGTTACGCTGGAAGTGGTAAAGCCGGTTCAAACCCCGAATATCAAGCAAAACATACTGAATTTGGCAAATCTTCAACAGACACAGAAAGATTCGGTCGCCCATTTGGTATTCCTGCCGGTCTTAAGGCCAAAGACCTCTGTATGATTCCATTCAAAGTCGCTCTAGCTCTACAGCAAGATGGATGGTGGCTCCGAAGCGTAATTCCCTGGATAAAAAGGAATTGTATGCCAGAAAGCACTACTGACCGCCCCACTTCCGCCATTGAATACCTGTTTTTACTCACAAAAACCAAGGATTATTTCTGGGACAAGGAAGCTGTGAAAGTTCCCTCTGTAAATTACGGCACAAGAGACCGGAGCGGTTTCCGTAACGGCACTGAAGACAGTAAATTGGTACACAATGGACTCACCAACGCCAACTTTGCCCAAACAGGTCACAACATTCGCAACTCCGACTGGTTTTTCAGGAGCTGGCAGGGCCTGTTTTCTGAAGAACCTGATGAACCCCTTGCCCTTGTTGTGAACCCAAGGTCCTTTAAGGGGGCGCATTTTGCAACTTTCCCGCCAGTCTTGGTGGAACCATTCGTGAAAGCAGGCACAAGTGAGAAGGGTGTATGCCCGGACTGCGGGAAACCGTGGGAAAGAATTATTGAGCGACTTAACAGGTCAACCTATCAACAAATCAAGGAGCAATATAACTACGATTATCGCGATTCCAAACCACTCCCTGGAAACGCCACACCTGATAATGTCGGGAACTGCCGTAACCCTGACGGAAGTATGCCGTGGTATGATGCTCCGATAAATAAAACGATTGGCTGGCAACCAACCTGTAAATGCGGCAAAGAGCCAATACCCGCTATGGTTTTAGACCCGTTCATTGGCTCTGGTACAACCGCTGTTGTGGCATCGAAGCTCGGGCGAAACTGGCTGGGCATCGATTTAAATCCATCTTATATAGAACTCGCCTATAAACGGCTTGAAGATTCAAAATTGAAGGAGGCAAAGAATGGAACTGACAGAAACCCAAAAACTGACAGCAATCCTGAAGGAACAACTGGAACTGCTCCGGTCTGATACCAACAGATTCCTGGATAAAATTGAGAGCGGGCAGGCAGACCAAATAGCACCATTCCCGGCCTTCAGGGCAAACGACATCAGAACGCTCTGTTTTGAGCTCAATGATGCCTTCAAAAAGGAGAGGAAGCCATGAGCTGCAAACCGATTAATGGAAAAAGAATACGCTGCATACATTGCAAGAGGTATAAACGATTTGATGAATTCAACCTTTCCACAAAATACCTTATCCGTGTGTGCTTAAAATGCCGAAAAACAAAACCAAAATCTAAATAACCTGAGGGACAAACAATGCTTAAATTTAATAAAATATACTGTATTGATTGTATTAAAGGTATGAAGAAGATAAAATCCAATAGTTGCCAAATTATCATAGCAGACCCTCCATACAATATAGGAAAAGATTTCGGGAATAACAAGGATAAAAAAGATTTCAATGAGTATCTGGAATGGTGCGACGAATGGATTTCAGAGTGTGTGAGGGTGCTGCGACAAGACGGGACAATGTTCATTTACGGATTCAGCGAAATACTCGCTTATTTATTTGTGAGGATACCTATCAGCAAGAGATGGCTTGTCTGGCATTACACAAACAAGAATATGCCAACGGTAAAGTTTTGGCAAAGAAGCCATGAAAGCATAATATGCTGCTGGAAATATGCTCATGTTTTCAATTTAGATAGTGTCAGAGAACCGTATACAGAAGGTTTTCTAAACGGCTCAGCCGGAAGGGTAAGGCCCGGAACTTTTTGCAGGCTCAGTAAAAATGGAAAAGAAACGGTTTATAATGCGCATCCAAACGGTGCTTTGCCAAGGGATGTCATAAAAACACCTTCCCTTGCAGGAGGCGCAGGAATTAACGAAAGAGTAGACCACCCCACCCAGAAACCATTGGCCTTGTGTGACAGGTTGATTTTGTCGGCAAGACAAAAAGAAGGAATTGTACTGGTTCCGTTTGCCGGTTCCGGTTCTGAATGTGTATCTGCCAAAAAACTCGGCCTTGATTTTATAGGATTTGAGATAAATCCTGATTACATAAAAATAGCTGAAAACCGGCTGGTAGGAACCTTGAAATTAGAAGGAGTTAGATATAGACATGGACCAACAATTATTGAATGAACGTCTTATGGCCGTAGAGAACCAAGCGATAGCAATCTCAAAACTTCAACTCCCGCTCCGGGAGTACCAGGAAAAGGGGGCTAATTATCTCATCACTTTCAGGCGGGCAGTCCTCAATTACAGTATAGGTCTGGGCAAAACCGCCACGGCCATTGCAGCCTGCAAGACTATCATGGAAAGGGAGCCGGGGGGCCGCTTCCTTATAGTTTGCCCTAGCTCCAACAAATTCACGGTTTGGAGGAATGAGCTGGAGAAATTCCTGGGACCAGGAACTGCTACTATAGTTGACGGCTCTTATGAAAAACGAATACCTTTGTATGCAACGCAAACACCCTTTGTGGTAACCTCTTATGAATTGCTTCGCAGGCAAGAAGACCTTCAGGCTATTATCGGACAGGATTGGAAAGGTGCGGTTTTTGATGAAATTACCCGGCTTAAAAACCGAAAAGCCCAGACCTACAAGGCGGCCTGCAACCTCCAAAAGTATCGCTACCTGTTCGGCCTGACCGGGTGCAGCATGGAAAACAGCGTTGAGGAAATCTTTGCTATCACAAGTGTTTTGAACCCCTTTGTTTTCCCGAAATGGACTGATTTCAAAAATAAATTCCTCATCGCGGACCTTCAGCAAATCCACGTCAGGGGCGGGGGCACAAGATGGGTGGAAAAAATCACCGGGGCAAAGAACCTGGACTTCCTGAAGGAGCAGTTGAAACCTGTTTTCTACATAAAAGCCCGCCAGGACACAGGGACAAGCTTCCATGGCTGCCAGAATGTCCTATACGAGGTAGAACCGACCGCAAGCCAGGAAAACGCATTCCAGGCCATTGCGGAGCAGGCAAAAGAGGAAGAAAAGGGCATTTTCCCGGTCTTGATAGCCCTGAAGCAGGCCTGTAACCACCCCGAGCTGGCTGGATACCCGGGGGATTCGGCCAAACTGGCTGAACTCCTTGAGGTCCTGAGCGAGATGGGGGAAAAAGTCATTATATTCTCTCAATATGTTGAAACCCTGAAACTTCTGGAGCGTATATTGGTAGTCCTGGGCCGGCCCCTGGTGATGGTGACCGGGGAAGATGGTTCTCAGGAGAAGGATGCCAAGATAAAGCAATTCCAGGCTCTGCCAGAGGGGGCTATTCTGCTTTCCTCTGACTGCCTCACTTATGGGACAAATCTCCAGTTTTGCCGGATTCTGATAAACTACGATATGCTCTGGAACCCCATGGCCATGGAACAAAGAGCAGGCAGAGTGGACAGGCTCGGCCAGGAGCGAGATGTGGTTATCATCAATTTTAAGGTCAAAAACAGTATTGAGGAGCGGGTTTGGCAGGTCCTCACGGAAAAAAAAGAACTCATCAACAAACTGATTGGCATAGAATTTGGAAAGTTTGATGTGGCTGATTCAGAATTTGTGAAGTGGCTTATTGGCTAAAAGTTAAACCTTCCTCAAAATCTCCTTGATATTCGCGAGATGACGCCTTTCATCCCTGGCCGCTTCAGTAAATGCCCTGATACCCGTTTTCCGGTGCCAGGATTCATACATGGCTATACCATCTTCTTCATCCTTGATAGCGGCCTTCAAATCAGCACTTCCAAGTCTCTCGTAAATCTTCCGGGCAGTTTCTACAGTAAACTTTGCCATAAGAATAAATGACTTTTACGGTTTAAATACTTATTTTTACGAGTTAAATCACTTCAAATAGATTATACCTTTTCTCATACATGAACCCATTTCTTAACATAGCGTGTAGCTGTTTGCTTGTTATTCCCATTTTTTTGAGTTCAGCAAGTGTAAAAGGTTTTCCGGGTTTATCGTACCTAGGCTCCGAAGCCGTTGACAGTAAAAACTTGTATGTCTTCATTTTTAAACCGTAAGGAGCCCGCTGCCTTTTTTTGGGTAGAAACTCTGGCGGGACAGCATCTATATTGCGAAACTCCATAGGATATGCGCCACCGGCATGGACAAATACCCGGCCTTCACTCGTTTTCTCTACGCGATATTTTTTCGCCATAAAAATAATGGGTTCCCAGAATTTAAAAGCTTACCCAAGAGTCCCGCTTATATAACACCCACTGGTCGGCAGCAGGCAATAATCCCAAACCTGTTTTGCTGTCAGATTAGAACCGCTTACGGCCAGATTGTAAAGCGTGGCATTGACCGCCTGAAGCTCGGCCAAGTCTACGGACACAGTTTGGTTGATACCCTGGACATACAGGTTTATTGTGCCGGCTGTCAGATTGATTTGTGTAGCCAGGGCTTTTGTGGAATTGACATCAAGGCTTATCTGGGTGAGGTTACCGAGGACAGAAGAAAGGTCTACCATTATACTGCCCCGGTTGGTGGCGTTGATTTCTACAGCGATGATTTCGGTTTGATTGATATCCAGTGAATTCTGTGTAACTATTCCGATAATTTGATTCATCAAAGACAAAATTGAATTTATATCATTCTGGAGATTGCTTATCGCGGATTGAATAACTGAAAGCGTAATATTCATAGCCTGGTCAAACAAATAATTCGCATGAGTTGTTTGATTTATCTCTTGTAGAATAGCTGTTGAACCAGAACCTGAAGATGCTTCGGAAACGTGCATATCGTCACCTTTTACTTCTTCAGAAGTCCTCGTGACACCACTTAAAGACCAGGAACTGATCGAAGGAGAGATTGCAGTTTCATTTGGTACCGTAATTTCAGCATACAATATTATTGGAGAAGTAGAACCAGCACAATCCACGGCATCTCCAAGTCCAGTACAAATTATATCGCCGGTAACATTTTTTACGCCGAAAGTAATGTCACCTTCATTATCCTTATAAGTTGAATTAAACACTCCCCAATAATTACTGTTCAAAAAAACTTGAAATGATTGAATATAACCGTCAGTCTGTCCTGCCAAAAGCATAACCGTTTTGTTTACAATTGAAATATTTGAGCTATACTCCAGGTTCAAAAAGTTTTTTGTGTTGTTTTCAAAAAGAGACATTATCTCTTCATCAGACAGCATTTTGGTGTAAATTCTCACTTCATCATATTGCGAAGGGAACTGATAGAGTGGGTCTGCATAAGGCGAATAGCCCAAGTAAAAAGGTTCATTTGAGGCAATACCAGGGGCTACATAATAGCCAAAATCATAAAAAATGTTTTCTCCATCAACCCAAATGCCTACTCCTGTTTCATTCCTTCTGCCGACAGCAAGATGCCAGTTATTGTCATCATATCCTCCGTTGGCTGTCGCTATGGCTCCCATAGAATACGGTAAATTAAAAGCAACTTGTCCATAGGTATCGTATGGCGTAATTCTTACTTCGTAACCACCACCACCGCCAATGGTTGAGGCCATGATTATGCCCATCAAATCAGGAGCGACTTTAAACCAGAGAGCTATCGTCATATTTTCTGTTTCGGCGAAAGAGGCGTTTTTAGCAGCACTCAAATTTATCATAGCATAAGGGTCCTCAAAACCATAACCGTTTACCATTATGGAATTTCCAAATCTGCCTTCTCCAAAATAGCACGTCATATTATCATCATAACACACGCCGTAGCCACCTATAGGACTTGAATCGTAGAGAAAGGTATCATTGCTTTTTGTGTCAAAATCATACATCAAAACAAGAGAGCTATCGTTCAGGGTATCATTATCAAAAAAGATGCTACAAGTATCAACAGGCAAGTAACAAAAAGCAGTATTCATATAGATTCCAACAACTGGAGGAACTGTAAAATCATAATAAAAAACTTCATCTGAATAAGGTAAGAAAGTCATATTTACTGAATCCAAAAACTTGGTCTTATCAGGATAATAAGATGTTAAATGACAAGACAATGTTGACGTTACAGGGTCGTAATTTCGCAAAAGCTGGAGCCACAATGTTCCGTTTTCTCCTGAAACATATTCAGTCGCATGAACAGACACAAAATTGAACACAGCTAACGCTATAATAAAGAAAATAATTACTGCCACCGCCCTGAAAAATTTCGTCATTCTCGCACCACATACCTGATTGTTACCAGGAAACTTTCATCAACGACACTCCCTGTGATGTTCGCCGTGACCTTGCTATTAATTACAGCAAAGTCTTTAAGAATATTCCAAACGCCTGTGTGCTGTATCCTGTCCCGGTCTATGACCGCCCCGGTTGAGTTCTCCAGGGCGCTGAAATGGTAGGTGTTCCCGGGAGTTGCCGGGTAAACAATAATCTGCTTGATAAGGTAATCCAGAATTACCGCGCTGTAGCCCACCCCGCTCCCGCCAACCACGGAAACCGTGATGTTCTGCTCCAGGGAGTTGACCGTTAGGTTTTTGCACTTTATAGAACCATCAGAGTTTATCCCCCAGGCATACTCATTAGCCTGGCACCCAACAAGCATATTGGTGTAGTTGGCTGTCCAATATGGGTCGGATTCCACAAGGGCGGGCAGAAAACCGCACATCAAAGTTCCGTTTCCATAGATTCCCTGGACATATTCGCCCGCACCGCAGGGGCTGAGTAGATTCGTATAATTTCCAAACCAATAGGGGTCTGATTCGATTGCCACGGGCAGGAGCTGACACATAAGGGAACCGTTGGCATAAACACCCTCTACATAATGATTTGCTCCGCACGGGCTTATAAGATTGGTGTAGTTTCCTGCCCAAAAAGGGTCGGTTTCTCCCGGGGAAGATGGCAAAACACGGCATATAAATGAGCCGTTGGCGTACATACCCTCAACATATTGGCCAGGGGCGCAAGGCGCAATCAGGTTTGTGTAGTTTCCGGACCAGCGGGGGTCGGTTTCACTTGTAAGGCCTACGGAGTCATTGAAGCAACGCCAGCCTGAGCTGTCAATGCCGTAAGCGTATTCCCCAGCAGGGCATGGCGTGAGCAAAAGCGAGTAGTTGCCAGTCCAGTAGGGGTCGGCCTCTGCGGCCACACCCAGGAAGTCATTCCGGCAAAGGACCGTGCCATTCTCGTTGATGCCGTAACTGTAGTTGCCGGCTGGGCAAGTGAAATTGATAAGGTTTGAGTAATTGCCAGTCCAATACGGGTCGCTTTCAGAGGACAACCAAACCTTTTCCGGCTCTGGGGTGGGGTTTATCACGGCCCCAGGAAACGACTGTCCCCAGGATTGCTGGGTTGTTTCGCCCGTAATGGGGATGCTTTTCGAGAAATTGATGCCGGAACCAGGGCCTGTCCCTGGAAAACCGAGGAGAATCCAGATAGCAATCACTACACAAACCGCAAGAATACCAGCAGGAAGATAATCCACCACAGACAGCCCTCTTATGTATATAAAGGAACTCCCGCAATAAATGCCTTTTGAACTACTCCCGGCTTCCGCAGGGAATTTCTTGCTTCCCAGACAGGCTATGCTCAGGGGTTAGGCCCAGAACAGAACTCCCATCTCCACAAGCTTGACTTCCCGTAGTTCCTACGGTAGCTAATCCTCTTAGCTTGATATTGATTGCGGCGTTCAAATCCCTATCCATTTTGATGCCACAACTTGGACACCTATGCCAACGCATAGCAAGCGTCTTGGGGACTTTCACCCCACATCTACAACATTCCTGCGTAGTACCTTTTGAGTCTACTCCAACCACCCGAACACCAGCGCTTTCAGCCTTGTATTCGAGAGTTCTAATGAAGTTGCCCCATGAGGCATCGTTGATATGTTTAGCGAGAAAAGGATGGCGTATCATCCCAGCCATGTTCAGGTCTTCATAGCTGATTGAGCCGTACTTCTTGACTAGTGTATTTGTCCACTGGTGATGAAAATTTTGGCGGGCATTACCAACTCTCTCATGGGCGAGAGCAAGTTTGTGTTGCGCTTTACGCCAATTCTTGCTGTAAAGTTTCTTCCTTGATAATGACTTGTTCAGCCTGCGTATTTCCCTTTCACTCTCCATAAAAAATCTTGGGTTATCTATCACCATCCCATCAGATAGTGTAGCAAACTTCTTCAAACCAACATCTATGCCAACGCTTGCATTGTTGGTAGTTGTTTGGACAACTTCATCTATCTCACAGCAGAACATAGCGTACCACTTTCCTGAAGGCGCTCTCTTTATATTCAAAGTTTTTACCTTCCCTTTTATGCGGTTTTGCTTGTGGCCAATCTTGACATTGACAACCCCTATCTTGGAAAGCGTGAGTTTGTTGCCTTCAAGTTTACAACCAAACCTATATGCCTGCGGATATGTGAAAGACTTGTAATGTTTTTTAAACCTTGGATAACCAACTTTGATATTTTTCCCAGTTTTCTTCTCTTTACAGCGTCTGAAAAAGTTTGAATATGCTTTAGCCAAACGGTCTGAAACATTTTGGAGGACTTGGGCATAAACAAAATCAGTATCAATATTGACACCACAAATAAGACACTTGTTGAGGTCTATGTATGAAAGACCTTTACCCATCTGTTCATAGGTCTCTTTTCTGATTTCAAGTAATTGGTTGTATGTTTGCCTACAAATCTCAAGCGTTTTCAGCATCTTCAGTTCAACTTCACGACTTGGATATATGCGGTATTGGAAGGTTCTCTGTATCATACAATCACTGTGTATTATGATTTCCCGCCAC
>PDVH01000449.1_pt1 | contig 10515 bp, 10 predicted proteins | sample 1369781 | NCBI WGS metagenome assembly PDVH01 (sample SAMN07795378, study PRJNA414565) | Alkali sediment metagenome, whole genome shotgun sequencing project. | isolation source: glacial lake sediment | place: Bosnia and Herzegovina: Donje Bare Lake | collected 2016-06
TTTCATTTTTTCATTAATCGCTCTTGCGCAATACTGGGTGAAACATGCTATTCAAACGCATCGGCCGTAAATCTAGCCTTCAATAAATAATGGGTAATCTCTCGGTACAGTCACAGACGTTGATAAATATGTACCACTAACCACGTTCCCTACCCATAAATATTTGATATATTTCTTGCCATATCACTCTAGATTTCTCTAGCAAGTAATGATAGATAGGGTTGCATGTTCGACCGCAGCAATTGATAGTGATTAATCCTGAATCCCGGGTAGCATGCCTCGGTTAGTGCTAGACTTATTTTTTCTTAGCGACAAGATAAGACCACCTTAGGAGAACTTGCAAATGTCAATCAGCGACGAGTATAAAGATCTTGTCAGTAATCTCGAAAAGGCGATCAAGATCATTGACAAAATGGGTATGCGCATCCTTGATTTTGAAAAGCAGTCCGTAAAAATTATGCTGCCGAAAGAACCTAACGTCAATCACATAGGAACAGTATATGCCGGATCTCTCTTTTCGCTGGCGGATTTTGCCGGAGGGGTTCTTTTCTTTTCCGCTTTCGACATCAGAAAATACTTTCCTTTATTGAAAGACGTTACGATCACCTTCAAGAGACCTGCGACCACAGATATCACGGTTGCGACATCGATGACCTCGGAACAGGCTGAAAGTATCAAGAGAACCGCTGATGAAGCTGGAAAGGCAGATTGGGCATTGGATCTCGAACTGAAGGATGAGCAGGGAAAAGTCTGCTGCATTGCCCACGCAAACTTTCAGATGAGAAGGTTGTAAGATGCTGAGCGCTGTCATCTCATACAAGAATATTTGTTAAAACACAGATTGAAAGGAGGTGTTCCATGAGTATGCCGCGCGAACTGAAAAAAGAAGAGATCGTCGACCTCTTGAATCGTTGCTGGATGACCCATGACGGGATGTGGTTCTATCACTGTTTAAAGAACTTCGGCATAGAAAAGGATAATGAGCTCAATAACGCGGCAATTAAGTCATTAGCGCCGATGGAAATTGACAGGATGAAGAAGGCCCTCGGCATAGAGAAACAGATTGAGAATTTTCAGGAGTTAAAAGACTTCTTTAATGCCGCCTCTCGTTTATTTATACCCAGTTTCATGAATATCACCATGACTTTCCCGAAGGAAAACATACTCCACTGGCAATTTGAACCGGGAAACTGCTTCGCATACAAAGGAATAAAGAGAATAGGGGCTATCGATCAATACGAATGCGGCGTTATCTACAGACTCGCGTGCTGGTTTGACAGCCTGAGGATCAAGTATAATGTTACACCCCAGGTAGGAAGATGTCTGATGCTTGATAATGGTGTATGTAAGGGAGATTTTGATTTTGATTTCAGATGAATTGCCGGCAGGAGCAATTTAGGAATTGCCTCTTTTAAGAAGGCAACTCAATTTTTGCATACGTTTTGAAAAAATATCTGATAAATTTTATCTTTCCGTTTTCGCTCATCATCATGAATTTTCCGAACTCTGCCATATCCTCCTTTCCGCGGCCATGTATCTGGACATCATTATTTTCAAATTTACCAAATATGTGGGCATGAAATAGAAAGACCTCTTCCCCGCTAGTCAATTGCGCGGTATGGCAGGTCACATAACATTTCTTGGCGAGCCCGTAGATGCCTTCTAATTCTATGTTTTTCACATTTACTTTATACTGCTGATCGAAATTGCTTTTTGACAGACTGTCTAGTTTCCTTATCAATGTTTCTCTATCCGTTTTCCCCTCCTTAGCGGAAAGAAAGAGATTGTGAAGAAAATCATCTTCCAACAATTTCTGCTGATCTTGCGCATGAACAATTGACGTACCGGCAAGTATAAAAAAAATCCAAAATATAAGTATTAAGAATATTAGCTGATGATTATTTTTGCTCCTTCTTATCATGTCCAATCCTATAATGTTTATCGGTAACTCTTAATTATCCAGCATGGGTTGCCAGGATATCTTTTGTATCACGCTTGTTTCGTATCTACAAACTTATATCCGATACCCCTGACAGTAAGAATGTATTGCGGCTTTTCTTTGTCTTCTTCTATGGCCATCCTCAGGCGGCTGATGTGGACATCCACTGTGCGTGGTTCCACGAAAGTTTCATCGCCCCATACGTAATCCAGGAGCTGGTCCCTCGTATAGACCCTGCCGGGATGTTGTGTAAAGAATCGCAAGAGTTTTAATTCTGTAGGACCGAGTTCTATTTTTTTCCCATCTGCGGTAACCTCATAGGAAGTGTAATCGAAGCGGAGCCCTTTGTATGCGAACAGTTCCTTTTTGTCTGCATCATGGCGCACCTCCGCCCTTCGCAGGACTGCACGAACCCTGGCAATCAGTTCTCTCACATTGAAGGGCTTTGTGATGTAGTCATCTGCCCCCATCTCAAGGCCCAGTATCTTATCTACTTGATCCCCTTTAGCTGTGAGCATGATAATCGGAAGCGTTTCTGTATCCGGATTCTTCCGGATAAATTTGCATACCTCTAATCCTCTGATTCCGGGAAGCATGAGATCAAGAATGACCACATCCGGTCTTTTGGCCTTAACCAGTTTGAGGGCGCTTTCCCCATCGTAGGCCTTGATAGTTGTAAATCCTTCCTTCTCAAGATTGTAACTTATCAAATCCACGATATCTTTTTCATCATCAACAATAAGAATTTTTTTCGGCATAATCAGAAGAGATACTCCAGGAGTTTTTTCAGACTGTTGACCCTGATACACTCTATCTTTTTTTCTGCAAATCCATTTCGGGAAGAGGTCTGAGGAATGATGCAGCGCTTGAATCCCATGCGGGCCGCCTCCTTGATCCTGATGTCCATCTGTGAGATTCCCCTCACCTCGCCGGCAAGACCCACTTCACCGAATACAACGGTGCCTTTATCAATAGGTTTGTCGAGAAAACTGGAAGCCATGGATGCGACAATTCCCAGGTCAACTGCCGGCTCATCAACCTTCATGCCGCCTGCCACATTAATAAAAATGTCGTGACCGCTGAGACGGTAACCGCACACCTTATCCATAACAGCCGCAAGCAACGCTACACGATTATGGTCTACCCCGATGGTCGTCCTGCGCGGCATGCCGAAATTTGTGGGATTAACAAGAGACTGGATCTCTATAAGGATCGGTCTGGTGCCTTCGATGCTGGGCACAACCACGGAACCTGCTTCGCCTTCCGGCCGTTCTGTCAGAAAAAATGCCGAGGGGTTTGCTACTTCAATCAAACCGTTGCTCCTCATTTCAAAGACGCCGATTTCATTGGTCGGCCCGAATCTATTCTTTATGGCCCTGATGATGCGGTAAGCATGACTGGAGTCCCCCTCGAAATAGAGTACCGTATCCACCATATGTTCCAGCACCTTCGGGCCTGCTATGGAGCCGTCCTTGGTTACATGACCGACCAGAAAAATGGGAATGCCCGTCTTTTTTGCAAGGAGAATGAGGCGTCCTGATGATTCCCTCACCTGACCGACGCTTCCCGGCGCGGACGTGAGGACCGGTGAATACATGGTTTGAATGGAATCGATTACTACCGCCCTCGGCGATATCTCCTTGATATGTTTGACAATGCTATCCAGATCAATCTCAACCAGGACAAAAAGATTCTTCGATGAAGCCCCGATCCGTTTGCCCCGGAGTTTTATCTGCTTTGCCGATTCCTCTCCGGAGATGTAAAGGATCTTCAAATCCTTTTCTGCCAGATTGTTGACGACCTGAAGAAGCAGCGTCGATTTACCGATGCCGGGGTCGCCGCCCACCAGGGTTACAGAGCCATTTACAATGCCGCCGCCAAGAACCCTGTCCATTTCTGAAATCCCGGTCGTCATCCTTTCTTTTTCATCCGCAACGATCTCGTCGATGGGCAAGGGGGCTTCATTGAACTGGATGCCCGCGGGACCCGCAGGATCAACAGCTCTTGTTTCTTCCTCGACAAACCGGTTCCATTCATTACATGAGGGACACTTACCCAGCCATTTTGGTGACTGGTGGCCACAGTTTTGACAAAAAAATGCGGTTTTAATCTTTTTCAATTAAATGACCCTTTTTAATGCTTTAATATACCATGAACATATGTTTTTTCAACCCAGCCGTCAATACGAAACCAATTCAAAAAATCTTGAGTAATCATTTCAATGCTGATATATTCTAATATCTATCAAAAAAATAGGGAGATAGTGAAGTATGCATAATCCAAATTTTAGTTCCGGCCCTTGCAGCAAGAGGCCCAATTGGAGTCTTGATTTTCTCAAGGACGCCGCCGTCGGCAGATCCCATCGCTCGTCCCTGGGAAAGGATAAACTGGTAAAGGCCATAGCCGAAACCAGAGAAATCCTGGGAATCCCAAAGGACTACCTTGTCGGAATAATGCCTGGCTCGGACACCGGCGCCTTTGAAGCGGCTATGTGGACCCTCTTGGGGCCCCGTCCTGTTACTGTACTGGTCTGGGAAAGCTTTTCCGAAGGTTGGGCAACGGATATTACCAAACATTTGAAACTAAACCCCACCGTCCTGAAAGCAGATTACGGGAAGATACCGGATCTGAAGTCAGTTGACTGGTCCAATGATTGCGTCTTTGTTGCGAACGGGACAACGAGTGGCGTAAGAATCCCAGACTGGAACTGGATTCCGAAGGATCGTGAGGGGTTATCTCTTTGCGACGCCACAAGTGCTGTTTTTGCGATGAATATCGACTGGTCAAAAGTGGACGTACTTACGTATTCCTGGCAGAAATGCCTGGGCGGCGAAGCAGCCCACGGCATGCTCATCTTAAGCCCGAAAGCCATACAGCGCATCGAAACTTACGATCCGCCGTGGCCGCTTCCCAAAGTGTTCCGGATGAAAAAAGGCGGCAAGATTGACAAAGCAATCTTTGAAGGGGACACCATCAATACTCCTTCCATGCTCTGTGTGGAAGACTATCTTGATGCCCTCAAATGGGCAAAGGAGATAGGACTGGCCGGTCTCATAGAGAGGAGCGAGAGAAACCTTAAGGCCGTCGAGGAATGGGCTGGAAGAAATGATTGGATCGATTTCCTTGCGGCTTCAAAGGACACACGATCGAGCACTTCCGTGTGTCTCTCTGTCACTGGTGAAAAAGTGCGTAAGCTCTCTAAGGACGACCAGGCAAAGTTCCTCAAGGGCATCGCCAGCGAACTCTCCAAGAAAAATATTGCGCACGACATAAATTCTTACAGGGATGCCCCTCCGGGATTCCGTCTCTGGTGCGGCCCGACGATGGAACCGAAAGATATTAAAGACGCCTTGGCAGAAATGGAAAAGGTGTATAATCAAAAAATTAAAGAATTATGATCTCGTGAGGATCATCAGGATATCTCATTAATTAGATTCAGGAGGATGACAAATATGAAGAAAGTTCTCGTAAGCGATACCTTGGCTGCTGAGGGTATTGAAATACTCAAGAACGCGCCTGGTATTGAGGTAGATGTAATGACAAACCTCACACCGGATGAACTCAAAGGTGTTATCAAGGATTATGACGGACTGGCTATCAGGAGCGCCACGAAGGTCACCAAGGATATTATCGACCATGCAGAGAAACTCACCGTAATCGGACGGGCGGGAATCGGTCTTGATAACGTGGATATTGCCGCGGCGAGCAAGAGGGGTGTCGTCTGTATGAATACCCCCGGAGGCAATACCATCACCACTGGTGAACATACCATCGCCATGATGTTTTCCCTCGCGAGAAAGTTACCCCAGGCTACGGCATCTATGAAAGAGGGAAAGTGGGAAAAGAATAAGTTCATGGGCGCGGAGCTCTATAACAAGACTCTCGGTATTATCGGAATCGGACGCGTCGGTACTATCGTTGCCGACCGGGCCATGGGTCTGAAGATGAATGTCATCGCCTATGACCCTTTCATCTCCCCGGAGGCGGCAGGAAAACTTGGAATCTCCCTCGTTACCCTCGACGAACTGCTGCAAAAGTCGGACTTTATCTCAGTCCATACCCCCATGACAAAAGAGACAAGAGGCATCATCAATGCCAAGACCTTTGCCAAGATGAAGAAGGGGGTTTTTTTGATAAATTGTGCGCGTGGCGGAATAATCAATGAGAAGGACCTCTATGACGCCCTCGTCTCAGGAAAAGTCGCAGGTGCTGCCCTCGATGTTTTCGAAGAAGAGCCGACAAAAAATAAAGAGCTCATTTCCCTCGGCAATGTCATCTGTACCCCTCATCTGGGAGCTTCGACTGACGAAGCCCAGATTAATGTGGCCATAGCCATCGCCGAGCAGATCGTGAACTTTCTCACTAAAGGAGAAATTAAAAATGCCGTTAATTTCCCGTCTGTCAGCGCCGAACTGTTGACTGTTATCCAGCCTTACTTGGACCTCGCGGAAAAAATGGGAACATTCGAGGCGCAACTTGTTAAGGGCGGCATCAACGAAGTTACGGTGGAGTACAGCGGAGATATCTTGAATTACAACGTCGCACCCATAACTATTTCCCTGCTGAAGGGCCTGCTGACGCCTATCCTGAATGAGAACGTTAATTACATAAACGCGCCTCTCATCGCCAAAGAGCGCGGCATCAGGGTTGTCGAGTCAAAAAGCAGCGAGGCAAAGGATTACACGAGCATGATATCGCTGACCGTCAAAACATCCCAGGAAAAAGGTTATGCGGCGGGTACCATCTTCGGGCGACAGGATCTCAGAATCGTCAGGGTCAACAAATTCATTGTAGAGGTAATCCCGGAGGGCCACATGCTCGTCGTATCCAACTACGACAAACCCGGCGTCATTGGCAATCTTGGCACTACCCTGGGCAGCAACAATGTCAATATAGCGAGACTCCACTTGAGCCGTGAGCAGATCGACGGAGAGGCACTTGTTGTCCTGACAACGGACACGATGGTGAACGAGGACGTCCTCGGTAAACTCCGCAATCTTCCCAACATCATCTCCGTTACTCAGCTGGAGATGTAGACAGGAGAATGACTAATGGCAAATGTCGCTGTTGTTGGAACACAATGGGGTGATGAAGGCAAGGGGAAGGTCGTTGATCTGTACGCAAAGAGCGCAGACATTATAGCGCGGTTCCAGGGCGGAAACAATGCCGGCCATACTCTCGTCGTAAAGGGTGAACAGACAATCCTTCATTTGATACCTTCAGGAATCCTGCATGATAACAAGATTTGCATTATCGGCAACGGGGTAGTGGTAAACCCCAAAGTTCTTCTGGAAGAGATAGACAGCCTCAGGAACCGGGAACTCTTGCCGCCCAATACGAAACTGTACGTGAGTGAGAGAGCTCACGTCATCATGCCCTATCACTGGAAGCTTGATGTTGCCCGCGAGTCTCACGGTCTCGGCAAGAAAATTGGGACTACGGGAAGAGGCATCGGGCCAGCCTATGAAGACAAGATTGCACGGGTTGGAATACGGATGTGCGATCTCCTGGATGATCAGATATTCAGGGAAAAAGTCACCAGGAATGTGGAGGAAAAGAACTTTTATCTGACGAGACTTTTCCAGGAAGACCCCTTGGATGTGGAAGCCATTTATAACGAATACAAGGCCTATGCCGACCGCCTCCGACCGTATGTAACAGATACATCGATGGTCATAAACGACCAACTCAAGAGAGGGAAAAGAATCCTTTTCGAGGGAGCCCAGGGATGTCACTTGGATATTGACCACGGTACATTTCCTTATGTCACTTCATCAAATACCGTATCCGGCAACGCCAGCTGCGGAACCGGTGTAGGACCGTCGTCCGTCGGCGAAGTCATCGGGATATGCAAAGCCTATACGACGAGGGTAGGAGAAGGTCCGTTTGTGACAGAATTGACCTGTGAAATCGGAGACCGTATACGCGATGTTGGTCATGAATACGGCGCAACTACAGGCAGAAAAAGGCGCTGCGGTTGGCTGGACATGGTCCTGGTAAGACAATCTTTGCGGCTCTCTGGGATAACGGGAATCGCTCTAACCAAACTCGATGTTCTTACGGGTCTCGAAAAAGTGAAGATATGCGTAGGCTACCGTACACCGCAGGGAGAATTAACAGAGTCAGTTCCTTCAAACCTTAGACTCCTTGAACGGTGTGAACCCGTCTATGAAGAGATGGACGGATGGAAAGAGAATATTGGCAAGGCCAGGCAGATCGAAGAGCTTCCCCGTAATACCAGGTCGTATATTGATAGACTGGAAAAGCTCGCAGGTACGAAACTGGTGCTGGTGTCTGTGGGTCCTGGCAGGGACGAAACGATAATCCTGAGAAATCCCTTTGCTGACTGATACCTTTTTTTCTTGACAAGTCAAGAGTCTTCCTAGTAAGAGGGCAAGCTCAAAAATTATATTATGGGCGGGCCGTTAGCTCAGTTGGTAGAGCAGCGGACTTTTAATCCGTTGGTCGGGAGTTCGAGTCTCCTACGGCCCACCAGATAAACCAAAAACCTCGCCAAGCTAAATGATCCCCTGACTCTTCTCTGTCATTCTCTGGTAATTCCTTTTTAATAGCTTTCGTAAATTTACATTTTTGCGCCTTACTTAAAGAAACTGGAATTGAAATAAAAGGCGCATATTGATATGTATACACTTCCGTACAGGCCGTTGTGGCCCTCGCTTGCTTTTCCTGAGGGGAGATTAATTCGAAGGATGCAGTATCAAAATGCCAAGCATAATTCTAAAAGAGTGTCCCAAGGTTTATATCCTGGAGACACACCGGTCTAAGACACCGGACTCCACACTTCAATTTATACAAAGCATCAAAGAACTGGTCAGCATGATTGATTTTCGTGAAGCATCGGATCTAGACAGGATCGGGATTCCGGTCTTTATCTGCCATCGTATAAGGCCAGACAATTCAAGAACTAGCCACACGGGCAAGGGAGTATCTCAGATTCAGGCCCAGGTTTCACTGACTATGGAGTCAATCGAGCGCTATTCGTCAGAATTCAAGGACGAGCACGAAGGTAAACTGGTCAAAGGCAGCTATAACCAGTTGAAACAAAAGTTCAACATTCTTGATCCTCGTGAGATGATTCTTTCGAAAATTAGCGATTACGATCATGATCGGGATATCCTGGTCCCTGCCTGCGCGATCTACCATCCTTACCATCTGGACAATGTCTTTCTCATGGATACCCACACGAACGGCATTGCAGCAGGCAATACTATGGAAGAAGCAGTTGTACACGGTCTTGCGGAGCTCATCGAGCGTGACGCATGGAGCATCGCACGGTACGAAGGTAATTACAGCGACGCCCTCTTTATCGAGGATGAACCTGCTAATCAGTTCATTATCAACATTCTTGACAAATTCGAACACGCCAATATCGAGATCGTCGCCAAAGATATCTCTTCAGATATCGGCGTTCCGGTAATTGCCGCCTTTTCCCGTGACCTGGTTTATCCCACCATGAAACCCGTAGACGGTTTTGGCGCCCATCTCGATCCCCGCGTCGCCATGGTCCGCTCCCTTCTCGAGATCGTCACCACAAGGGCCTTGTTCATTCAGAAGTTGGGGATCGAAGGCATGTGCGAACCCGTGACAGCCTACCTTGGTGAACAGGAAAGAGCCGATGATCCACGGTTTTATGCATATAACCAAAAGAGCCTTCGGGATATTGAAATAAATTACGGAAAAGATATCCTCATGGATGTCAGGACCATAATCGGGAAGCTGCGGGCAAAGGGCTTGGAGCGGGTCATAGCAGTAAATCTGACAAGGCCGGACACAGGCATTCCAACTGTCCGTATGATCGTTCCCGGACTTGAGACATACTGCTTTGACAAGATGAGAATAGGAACGCGCATCTTGAAAGGTTAAATGGAAGACTGGATGACAGCAAGGCTGAGGTAGAATAATGAAAGAAACATCAATTCTCAAGGAAGTCGAAAAAGTCGAGATCCTAACTCGCCATAGTGTGTCTATAAGAAGCAGATAAGATGAGCTACCTATTTGCTCCCTGGCAGTGCAATATTCGTATCCGAACCTTTATACCACCAGAAATCGTTACCGCTGACAGGATCGTAATATCTAGATTCTCCATCTTTCTCAATTACAGGGGCATGATCAGTTTCGTTTGCTTCATGAATTAACCTGTCCGAAGTCATGACAGACCCAATGAGACATCCATGTTTTTTGATCGCCTGGACAGCATATGACGAACACGATGGGTACATTAGGCAACGATCTCCAATCACGGGAGATATATAATGTTGGTAGAACCTGATTGCCTGTACTAAAATATATCCACAGAATGAAGCGTCTTTTTCCTGCTCCAGTTTATCTTCTCTGTCCAACATTGAATCTTTATAGTCCCAGGGTGTAAATGACTTCTCGTCCATGCAATAACAGGGAACAGTAAGCCCAATTGACAACATTATTATGGGCACTACGATAATAAGTGCCATCTTCGTTTGAAATATCCCTGACTGCCGAGCCACCGATGAGTTCCTTTTATCAAACAATTTTGATGCGACAATCAAATTTTATATTTTATAGGGAAATTGTACAAA
>PDVH01000451.1_pt1 | contig 10501 bp, 10 predicted proteins | sample 1369781 | NCBI WGS metagenome assembly PDVH01 (sample SAMN07795378, study PRJNA414565) | Alkali sediment metagenome, whole genome shotgun sequencing project. | isolation source: glacial lake sediment | place: Bosnia and Herzegovina: Donje Bare Lake | collected 2016-06
AATCACTGCTGGCGATAAGAACGATGTTCTTTTTTGATTTCTGAGAAGCTTTGGTAAGGATATCACCTACTTCTTGAACGGTTTCGTAGTCCTGCATAATCATACACACGGGGACAAAATCAAACTTCCGACCTCGTGCAATATATTGTAAGAATGGCAGCTGTACCTCGATACTATGCTCGTAGGTGTGTGCAGATGCATCCCGGTCGATAATACCGGTTGAGATGGTTTGTGCGAGAGATGAATCAATAGGAGCCGTTCCGAATGGTGTTTTCCAACCACCTTCTGTCATTACCGAGACACCGGAACCTATACCAGTATGGTTCGGCCCAAGGATAATGAATGAGTCAGCAAACCCCTGCTCCGTAAGACGACCATAGGCATGAGATGCGATCGCCCCGGAGTAGACGAACCCTGCATGTGGCACCACGAGACCTTTGAGGTTATTTCCAATTTTTTTAATAGAAGGAATCGTTCCAATTCCCCGTTTGTCTAAAAAACACTCCTCGATTTGTTGTTTTAGACTTTTTTCATTTCCTGGGTAAAACTGGCCTGCGACCGCAGCATTTCGTATAGTTTCCACAACACCACGTCCCAACGCAGACATGGGAAGCAAACCACATTAACCTTGCGCACAAAACATATAAATATCGTTGATGAATACGGGAGTAAAATAGGACGGGAGAATCATGGAAACAGTCTGTCACATTGAAATCCTTAAAGACGGGAGAGATTTCGTCGCACGAGCGCATCTTGCGAACGGCTCAGTTAAAGAGTACCGCCATCAGATCTTCGAAGATGTACTCACTGAGATGGTCATTGACCTTCAGGAAGAACTCAGCGAATAACTATTCTCCAGTTTATTTTTCTTTAAAAAAAAGAAAAAAAGTTATTTATTTTCCGCCTAACATTGGCGCGATGAACAACACTGCGATCATGACAAAGATCAACGCGTACATAATATAGACCCAGAGTTTTCGTCGCTTTGTTAAACCTTGATAGCGTTGCTTGCATTCATCAGAACACATCGTTTCGGTGTCTGAGGCAGGGATTGCTTTTCCGCAGATATGACAATGCATGTGTTGTGGGATTTTCTCTACCATATCAATCACGCTCCGTATACGATACTACTATATGAAATATGTTCTTACGACTCAATCACGACTTCTCCATTCACTACATCAATGTCAATGAGAGAGGTAATCGGAACGTTAAATTCTTTCCCGATTTCCTGTATATGAGAACCTTTGTTAATTGCGATAAACACACCTTTTACGTTCACACTCATTTTTTTGAATACGGACAGAACTGCTCGTAAGGTGCCACCAGTACTCAGAACATCGTCGACGATCACAATCGTGTCTCCTTTCTGTAGTCCATTAATATACAGTTTGGATTTCGAATACCCAGTAGTCTGTTCAACAGCAACCTCACCAGGCAACCCGTACTCGCGCTTCCGGATGATCGTAAACGGAATCCCCATATCAAGAGATAACGCTGAGGCAAGAGGAATGCCCATTGCCTCCATAGTTACAATACGATCAAACTTCCCACATTTCTTGATATGCTTCTTCATCTCATCAGTAACTTCTTTAAGCAATTCAGGAGTAATATAGGGCACACCATCAGTGATTGGATGAATGACATAATCATATGTTCCTTTTTTCACAATCGGGGCCTCATACAAAGATTTCTTCAGATGCTCAAAACTCATAGTTCACCAACCTCTTCGCATGTTTTTTTCAGAACCGGTATGAACTCATCGATAATCTGTTTTGTGATGAGTGGCATGAAAACCAATCGGATGCAGGAAAGCCGTTCGACCTTGTTTACCCGCCACCCTTTCTTGGAGAGTTCTTTTACTATTTGACTAGGTTTTTTGAGTCGAACACCTATTACATTCATCGTTGGTGTCGTCACGAGATTCAGCCCGAGCTCCGTGATTCGTTTTTCCGTATACCTTGTCACAAACATGCAAGATTTCACTACTTTTTTGTATCCCTCAAATCCCAGATATTGTGCGACTGCGTAAGCGGCAGCTACCGGCGCTCCTGATCTTGTCCCTAAGATCCCAGCCTGTTTTTCACTGCTAATATAGGGAGATTCGACACTGATTCTCTCAAGCCAGTGTTTCTTCCGAATCATCAACGTCCCTAAGGGAATAGTAGCATACCCCATCTTGTGCGAATCTATTGATATCGTAGACACTCCTTTGAGTTGAAAATCGAAATCAGGTACCTTGTAATGGAGTTTTTTGAGGAACGGGATGACAAAACCACCAAACGCAGCATCTACATGTAAAAAGATCTGCTTATCAGAACATATTTCACTGAGTTCTGGGATCGGATCAATAGTCCCTAGCTCTGTTGAACCTGCAAGACCAACGACTGCAGCAGTCGCTTTGGTAATTTTCTTTTTCAATTGTGAAACATCCATGACATACTCTTTTGTGAGGGGTATTTCAATCAATTTCATATCCATAAGTGATGCGATTTTTTGAAAGGAGAAATGAGCACTTTCCGGAAGAATCACTTCTTTTTTTCCCGATAGTTGTTTTGCGATCCACATCGCGGTGATGTTTCCCTCTGTCCCCCCGCTTACGATTTGTCCTACCGATGTTTTTGGAGCATGGAGAAGCTTAGATATATACGCAATGAATCGGGATTCAATTTCTTTGGTCCCAGGGCACAGCTCGGGATCGCCGAGGTTTGTTTCTAAAAATTGTATGTACGCTTCCCGAGCGATCGGATGCGGTTGTGTGCACATCGATCCAAGGATATGACCACTGGAAAAACTAAAATCACGCTCTTGAACACTTTCCAGCTCTTTGAATATTTTCATCCTTTTTTTCTTCTCAACAGAGACCATTACAAGGGATAAGACATAGCAGTTAAAAAAAGATACTGTGGTAAAATAATATATTGTTATCGATTTTTCATTTTTCCATAAGATCAAAAAAAGAATAACGATTAGTATCTTGAGAACGTATTTTGTGTATTTTTGCTTCAAATAATCCAGAAAAGACTAGTGTTTTCNCGAAAGATATATTAATAAGAGGTAAATATATTATAACNGATTTCGTTATATCTATNGAGGAAAAATTATGAGAACGAGAGGAATGAGAATATTTTTAATCTTATGTACCGTAATCGTAATTCTTTTAACAAATAGTTCCCTTGCCATAGCACAACCCCAGTATGGTTATCATACACAGGGTCTTTTTTTTAATCTTCAATTCGTTATGACAATTTCGTGGGGGGCTAATGAAACACAAACACCTATTCATCCTGGAGAAGTCAGACAAGTTCATCTCATTGTTGCCCATACGGTAGCTCGTGGAGCACTTGGGAGAATGCTCTTACGTCTTCTTGAAGGTAGACCATTTCCCATTCGACTTTCAATAGAAGATAAACCAGATTGGTGTACAGCTCATCTCTCCGTTGAAAACTTTATTGGTGTGATTACACCTGATGAGGTACAAAGTATAAATTCGGTGTTATTTATTCAACTCAGCGAAGACGCCCCCTCCAATTATACGCTTGGATATGTGAACCTCCATGGTGTGATAGACGATATGAAAGGACCATTCAACATACTGACTCTTATCCAGGGGTATGAATCAAACGTTACACTATTTTTTGTAACCAGCCCGTAATAGAATGATGCAAATATTTAGTAGATAACGAACATTTTTTTTAGAGAATACATGTACAACAATGTTTTAATAAAAGAACATATATAGTAATAGTGCGTGAAAAACATGGTGAAGATTCCTAAAAAGAAAGAACAGCAGATGCCTATTGAACCTAAAGCAGAAGATATAACACCGTTACTAGAAGAACATAGAGAATCCCCAAAAAAACAAAAACTATCTATCAGTATACCCGGGTTTCAGCACCTCAACGCCCTTCTCAAGCTTCGAGTCGTCATTACCTCTCTTTTTGTATTATATACTCTAGCAATACTATTAATTTTTGCGAACGGTTATATGATTTCCGCTGTCCTCCTTTTGATAAGTTATATCTTGCTTTTTATTCTCATGATCAAGTTATTCATAACAAAGAAACTGTGATACTCGATTGTAGGATTAATAATAAAACCATCACATTTTAATATAGGTAAATGTATTTTGATTACATGACGCAAAAAGACACTTGGAAGCCGGAAGAGGTCACCTCTTTTCTCAAATTACCGGTCTATACTCGTGAAGGGGTCTATGTGGGTCATGTCAAAAATGTGTTTTTAGAGATGGACGAAAAGAGAGTTGGAAGCCTGCTTGTCACAAACACCAATCCATCGCTTGTTGAAGGGAGCGTCGATGTCGCTGTTCCGTACCGATGGGTCAACGCGGTTGGCGATATTATTATTCTCTCTAATTTCCCTGGAAAAGTTGCAACAAAGAAGGATAAGGGATCGGATAAAACGAAAAAAACACAAGAAGGCGACACGAAAATCGACATGATTGAATAAGATCAGGGTATTCTTCACCGGTCATCAGCAGAAAAGATACTGCATGTATCTTCCTTTTTTCCTTTTTTATCGATGAATCATCTATTCTAATGCAAATATTTTTATATCAAGTAAGTTATATATTAACATGTACATGCTACTTCCCACAACGAGGAAGAATTGTACAACAAGCTTTAAATACTGAGAAAAGAAAGTAATATGTGTAGAAACAGGAAAAATGGTGGAAAAATGACGAAAAGATTCAAATCTATCAAAGCAAGTATCGTTACAGGAATAGTTCTTATCAGTGTTATCGTTGCTTTTTTACCCACCCAGGTCCTTTATTCAATCTTCAAAGTGTAGTGAATGTCTCATGGGGAAATGAAACAAACCAACCAGTGGTTCCTAGAGGAGAGTTACGACAACTTGATCTAAGCGTCACTCATATGGTCACCAGAGGGGCATTTGGTCAAGTTTTACTTCAACTATATTCAAATACACTAATCACAATTGATTTAGCAGTCACCAATACACCATCATGGTGCACAGCAGTCCTATCACAAGGAACCATATCAACCACTGTCATCCCAGATGAGAGCACAACGAAATTTACACAATTATCATTACAAGTTGCGGATAACGCACCTGCTTACGGACTTGGATACGTTACAATAAAAGCAACCGCTAGAAAAATTGGATTTATTCAAGGATACGAACAAGAATTCACTTTAAGCTTCATCCCTGATTACAAACCATTAATTAAACCATCATTACCTGAGACCAATTCAAAGGAAATTGGACCGATGGATACCGCAGTATTCCCAGTTACTATCGAGAATCTCGGCAATGCCAGAACAGTTGTCCTATTGAATGTTGTGAGTGTGCCAAAAGATTGGAACGCAATCATTACATCTCAAGTAACACTGGAAGAAGGAGCGGGATCAACAGGTACAGCATATCTCGTTGTGAAACCACCAAAAGGATTTGGATACCACTACGATGAACAGACGATTAAGATATCTATGCAACCCGTCAAAGCAGATAACTTTAACAAAAAAGGAGAAATCACCTACGAATCATTCCTCGTGCAAAGTAGAGGGTTTTCAACCCCCGGGTTTGAGGCAATCGGATTCATCGGAGCACTTGCCATCGTAATGTTGACAATCTTCATCATTCGGAAAAGAAAATAAACCAATCAAGTAGTATCCATTCTTCAGGTGACAGGGGGAAAAACCGATACGATATACTAAATCATTAACCTTCATCATCATTGCATTTATTCTATGCACTGTAGTAGTGCCACAATTAAGACCAGTGAAAGCATCACCTGGAAAATTACAAGATTTGATAGAATTATGGAAAGAAAATCAACCATTCGCTGGAATTAAAATAATCGTTGGATCGTTAATAAAGATATTTAATCCTACAATTTCATTTGCCGAAGGATACAAAGCATTTCCTGCAAATATCTCTGTTGGAGTAAATGAAAAAGTATCTTTCCAGGTTGGAAATGTTGATATAGAAACAGGGAATTTTTCACCAACAATAAAACGTTGGTTTTTAACAGACCGTTTTTTAACCTTTTCCGCAGAAGTACTCGGTGGAAATCCCAGTGGTGTCTGGTTTGTCAATTTCAACCCACCAACAGTATCACAAGAATCATCAAGTTTTATGGTCACCGATGCAACAATCCAGCTCACTTCCCCACCTAAAGCAAATGAGTTAATCCAAGACACCATTATTCGAATACAAATCGCTGATACATGGGTTGTGAAAAATCTTTGGTGGCCAGAACGTGGTTCAAATACTAGCATATCTCCATTATTTTGGTTCGTTGGAGCATTTATTGCAGGTTATGGAAAATTGAGTGGCACAATTTTCACAGATTATTACTATGTTGACGTCCTCGTTAAAGTAAAACCATTTCATGCAGTAAAAATCGAAGCATTACCACCAGAAAAACTCACCCCAAACGAAATCACCTCCATCCCGATATTAGTTGAAAATCAAGGAAATTACAACGACACATTCAATTTCAGAATCAGAAGTGAAACAGGATATCCACTCACATTAACAAATAACGGAACGATTACCCTAGGACCCGGCAAACAAGGACAAGCATTAATCGGAGTTGCTGCACCGCCGAATATTCTTGATACAGGAACCCTCCATTCTATCATAATTGAAGCTTACTCCGCCGAACAACCAAACACCAGCATTGTGACTCAACGAATCTTCCTTGAGACCCAAGGATTCTATTTCTCTGAAGAAAACAGTGTCTATTCTATAGGATTTGGTTTCTTCATTTTATTTGTTTTATTTCTCCTCGTTTATTGGGGACGGAAAGTATCTGGAAAAAAAAGTAAAAAACCAGAAAAACCATGGAAAATCCCTGAAGAACAACAACACCTTCAAGAACTTAAACGAACCGATAAAAAAGCATACGAACAAGAACGCATCATGATGGAAGATGATTACAAGTCCGCATTACTATGGTATGAAGGATACAGAAAGTCATTACGAAAAAAACCAAGAGAAAAAAAACCTAAAAAGAAACAAAAAGAAAAACCAAAGAAACCTGTTCCAGTTATCTTAAAAAAACCAGTGGTAAAACCTAAAGAAGAAAAAGTTGAACCCATCGTTCCAGTTCAAGACAAAAGCAAAGAAAAGGCTTTGGCAAAAATTAAAAGCGAACAGGAAAAACAACTCCGAAAGATGAGAGAAAAATAATTATTTCTTACTTTTCTTATTTTTAATTAATACTAACACCAATGTGGATAACAGAACCACAACAGACAAACCATACAACCAGAAACCAAACCCTGGACCCCACTGACAGACCACAGATGTTGCCCTTCCCTCAACTTGAACAGAGACATCAATGATTCCTTGCCCTAGGAAACTGCCGACCCCGACATCGGTGAACGCAGACATCGCAATGGAAAATAATACAAGCGAACAAATCAGAATAAAAAGAGCACATACCAAGGAAAAGAGAAGCGATTTTTTCTTTTCAAATCGTTTGAAAACCAGGCTTAAAAGAACAAGAAAACATAAAATAGTGGTGAGAACGGGAAGTATTGTCATGACATTAACAAAGATATCAGGAAAAAAAGCAAGCTCCCCTCCAATAAATTGAGATGTTTTCGTCGTCGTGACTAAATCTAAAGGGATCAGATACAGTACTGAAGAGGTCTGCACATCAGAAGAAGATCCTTGAAGCGTCCACCAGGGGGATACTATCCCAGCAACGGAAAGACCCAGGACAAGGACTACAAGAAAATAGAAGGGGTCTTTCTTCATTATGCTCATCGCAAGACCAATCAGTACAATAATACCCACTACAACAATGACAAGCAATGGAAACACCGGCTCCTGAGTAGTAAAAAGATCAACACTCCGGTCACTTATTACTTGTAACAATCGCTGGCTAATAATTTGACCCTGTGAAACGACAGTTACTACATAAGAACCAGGCGGAACCGACAGCACAGTTCCAGAAACGTTACTTTTTAGATCAACGGTTTTACCACCCCGACTGAGTTGAATTGTTGCATCACCTATCTTCATCCCTCGAGAATCCAACACCTGGAACGTAATCGGAAACACCGCAGGGAAAATCAATGTCACATCATTTGAAGGGATCTGAATCTTTTTTTCAACAAGGAATGATTTATATTGGATCTGCAGCTGGTACTCTGCGGGAACAAGATGGGTGAAGTGATACAGGTCTTTACTCCGCGGTTCAGCAAAAAGTACCACTGGTGTTTCCATCTCTTGACTAGTGAGCTGAGGTGTAACATCGATTTCTAGCGGTAACTCCCACAGATCCATAATTATTAAAGACCACTCGTCCTGATGAAGTTCTAATGATTTTTTAAGGGAAAACAAGGAATGCACATATCCAAAGCGGATTGATTCATTCTCCACCTCAAAACCATGATACAGAATGATGAGTTGATACTGCTGCTTAAAACCACATGGGGCGGAGAGCAACGCATGCCCGTTAACAGTCGTATTTCGAGCTATGACAACGCCATCATGCATAAGCAGTGCACTGGCACCATCGATTCCGTTCCCCTCTTGATCAACTAACGAAATCAAACAAGAACCCTGCCGTTTACAAAATGTATGGATCTTTGTATCCTTGGTAAGATCAATAATGGTATATCCGATATATCGCCGTTGATTCCCCAATAAAGAATTGTCCCTAAATACTTTGATAAGATAGTGACCGGCGTCAAGTTGTTGAAAATCGATTTTTTTACACACCGAAAAATTACGAACATCGAAGATATAGGCAGCGGCAATGAAACGTTGCACAAAGGAAGATTGCTCAGACGAAGAGAGAGGGCTGAGCGGGAGTCGTAACGCGGACCCAGAACAGACTAACTCCTCCTCACGATATAATTCCACGGTGATATAGGGAAAATTACGTCCCGTGAGCGCTGAAAGTGCAGAGCCAAAAGGAATCGAGGGAGCATTATGGACATACACCGTCAGTGAATAACGGTCTTGAATCTGATTATTTTGCGGAGAACTATTTGTTTCTGATGTTGGTTTCAGTTTCACCAGTGCTTGGAAGAGCTCTGCTTCGGTTTCCACTAAAGGATACCCTCCCACGGGTGAGGAAAAGAACTCAGCGTCAAAAGATGCAACAAATCCTTTTGGGATTACTATATCTTTATTAGCATTCCCAGTTTCATACGTATTCCGAGTAAACTGAAACGCTGCTGTATCGTATTCTAATCCGGGTAGATGCGGATAATCAGATTCATAGGCTCTCAACTGAATCCCATCTCGTTCATCTTCTCCACTTTTCACCACTAAAGAGGAACTAAATAAGAGCGCATGAACCGAACCGGTGGTTCCTTCATCAAATGACGCCCAGGTGTTTTTCCCAACATCTACATCATCAGTAGTGTTTATGAAGTGGATAACCGGTTCTTTGGCGATATACTCCGGGTTTGTCTCAACCCTGTATTCCTCTATGGTATTTCGTTCAGTAAAGACGTGTAGATATGGATACAATGTACCAAAATTCAGATCTTGAATAGAACTGCTATATATCCCACCGCATTGTAACGATCCATAGGTGCCATCGCTGCTACTCGGTGGATATGTTACACATTCTTTTAACGCTTGATGGGTAATATGCACATAGATCCGTTTATATTCCGCGGGGCAATAGTAATATGTGTAAACTGCAGTGGTTTGCAGGTCATCACCAGTTGACCTGCTCACAATCTCGCAAGATACCATGAGATTCCCGTCGCAGAGTATCCTCTTTGAAACAAGTTGTTGACTTGTTGAATTATACTGCCACATTTCTTTATCATAAGAATAGGTGAAGTCAAACGATGCAATAGTTTCTCCGTTCTTTGGCGCCATCTCGGTTGATCCTTCTTTCAATTTTGTCACATACTGCGAAGTACTCAACCAGAGAAACTGCCCTTGCTGTGCTACCGCATAGATAATTGATCCTTGTTGAGAGATCTTATAATACTTAGATTGTAAGGGGTATCCTGAGATAGGTTCATAGAAATAAGAAGAATCCTCGATAGAAACATGATCGGGATACATTGGAGAAGCAGTCTCTGATTCATCATAATACACATAATACTGTCCGATTTCATCTACCTCTTTTGGAGTAAGAAAGACGAGGTTACATGAGGTAATATGACTGTCATCGCTATGGACGATGCCATAAATCTGAGATTCAAGTTCTATATCAGCTTGGTAAATAACGCGAATCGAATGTTTCAGTTCATCGCGCGCCCAACAAGGATTATCAAATATGATAGTCGTATCAATCGGCTGGAAAGCTGCTAAGTCTGAACTAGTATTAAAGTGAAGCACGAGTTCCTGGCGAAACGACCATTGGTTATTCCACCACCGATCCTCAGCTACGGCGGTATTTATCGAAAACAGAGGAAATAGGAGAAAACCTACCACGAGTAAAATGCTTATTGATTTTAAAGCCATGATGGTCCACGTATCTCCGCTTTTAAATATCACTCTATAAATAATTATTGTGGTATTCATATATTAG
>PDVH01000453.1_pt1 | contig 10491 bp, 9 predicted proteins | sample 1369781 | NCBI WGS metagenome assembly PDVH01 (sample SAMN07795378, study PRJNA414565) | Alkali sediment metagenome, whole genome shotgun sequencing project. | isolation source: glacial lake sediment | place: Bosnia and Herzegovina: Donje Bare Lake | collected 2016-06
GGGCGTTTCATCACCGGAAGATTTCTGCACCCACCACCCGCTCGTGCTTTCCGAGAAATCCGGCGTCAGCCCTGACACGGTATACCGGCACGCCGACCTTGTCTGCCGTTACCTCAACCGCCCTTCGCCAAAGAAGATGACCCGGCTCCAGCTCGAGAAGAGCAAAAAGGAACTTCTCACGATCCGCGGCATCACCGAACCGATGATTATTCCGCTGCTGCAGGCGGGGGTTGTGGGTGCAGCCGGCCTGCTTGACGCTGATGCGCAGGCACTGGCCGCCGGCAGTGGCATCCCGGTGCAGAAGATTGCCGAGATCCAGGCATCGGTACGAAGAAAGAAAGAGAGTTCTGTCATCCAGATCTGATGGTTACTTTTGATTGTGATTGGGGATGTTATATTTTTGGTGTGTCAACGTGTACGATAATCGAGGTATCGTCAACCTTCTTTGAAAGCACCGGCATTTAACAACATTATTTATGAAATCTCACCAATACTTAAAAACAAAGAAAACCCGTTGAAAATGACGTAAAAAGTGTATTATTGAACGCTGTATTAGCATCCCTGTGATACCGATGAAATGGAAAGACTGGGTACATGTAACAAAACTCGATCCTGACAGGCAGTTGAAACCCGGTGATATCGAGGCAATTGCCACAAGCGGCACCGATGCCCTGATGCTTTCCGGTACCCTGAACGTGACCAAAGAGAACCTTTCATTCCTCCAGCAGCAGCTGAAAGGGTACGACCTGCCGCTGGTTATGGAGCCGGCGAGCCCTGAGGCGGTGCTCATGCAGGGCATCGATTATGTCTTTGTGCCCAGCGTGATGAACTCGGCCGAGGTCCAGTGGATTGTGGGCAAGCACCGGCTCTGGGTGCAGCAGCAGAAGCAGCGCGTCCCGTGGGACCGGATCGTCCCTGAAGCATATATTGTGTTAAACCCCGATTCTGCCGTTGGAAAAGTGACAAAATCGGCCTGCAACCTGACACCCGAGGATGTGGCAGCATTCACGACAGTCGCCGATCATTTTTTCCATTTCCCCATTGTGTACATCGAGTACAGCGGCACGTATGGCGATCCTGCTGTTGTAAAAGCGGCATCGGATGTCATCGACAAGTCTATCCTCTACTATGGCGGCGGGATCAACTCCGCACAGAAAGCAGCCGAGATGTCGCGGTATGCTGATACCATCGTTGTTGGCAATGCTGTCTATGAACAGGGTGCAGCGGTGCTGAAAGCATCCGTTGACGCTGTCCAGTAAATGGTCCCATGCCTGACATCGACATCGTTCTGGTCTCCCCCCTTTATGAAGGGAACGTGGGATTTGCCGCACGGGTGATGAAAAACTTCGGGTTTGAACACCTTGTCCTTGTCGACCCCTGCCAACTCGGCAACGAGGCACATGCCCGTGCCGGCCATGCACGGGACGTGCTTGATGGAGCGGAGGTCAGCACAATCGAAGATGTTTTTGCGCACAGCAATATCGTGGTGGCAACGACCGGCGCGGTCAGCAAATCGGTCTGCCACCCGATGCGCATGCCGTTTTTCACCCCGAAAGAGCTGCGGGAGCATATCAAACCCCTCGGCGGGCGCATCTCGATTCTATTCGGGCGCGAGAACTGGGGGCTCTCCAATGATGAAGTGAAAAGAAGCGACATCATCTGCACGATCCCGGCATCAGAGCACTACCCGATCCTCAACATCTCCCATGCAGTAGGTGTGATCTGCTACGAGCTTGCCGATCTTCCCCGCACTGAGTATGCCCTCGCATCACCGTTTGAGATGGGGCACCTGTACCGGCACATCAACCAGTACCTCGATATCATCCACCACCCGTCATTCAAACGGGAGAACACAATGGTCATGATCCGGCGGATTCTCGGGCGCGCCGGCCTCACGACCCGGGAGGCGAGCACACTGCACGGGCTCCTGCGCCGCTCGACGTGGCATATCGATCCGGCCGTATTCAGGGAGGATGAAAAAGAGAGTGATGATAAAGATGGAGAGCACACCTGATCCCGCATGATCCTCGTAGACTGGCAGATCCTCGACCGCATACAACGGGGCCACATCACGATCGACCCGTACGACCCCGGATTCGTGCAGCCCAACTCACTCGACATCCGTCTGGGAAACCATTTTGTCTGGTACAGGGAGGGAACAGACATCATCGACCCCTATAACAGGGAGACCGTCACGTCCCAGGTTGATGAGGCGCGTGCGGAGTCGTTTGTCCTGCGGCCCGGCCAGTTCGTGCTTGCAGAAACGCTGGAGTGTATCGGGCTTCCCGACAACATCGTGGCGACAATCGAGGGCAAGTCAAGCATCGCACGGCTCGGTGTCACGCTCCACCAGACCGGCGGCTGGATCGATGCCGGGTTCCGGGGCACGATCACGCTCGAGATGTGCAACGTGAACACGCGCCCGGTGAAAGTCTATGCCGGGATGCCCATCGGGCAGCTGGTGTTCTACACCACAGAACGGGCACAGAAACCGTATTTTATGAAAGGTGATGCAAAGTATCTCGACCAGCGGCAGGCGACGCTGTCGCGGTACCACGAGAACAGGAAAATGCCCGGCACCCGAGGGCAATGAGGGTATATATCTTAAGAACTTATTTTATAAGGATCATCGGTTAATCCCGGAGTTGAACTACATGCGGCTTCTTCTGATACATTCAGATTACATCGAATACGAGGCAAAAAAGAAGACAAAAATGGCTGAAGATGAAGCGGTCCTTGCCGACTCGCAGAAAGAGACCTTAACGGTATTCTGCGCCGTGGAATCGATCGACGAGAACGACCCCGAGGGTGTTATGATGCAGGCTGTTGCCGAGATCGACAAGGTTGCCGACCAGGTAAACGTGGACAATATCGTGATCTACCCCTATGCACACCTCAGCAGCGACCTCGCTTCACCGGATTTTGCCATTGAAGCCCTCAAATCCTTAAAGACCGAACTTGAGGCCGAGGGATTTTCCGTCAAGCGTGCGCCGTTCGGCTGGTACAAGTCCTTCAAGCTCTCGTGCAAAGGCCATCCCCTCGCTGAACTCTCCAAAACAATTGTGCCCGGTGAAGAAGGTGCAGCAAAGAAGGAGAAAAAAGAGGTCACCCATGACTGGTTTGTCCTTACTCCGGATGGAAAACAGCATGAATGCAAAGAATATCTTGACGATTCCACCTTTGGCTGCCTCGTGAAAAAGGAACTCGGCATTGCCGAACCCACGGGCGGCGAACCTGCACATGTCAGCCTGATGCGCTCAAAGGAACTCGTCGATTACGAGCCGGCAAGCGATGTAGGCTGCCTGCGCTGGATGCCCAGGGGCAAGCTCATCCGCGACCTTATTGCCGATTACGTGCTGAACATGGTGCTCGAGTATGGGGGCACACCGGTCGAGACCCCCGTTATGTACGACCTCGGCGACCGGGCGATCTATGAACATGCCGACAAGTTCGGCGAGCGGCAGTACCGGTTCAAGTCGAACAACCGGAACATGATGCTCCGGTTTGCCGCCTGTTTCGGCATGTTCTCGATCATGCGGGACATGCACATCTCGCCAAACACCCTGCCGATGAAAATGTACGAACTCTCCACCTATTCGTTCCGGCACGAACAGAAAGGGGAAGTCATCGGGCTCAAGCGGCTGCGTGCGTTCACGATGCCGTACATGCACTCGCTCTGCACCGATATGCCCGAGGCATTGAAATGCTTCGAGGAACAGCTCCGGATGGGCTGGAAGACGGGCGTGGACTTTGAGACACCGCTTGTCGCGGCATTCCGGTGCACGAAGGACTTTTATGCCGAGTACGGGGACTGGGTAAAAAAGATCATAAAAGAGTCAGACGTCCCGATGCTTATCGAGATCCTCTCGGACCGGGTCCACTACTGGGTCGCAAAGATCGACCTTGCTGCCATTGACGGGCAGAACCGGCCAATCGAGAACCCGACCGTCCAGATCGATGTCGAGAGTTCGACCCGCTTTGCCATCAGGTACCATGCACAGGACGGGGCCGAGATACACCCGCCGATCCTCCACTGCTCGCCGACGGGCAGCGTCGAGCGCGTGATCTGCGCGATCCTCGAAAACGTCTCCACGCAGGAAGTCCCCAAGCTCCCGACATGGCTCTCGCCGGTGCAGGCGCGGGTCGTGCCGGTTGCCGAGCGCCACCTGCCATACGCAGACGAAGTATGCACTGCCCTGAATGCCGCACACGTCCGCTGTGACCTCGATGACCGGGACGAGAGTGTTGGCAAGAAAGTCCGGGAAGCAGGTATGGACTGGGTTCCGTTTGTGGTCGTGGTCGGTGATGCCGAACAGGAAAAAAGGAACCTCACCGTGACGATCCGGAAGAAGTCAAAGCCCAACAAGCCCTTCAAGGAGCAGATGACCCTCGAGGGGTTGGTGGCCTGTGTGAACAAAGATACACAGGGTAAGCCGTTCCGTCCTCTCTATACACCACGGAAATTGTCAAAGAAGGCACGGTATATCTGAATATCTGCCCTAAGAATGATATCCTCTTTTTTTAAAAAAACAGCGTTCATATGAACACATCGTTTCCTGCCGCACATTCCCTGCGAGCGGGGGTAAACGAGGATCAAATCGGTTTCTTCTTCCCGCTTGCATCCCGCATGTACTGCCCGAACTCGCTCTTTGCCAAAATGTCTCCTGAAAAGACCGGGCCATCCCGGCAGACTCGGAACCCGGAGGGATCGATGCAGCACGAACCGCATACGCCGACTCCGCATTTCATGTACCGGGACAGGGAGAACTCGCATTTCCGTTCAATGCCGACTTCAATTGCCTTTGATAGTACTGCCCGCATCATCGCTTCAGGCCCGCAGACAGTGACCCGGTCATACGCGCCAAGGTTCAGGTCATCAAGCATGGTGGTGACAAAACCCTGTGCACCGAGCGGACCGTCATCTGTTGCGATCTGGAGGTCGGTGCATTCGTCAAGCTGGTCAACAGGGAGGAGTGGTGCTGCGCCCACGCCGCCGGCGATTGCTAGCACGCGCTCACCATGAGAAAAGCCGTTCCCGAACGAGCCCCGCAGTCCCAGGTTATCGCCGATCGCAAGCCGGAACATGGCCCCCGTTGCATCGCCGACGTTCTGGACCGTGATTGAATTTGCAGATGAGAGCGCCATGGGCACTTCATCGACACCGGGCACCCATGCCATGACAAACTGGCCGGGCGTGAACTCGAACGTGTGGTCAAACAAGAACGAACGGATGGTGGGCGTATCCTGCCGGATCCCCGTGATGGTCACCGCACGCGGGAGCTGGTCAGGCATGGGCGCACCCCACAATGCTGTCAGCTGGAACACCGTCATCGGCGTACAGCGCCTTTGCGATTGTTTCGAAGACCCGCACATCCGGCATCACGGCACTGCCGATCTCCACCGCACGCGCCCCTGCCATCATCATCTCGATCACGTTATCTGCTGAGCTGACGCCCCCGCACCCGATAATCGGGATCGTGCATGCTTCAAAGAGCTCGTACACGCACCTGACCGCGATGGGAAAGACGGCTTTCCCGGAGAGCCCGCCAAACCGGTTCCCCAGCACCGGGCGGCGGAGCGAACTCGATATCCGCATCGCTTTTACGGTATTTATTGCAACGATTGCACTCGCACCGCCCCGTTCCGCCGCTTTCCCGATTGCGGTGATGTCGGTTACGTTCGGGGTCAGTTTCACCCAGGTCGGCATCCCCAGCCGGCTCACGGCACGCGTGCACGACTCGACAAGCGCCGGATCGCTGCCCAGCGCCGAACCGTACCCTTCCGCATGGGGGCAGGACAGGTTCAGTTCAATACCCGCGCACATTCCCCTGAACCACTCGGCAACCGTGGCAAATTCTTCGGGGTTCCCCCCGTAGATGCTTAAAATGACCGGTAAAGTCTTTTGACGGGTTGGGCAGCCCCATGGCATTCAGGATCCCGTCATCGAGAACCACGAGGCATGGGCCGGCATGCCCGTCCTTTGGTTCCGGGCCAATCGATTTTGTCACGACAGCACCGGCGCCTGCATTGAGCATGCGGGAGAGCGAGGCTCCTGTCGAACCAAGAATCCCGGCGGCAAGGATCAGGTGGTTGTTGATCGGGACGCTCCCCACACTTACCGGGCCTGCCCTGATCGATACCATTCAACATGAAATGGTCGTTATTTATTATTAGCATACCCATATTGAGATCGAATGGTGCGCCTTGCAGTCATGGGCGTCGGCAGGGTGGGCGGTGAAGTAGCCTATCTGTCAGCGTCCCTGGGGATCGTTGACAGGCTTGTCCTGTACGACAGCGCTGCAGAGCATCTTCATGCACAGGTCCTCGACCTCCAGCATACCGGCCTTTCACCTGCAATCAGTACCGACCCGTCAGATATCAGGGACTCAGACATCTGTGTCTTTGCAGCAGGCCTGCCGCGCAACCCCTCGGTAAAGAGCAGGGCTGACCTGCTCTCGGCAAATCTTCCCGTGGCCCAGGAGGCAGTACAGGTCCTTAAGGGTTTTTCCGGGATTCTCATTACCGTAACCAATCCCATGGATGTCACTAACTATTACCTGTGCAAAAACGCCGGGCTTTCCCGGGAACGCTGCATCGGCTTTGGCGGCCAGCTGGACAGCGCACGGTTCGCCCTCGCCCTCCGGAACCGGGGCATCACGGGCTTCCCGTTTGTTTTGGGAGAGCATGGCGAGCACCAGGTACCAATCTTTTCGACGCTCTCGCAACACGTCCCGTACGAGGACCGGGAGAAGATCCTTTCTGAACTTCGTGGTGCAAGTATGGAGATCATCAGGGGCAAGGGGGGGACGGTGTTTGGCCCTGCCCTCCATATTGTCCACCTGATCCGTGCCGTCACTGATGATTTGAGGGATCTGGTCTCAGTTTCCTGCGTGCTTGACGGCGAATATGGCATATCAGGATCCTCGATCGGCGTCCCTGCCCGGATCGGGCGCGAGGGGATCGTCCATATCGAGGAATGGGATCTTGACAACTGGGAACAGAAGAGGATGAACGAGGCATCCCTGTTCATCGGCGATCTCTGCAGGAAGGCGGGGGTTTGAGATGGCTTCCATTGCCTCATCAACAAAACCGTATCCGGTAAATATACCGTCAACGCTCGACCGGCCCGGAAGGCTGCAGCTTGCCATCAACCAGGTTGAGTACAGCAACGCGCCGGGAGGCCCGGTCATCCATATCTTCGGGCGTGACCGCGCCGGCGGCGCGGTACGCATCGATGTCACCGGTTTTAAACCATATTTTTACGTGCCGTCTGACCAGGCGGATACGATGGCGCATGATTCACGCATCACCGTTGAGCCGGCAACAGTGTACCGTTCCATCAGGGGAGAAGCGCTGAAAAAGATGTGGACCCAGCGCCCGACTGACGTGCGGGATCTCCGTGAACGGTACCGGCACTTCGAGGCTGACATCCCGTTTGCCACCCGGTTCATGATCGACTGCGGGTTAACCGGGGGCATTGAGGCGCCTGACACTACGGCGGACTACCACGATATCCTGCCCGTCGAGATCGACGCTCCTGTACGGATCTGTATCCTGGATATTGAATGCGAGGACGAGCGCGGGTTCCCCGACCCGCAGCGTGACGCGATCATCTGCATCACCTGTTATGACTCATTTGATAACGATTACACAACGTTCCTTCTCACCGGCAGCACACCCCCGCCCGAGATTGCCGACAAGGAAAGAGCCGGCGGCCTTTCAAACGGCTGTTTCAAGAAAGGCACCCACACCATCTGCACGTATGCCGACGAGACAGGGCTGCTCAAGGCATTTTCCGCCTACATCGGCAGCCGTGACCCCGATGTCCTTTCCGGCTGGAATTTTGTCGAATTCGATATGCCCTACATCATGGGGCGGATGAAAAAACTGGGCCTTTCTCCCGCGTCCCTTGCCCGCCTCTTTGGCCAGTCTGAACGGGAGGATGCATTGCGCGGCAGGGCGCTCTTTGATCTCCTCACCGCTTACAAGAAGATTCACTCCACACTGAAAGAGTCATACCGGCTTGATGCAGTCGCCCTTGACGAGGTGGGGGAGCACAAGGTGCGGTACACGGGGACGATCTCCGAGCTCTGGAAAAAGCAGCCTGCGCTCCTTATCGAATACAATTTCAAGGACGTGGAGCTCTGCGTGGCAATCAACAACAAAGACAACATCATCGGGTTCTACCGCGAGATCGCACGCTACGTCGGCTGCCCGCTTGACAAGACCCTGAATTCCTCGAGTGTTGTCGATATCTATATCCTGAGAAAGGCGCATGGCACCTTCGTCCTGCCGTCGAAGGGTTTTGCAAATGCCGAGGAGTTCGAGGGGGCAACCGTGTTTGAGCCCAGCAGGGGCGTCCGTGAGAATGTTGTCGTCCTGGATCTCAAATCCCTGTACCCGATGGCGATGATGACCATCAACGCGTCGCCGGAAACCAAAGACCAGAACGGTGAGCTCATGGCCCCCAATGGGATCAGGTTTAAAAAACATCCCGACGGGCTCACCCGGAGCATCATTGCCGAACTCATGAAAGAGCGTGACGACAAAAAAGCGCTGCGGAACCGGTTCCCGTTTGGTTCTTCCTCCTATGTCCTCTATGACATGCAGCAGAACGTGCTCAAGGTGATCATGAACACGTACTACGGCGTGAGCGGGTACACGCGGTTCCGGCTGTTTGACCGTGAGATCGGTGCTGCCGTCACATCGGTAGGAAGGGCAATCATCGAACATACCCGCCGTGTGATCCAGGGGATGGGCTATACCGTGATCTATGGCGACACTGATTCCTGCATGGTCCAGCTCCCGCCCGGTGACCAGGAGAAAACCATTGAAATTGCGACATCGATCGAGAAGCAGCTCAATGCAAGTTACCAGGACTTCGCGAAACGTGAACTGAACGCTGATGCGCATTACTTCTCCATCAAGTTTGAGAAGATTTATGCACGGTTCTTCCAGGCAGGGAAGAAGAAGCGGTATGCAGGGCAGCTGGTCTGGAAGGAGGGAAAGGACATCAGTGAGCTGGATATCGTCGGCTTTGAGATCCGCCGGAGTGATACCCCCCAGATTACCAAGACCGTGCAGAAAAAGATCATGGAACTGATCCTCTCCGGCGCGGGGTATGGTGAAGTCAAGGTGTTTTTATCAGATATCATCAAAAAGTACCGGTCAGGCACATTTTCATTAGATGAGATCGGGATTCCGGGCGGGATCGGCAAGAACCTTGACGATTATGCGACTGACGATGCACAGGTCCGGGGCGCGAAATATGCAAACAGGTACGTCCATACGGAATTCGGGAAAGGCAGCAAACCAAAGCGCATCTACATAAAGAACGTGACAGGGAAATATCCTAAGACCGATGTGGTGTGCTTTGAATACGCTGACCAGGTGCCCCCGGAATTTGTCGTTGACTGGGAACTGATGCTTGACAAGACAATCAAACAGCCGATCTCGCGCATCATCGAGGCACTCGGGTGGGAATGGACGGATGTCGACCCCTCGCGCACCACACTCTCGCAGTGGGGGCTTGGATGATGTATGTTCCTGCGCGCCCGCAGGATACGGAGCTTGCCCGGGCAGTATTTTCCCGTGTTTTTTCCCTGATTATTTTGCTTGTTTATCCTGACTCAATTTGCGATTCCGGACGATCCTGAACGGTCACGTGGAAATTGGACATGGTGTGGACAATCCGGTTTTTCCTCAAACTGTGACCACGCTTAATTCCCCGGCAATGCAACAGAAATCTGATGGCAGGTGCCGGAAGGGAGAACCATCGTATGAAAAAACAAAATATTGTGCTCCTGGGATTATTTGTGCTCGCACTGTTCTGTATTTCAGGAGTATGTGCTGCGCAGGCAGACACTGCAAGAGAGGGACATGTCACAGAAATCACAGACGACATTGAACCATATAACGGGCCGATTGGTGCCGACAACGCCCTGTACGGGCTGAAGGTTGCCATGGAGGATCTTGACGAGACCTTCACCTTCAACGCAACCGAACGGCTCGATAAAAGGATCAACCACGCCAATATCCGCATTGCCGAGGCAAAACGGGAAATGGCGATGAACAGGACCGCATATGCGGAGCGGGCTCTTGAGCTGTACTGGCAGAAACTGAACCTTACGGAAACTTCGCTTCCCGCATACCCGTCAGACGCCACGGGACTCCTGCACGCGCAGGAGATGGTCACCAAACACCAGCTGGTCCTTGAGACCCTCCTGCTCTCGCACCCGAACAATACCGGCCTTGCGCGGGCGTACAATAACAGCCTCGCACTCGAACAGAAATTTGAGGCAAAGACGGCGATCAGACTCGACCGGGTGATGACAAGCGATAACAAAACAATCTTCAAGTTCGTCAGGATCGAACTCAAGGAGCAAAAAAGAGAAGGTGAAAGTGACAGTGAACATGTCGAGACGCAAGAGCAGACCAGAACTGAAGATAAGCAGAAGGATAAGAAACAACCAGGGAAAAACGGGACCATTG
>PDVH01000456.1_pt1 | contig 10468 bp, 8 predicted proteins | sample 1369781 | NCBI WGS metagenome assembly PDVH01 (sample SAMN07795378, study PRJNA414565) | Alkali sediment metagenome, whole genome shotgun sequencing project. | isolation source: glacial lake sediment | place: Bosnia and Herzegovina: Donje Bare Lake | collected 2016-06
CTGGGGAACTTTCTTAATTCCTGGAGGCAATCATGGGAGAGCATCAATACGAAAAAATATTTAAGCTTTTATTCCCCAGCTTTTGTCAATGCTGAGGGGATGAGCTATAATGCCTTCAAGCGGCACAAGGAAAGGACAAACAGAAGCAAGAAATTCATCAAGGTAAAAATGGAAAATCTGGCGATCCTTATGCCTCCGGAACATGGCGGCAATGTTGCCGTTGCTAGGTTTCAGCAGAGATACAGCTCCAATAACTTTAAAATTGACAGCAAAAAAATATTTTACCTGAAAAAAGGGCAAGCCGGATGGCAAATCATAGGCGAATCTTCATATTAGTTTGCATAACACTTGTTTTTCTACTTTTTGCAGCCAATTCTCTTATAGTTAAGCAGGATCTTTCACCAAGACCAGCAAAACCGCGTGTTCAGGTACAAAGGTTTTTCGATGGTACAAACCAGGAGGTGTCAGTATATTTTGTTTCCGGAGAAAAAAAAGGCCCCACCCTGCTTATTTTTGCGGGGATCCACGGGGATGAATCGGGCGGGTATTTGACGGCCGAAAGATATGCGGATGTCAAAGTAAAAAAGGGGACCTTGATCATAGTACCACGTTTGAATCTGCCCGCCGTTTTAAAAGGGAAGCGGCAAGGTCTGAGCGGCGATATGAACCGCCTTTTTCATCTGCCTGAAAACAGCAATTCCAACCCTGATATAAAAGTCGTTGACCTGGCGAAAGCTCTTATTAAACGTGCCGACTATGTCCTGAATCTCCATCAGGGTTCAGGATTTTATTCTCCCACGTGGATTTCCCCTAAAAGAAATCCTTACAGGTGGGGGCAATGCAATGTTATTGATGGCCTCATTTTTGATTTGCCCAACGGTGATAAGCTGGAGCTGGCCAACTTCGCCAGGAAGATAGCATCCAGATCAAATTCCAGGATTGAAAACAAGAAATTTCACTTTCAGGTAAATAATACAAACACCGCGAGCAGTAAATCGCTCCATAAGGAGCAGAGAAGGTCACTTACTTACTACGCCCTGTATCAGCAACACAAAACCGCGTTGGCATTTGAAGCCACACAAAATTGCAGCCTGCCTCAGGCCATCTCATTTCTAACAATCGCCGTAAATTCCACGATTGAAGAGGTTGGTATGCAGGCTGAAAATCCTCCTTCCGCAGATCCATCAACAATAAGTAAAGAGCTTAGAGACAAAAAACTTGAAACATAATGTTTTTCTTTTCCGTCCTGTCTAAATCATAAGACCGAAGACGTAGTCTATATTACCCACCTTGCAAGGATCCAACAATATTCTTTTGTAATTGACACAGCTATATCTTTATCTTATATTTCCTGTTAAAAAACAAATTCTTATCGATCAACGGCTTAAATTAAATTCGTTAATATGTTGTATTAGATATTCACAGACCTAATTACTATGAATAAAAATGTTGATTTCGAAAAAATCACAAGGGGTATTGCTGGATATCAAAATTATCAAAATCAGATTTACAGGTGATAAAGAAGAGCTCGCAGGGCGAAAAATGTTAGATGAAACACTGGAAGAGTTTGGTACGACGTATAAATCAATTGACCGGATTGTCTCGACAGGTTATGTTAAAAGCATGATAATGCTGACAGGGCAATCATATAAGTAAAGGGTCATGCTGCGGGAGCTTACTATTTGAACCTGAAAATTCGCTCAATCCTTGAGGCTGATGGACAGTATAGCAAAGCAATAGCTATAAGAACAACTAACTGTATGAATTTCTAAAATCAATCTTTTATTTACCCGGAAGAGCTGCTTTTTTATGTCATGAAAATCAACACATATATAAAACAACCTTATATATGTTTGAGTGTCAAAGCAGGAGTAGCCATGCTTTTCTTGGTGACTCTCTCAAGCATCCTTGATGCAAAGGAGGGTAGAAAAATGATGTCATTCAGTGATGTAACAGGTAAGGTTATACAGCTTCCGGTACCTGTACTTAAGGGAGGAGTTTCAGTAGAAGAAGCTCTGGCAAAGCGTGAGTCAATCCGGCATTTCACCCCTGAACCACTGACTCCATCTGAACTGTCCCAGCTTTTGTGGGCCGCGCAGGGAATTACCCGTAACTGGGGAGGCAGGACTGCCCCTTCCGCCGGGGCACTGTTTCCTCTTGAATTGTATTTAGTTCTTAAGGAGGGCTTTTTCCATTATATCCCCCGTAGTCATCAGCTAATCCGTATTTCTGATCAAAATTTTATTGAAGACTTGACGTCAGCTGCACTCGGACAGCAATGTGTAAGAGAATCACCGGCCATTGTGGTAATAACGGCCGTAAACGAGAGAATAGAAAGGAAATATGGAGAGCGGGGAGAACGTTATGCCAAAATGGAAGCAGGACACGCAGGGCAAAATATCCTCCTTCAGGCAGTTTCTCTGGGGCTGGGGGCTGTGCCCGTCGGCGCCTTTTATGATGACCGTGTCCGGAAAGTCTTAAACCTACCAGCGGATCAAGAACCACTGTACTTGATTCCCTTGGGACATAAAAAGTAATGAAAGAACGAAATTAGAAGTAAAGGTTTATCTTCGAAAAAGTTGCTGATATCTTAAGGATTTAATGGGTCAAGGATTAAAGTGTAATAATACTAGGAAAAATCTCGAGCGTTTGAAACCTTGAATCCTTAAATCCTCGCATCCTTTTTACAAATATACTAGAGAAGAGCCCAAAACAAGAAAGATGTTGATGGAGGATAAGAGATGGCACTTAACATGGATGCAATTGGTAAAAGGATTGGCCCGTTAACCAAGGCTTATACCTGGAAAGATGTAGTCCTCTATGCCCTCGGCGTAGGAGCCGGTTTCAATGAAATTAGATATACCTACGAAAAAGAACTCAAGGTCATCCCCACCTTTTCGATCGCCATGATATTCGATTTCCTTCGGGAGGCAACGGCCGCCGGCAACATTAACGTTGCCGGAGTACTCCACGGGGAGCAGGATCTTATTTTCCATAGCTCTATCCCGCCTTCAGGGACCATGACGACGGAGGGTAAAATTACTCATTTCTACGACAAGGGAACAAAAGGAGCACTGATTGTTTTTGAAAGTGAAACGTTTCACGGAAACGGCAAGAAAATTTTCACGAGTATTGTAACCGTGTTCAGCCGTCTGGATGGCGGTTTCGGTGGAAAGAATGCGCCCAAGCAGACCCTGGAATTTCCGGACAGGGGGCCAGATATTATTGTGGAGGAGCAGCCCCTATCGGATCAGCCTCTTTTATACAGACTCTCAGGTGACACATTTCAGCTTCACGTCGACGCTGAATTCGCAAAGAAGGCCGGATTTGAAAAACCAATTATGCACGGTCTCTGTACATATGGCTTCGCCTGTCGTGCCCTGATGGCAAGTTTTACGCCTGGCCAACCGGAAAATGTTCGGCGCCTTGCGTGCCGTTTCGTACAGCCGCTCTATCCAGGTGAGCCGATAAAAACAATGATCTGGAAAACCAGAGATGGCGAGGCGTTATGGCAAACGGTCAACGCAAAGACAGGAGATATCGTTATTGATAGAGGAATCTTCGAATATGGTGAAATACCGAAAGATGAGATTCGCTTCGATGGAAGGGTCGCAATTGTGACAGGCGCCGGTGGTGGATTGGGAAGGGTATATGCCCTAGAACTTGCCCGACGGGGTGCGAAGGTCATCGTCAATGATTTTGGCGGGGCAAGAAACGGTATCGGCAGTGGTTCACAAAGTGCCGCCGACATGGTGGTTGAGGAAATCAAGAAAATGGGCGGCGAGGCTGTGGCCAACTATGACAGTGTTGCTACTCCCGCGGGGGGTGAAAATATAGTCAGGACAGCCATTGATGCCTTCGGAAGGGTGGATATTCTGATCAACAATGCCGGAATATTGCAGGACAAAAGCTTCACGAAAATGGAATCCGACAACTGGCGGCATATTTTGGATGTTCACTTAAATGGTGCCTTTTACGTCACACAGCCTGCCTTTAGGATCATGCGTGATAACGGGTATGGCCGGATTGTTATGACAACGTCCGCAGCTGGTCTATACGGTAATTTTGGCCAGACTAATTATAGCGCTGCAAAGATGGGGCTTGTGGGTTTGATGAATACGCTGAAACTGGAGGGGGGGAAGTACAACATTAAGGTCAATACAGTGGCGCCTATAGCTGCCACCCGTCTTACATCCGATATTTTACCTTCTAATCTCCAGGGGAAAATGAAACCAGAATTTATTGCTCCCATAGTCCTTTTCATGTGTTCGGCAGAATGCCCCGACAGTGGTAAAATATATAATGCAGGCATGGGTTTCTACAATCGTGCCGCCATTATGACAGGACCGGGTACGCTGGTTGAAAATGGCAAAACTGTTCCCACAGTGGAAGATGTAGTTGCACATTGGGAAAGAATATCAAGCATGGATGGTGCACGGGAATATGACAATACTAATGATTTCGTGGGAGATATTCTCCCTAACTTAAATACGAAAGAGGAGGATGTGATGGAAAAGAAGGAAGATGAAAAGCCTGCGACTGGCGCTGGTAAAGGACTTTCAAGTGTAAAAACTGTTTTCGAAAATATGCCTAAGGTTTTTAACGCAGATGCGGCTTCAGGTATGGATGTCACCTTTCAGTTCGGCTTGTCAGGAGAAGGGGGAGGCGACTGGTATGCAGAAGTCAAAGGAGGAACCTGCAAGGTGCAAGCCGGTATTTATTCGAATCCCACCAGTACCATAAAGATGGACACAGCGGACTTTCTTGACATGATAGGCGGAAGATTGTCTGCCATGCAAGCATTTATGTCAGGAAAACTAAAGGTCGAAGGAGATATAATGAAAGCTCAACTTATCGGGAAAATGTTTAAATTCTGAAGGTATAGGCGACCTTCACAAAATGAAATTAATCGTGGCCCGAGTTTCTGTCTTGAACAATTATATAAAGTTTAATCAATGAGGTGAAATACCATGCCTGGTCCTCTTCAAGGATTGAAAATACTGGATTTTACAACCCTTCTCCCGGGTCCTTATGCCACAATGGCTCTCGCAGACATGGGGGCCGATGTTCTGCGGGTCGTCTCCCGATCACGGCCTGATGTAGTCGCCTATATCCCCCCACTCATTCCGGGTATAGACCTCTCTGCCGCCTTTTTGTACTTGGGAAGAAACAAGCGCTGTATGACCTTGAATCTGAAGGATAGCCGTGCCATACGTATCATACACCAGTTGATTACCCATTACGATATCCTGATCGAGCAGTTTCGCCCCGGGGTCATGGCTAAATTCGACCTGGACTACGGGAGTCTGAATAGAGTAAATCCATCTCTCATCTACTGTTCTTTGACCGGCTACGGCCAGACAGGACCATTCCGCGACAGGGCCGGTCACGACATCAATTATCTGGCCCGTTCAGGGCTTATGTCCTACTCAGGGGAAAAAGAAGGGGGACCGAGCCTGGCGAGTATGCAGATCGCCGATGTAGCCTCGGGCTCCGACAATGCGATCATCGGCATCCTCGCTGCCGTCATTGACCGCAACAGGACAGGCAAAGGGCAACACATCGATATTTCCATGACGGACGGGGTAATCGCCTTTAATGCCATGTTCGGCGCCGGCTTCCTTGTCGACGGGAAAGAACCGTTGCGTGAGCAGACCCTCCTGAACGGCGGTTCCCTCTACGACTTCTATGAAACAAAAGACGGAGAGTATTTAAGTGTAGGAAGCATCGAGCCTCAATTTTTCGCGGCGTTTTGCAAGGTTATCAACTGTCCGGACCTCATTCCGGGTGGTATCGAGCCGTCTGATATCGAAAAAGTTAAGAAGCGTGTGAAGGAGATCATCAAGAGCAAGACGAGAGATGAGTGGGTTGGAGAATTCAACAAAGTCGATGCCTGCGTGGAGCCCGTCCTCTCTCTGTCGGAGGCACTGAATAATACATATGCAAAAGAACGGGACCTTGTTGTGGACGTGGAGATTCCCGGCGGCGGAAAAGTACGTCAACTTGCCTGCCCCATAAAATTTTCTAAAACGCCGCCTGAATACAGACAAGCGGGGGTTTCCCCCGGTGTGCACACAAAAGAGGTCCTTCTCGAATTGGGCTATTCAGAAAAAGAGATAGAAACCTTTGATAAAACGGGTTTATTTAGCTGACCTACCGGCATTTTATCTTCAGTATCCCTAAGGTTCTGTGCCGGTATTTCATCGGAACCTGTCTTATACGGAAGCAGAATTCCTCTGTCTGCATTGTGCAACTCTCATAAACTGCACAAATTTGGATGTATGCAGCTTTACAATAATCTCTACATCCAGATGACTGAAGTACTTGTAAGTAAAAGAGATAATAATTGCTGTAGGCAATTTATTGTAGTCAGTCATCTGTTCCGCCGGATAAACATGAATAGTTTTCCCCAAAGTAATACATCGCGGTACCATGGTCGATAGTGGAAGGATCGTCAAGCGAAACCATTACTTATTCTAAAGCAGTTCTTGAACGTCAATTTTCTCTTGACACACAACCCTCTTTCTGATAGTCACGCCTAACATATGTCCTGACGGACATATTATTCCACCAGTCAAAACCCCCTTTCTGATAGTCGAAACGGATGTTGATGACTTTATTATCGAGGGGGTCCATATCAGCTATGTTACGGATAGTCGCATAGTTAAAAAATAAAAATAGATGTTTTTAGAAAGGAGGCGTGGCAAACGATGACGATGGTCAATATTAACATAAATGGCCAGAAAGTCAGTGCACCAGCCGGCAGTACCATTCTCCAGGCGGCCAAACAGGTGGGCATTGACATCCCAACGCTCTGTGACCATCCTGCATTGATTCCAGTTGGTGCTTGCCGAATATGCGTTGTAGAAGTTAAAGGACAGCGCACTTTGATAACGGCATGTACTTTCCCGATTAGTGAGGGATTGGAAATACAAACAGAATCACCACAGGTAGTTAAAGCGCGAAAATTAGTCCTTGATCTGCTATTTTCTGAACGAAACCATTTCTGCCCGTTCTGTGAGGCATCCGGGGACTGTGAATTGCAGAACCTGGGGTACCGTTATGGTCTCGATCACTGGGCGTACCCAACGTTTACAAAACCCTTCCCCATTGACGCCACACATAAGTACTTATTCATGGAGCATAACCGCTGTGTTCTTTGCGGTCGCTGTGAACGTGCTTGTGGTGACATTGTGGCCAATCACACTTTAGGGTTACGAAATCGCGGCAGTGAGTCCATGATCCACTGTGATGCCAGGTTACCCTGGGGAGATTCTACCTGTATCTCCTGCGGTACCTGTTATCAGGTATGTCCAACGGGTGCTATATCCGATAAACGAACCGCCTACATGGGGCGTAACATACAGTCAGAACATGTCAAAAGTACATGCAGCCAGTGCAGCATAGGCTGTGGCACAGAAATCAAGACCCGCTCAGGCAATGTTATTAACATTATGAGTGATTGGGATGCAGAAGTAAGCGCAGGGCGGCTTTGTGAATATGGCCGCTTTGAACCGTTCTATGATAATCGCACGCGTATCACCAGTCCCTTGCTCCGGCAGGGAGGCAAACTCCAGCCGGTGAGTTGGGACGACGCTTTGAAAGCCGTTGCCGATAAAATCGGTGGCGCCAGTGCCAAAGATATTGGTGTACTTACTTCCAGTAACTCTACAAATGAAGCACTATACTTACTCTCAAAACTTTTCTGCAAGGAACTGAAAACATCCAACGTCGGCTTGTTGAATTCTGTTGCACCGAAACTTGCCGATAAACCGAAAGGTTCGCTTGCCGATATCGCTACCAGTGATGTAATTCTGGTGGCAGGTTGCGATCCGCTCAAAGATCAGCCGGTTGCCTCTTTCTTCGTTAAACGTGCCGTAGACAAGGGAGCACGACTCATTGTGGTAGACGATAAAAATAACGGGCTTGCCCCGTTCGCTTCACAGATAACTGACATCAGCAAGGCTGTTGAGATTGCCGAACGTGCAGGAAACCCTGCCGTATTATACGGAGCCGGCGTTACCGAAAAGGCTGCTCCCGCGTTGAAAAAACTGCAGGGCAAAGCCATATTTATAGCCATTGAACTTGGTGTCAACACGCGAGCTGCCGCAGCTTTTGGATTAAATAACGGCTTCAAGCCAGCTGCTGCCAAGGTGCTTTATGCCCTTGTTGGTGAACAGAAGTTGGGAGCTGACATACTGAAGAATATTGACAAGAGCACATTTGTCGTCGCGCAGTCCAGCTTTGTTTCTCCGCTGACTGAAAGGGCGGACGTAGTGCTCCCCATGGCCATATGGTCCGAGCGGGCAGGCAGTCTGACAAATACAGAGGGCCACGTGCTGAAAGTCAATAAAGCGGTAGAACCTAAGGGTGAAGCCAAGCCAGACTGGGAGGTTCTCTCTTTACTGGCATCCAAACTGGGCAAGAAGCTTGGCGCTTCGTTAGACGAGATTTCGTCTAAAGCAACCCAGGAACTTAAGTGAAAGGAGAATCGACGATGGCAAAGGTTAAGATCGCCACAGATTGGCTGGCTGGCTGCGCAGGATGTCACATGTCGCTATTGGACATTGATGAACGTATTGTAAAGCTGTTGGAAGCGGTGGAAATTACATCATCTCCAGTAACGGACTTGAAACATCCACCGAAAGAAGGTGTAACTGTTGGTATCCTAGAGGGTGCAATCTGCAATACGCATAACATCGACGTAGCCAAGATGATGCGTGAACGATGCCAGATTCTTATTGCCCTCGGGGATTGTGCTACTTTTGGTAATGTCCCCGCTATGCGCAATTTGTGCGGCACAGATGAGGCATTGAAACGCGCATACCTTGACGCGGAAACTAATGTGGGTGGACTTATCCCTGACTCTCCGGAGCTTGGAAAGCCCCTCGATTTTGTTACGGGCATTGATAAAGTGGTGAAGGTTGATCTCTTTATACCCGGCTGCCCACCGAGTGCCGATGCTATCTTCCATGCATTATCGGAACTCCTCGCAGGGCGCCCTTTAACTTTCCCACCACGATTATTCAAATATGATTAGAGGAGAATAGCTATGACTGCTCGAAAGATAACTGTTGAGCCTGTGACACGTATTGAGGGTCACGGGCGGGTCACGGTCCATTTGAACGAAAAGGGCGAGGTAGAACAGACCTTCTTCCACGTGGACGAATTCCGCGGTTTGGAGAAATTCACCGAGGGTCGCCCGTATTTTGAGATGCCGGCAATTACACAGCGCATCTGCGGTATCTGCCCGGTAAGCCATCATCTGGCGGCAGCGAAAGCCTGCGATGGTGTCGCCCGCTTGAAACTGCCGAGGCCGGCGAAGCTGCTCCGTGAGTTGATGCACATGGGCCAATATATTCAATCACACGGGATGCATTTTTTCCATCTCGCAGCGCCTGATCTGGTCCTGGGTTTCGATGCCGATCCGGCTATACGGAATGTAGTCGGTATAATTGGAGCGAACCCCGAATTAGCGTTGAAGGCGGTGAACCTGCGTCGCTATGGACAGCAGATCATCGAGAGATTAGGCGGAAAGCGTATCCATCCCTATTTTGCTATCCCCGGTGGAGTAACTAATAGTCTTACCGCAAAAGACCGCGATGCCATCCTTTCTGAATTCGGCACCATGGTGGAGATTGCCAAGGTGGCGGTAAGCATCGGCAAAGGCTGGATAGGGGCCAACAAGGAGTTGGTCGATTCCTTTGCGTCTTTCCCGTCCTGCTATATGGGTCTGGTGGACATGGAAGGCGGCCTGCAGCTTTATGACGGCGAGATCCGGGTAAAGGATGCAGACGGCAATTTTGTGGCACAGTTCCATCCGGATCATTACCTGTCGCATGTAGGTGAGCATGTTGAGTCCTGGTCCTTCCTGAAGTATCCCTTCTATCGTAAATTAGGCTGGCCGAATGGAACCTATCGATGCGGCCCGTTAGGTAGAATGAATGTTGTGGATAAGATCGGCACGCCAATGGCCAATGAGGAGCTTAAACTCTTCAAACAGATCAACGGCGGCAAGCCTGTAGAGGGATCCCTCTATTATCACTATGCCCGGCTTATCGAACTGGTCTATGCCCTGGAACGCTTGGCTCAGCTGCTGGATGATCCGGATATCATGTCCAACGATATCCGCACCAGTCCATCAGAGGCGAAGATACCCGGCCAGGGTGTCGGCGTGATCGAAGCCCCGCGAGGTACCCTCTTCCATGATTACAGTACGGACGAGAATGGTCTATTGACCAGGGTGAACCTCATCGTTGCTACAGGCAACAACAACTGGGCCATGCACACGGCATCGGGGCTGGTTGCAAAACAATTTGTTGACGGCAACAAGCTTACGGAAGGGATGCTGAACCGGATAGAAGCGGCCATACGCTGCTATGATCCATGTCTGTCGTGCGCCACGCATGCCATCGGGAAGATGCCGCTGGAAGTTACACTGTTGGCGGCGGACGGTACGGTTCTGGAC
>PDVH01000153.1_pt2 | contig 10464 bp, 5 predicted proteins | sample 1369781 | NCBI WGS metagenome assembly PDVH01 (sample SAMN07795378, study PRJNA414565) | Alkali sediment metagenome, whole genome shotgun sequencing project. | isolation source: glacial lake sediment | place: Bosnia and Herzegovina: Donje Bare Lake | collected 2016-06
CCTTTATTTTAACATGTTCTTCGGATAGATCGAGTGTCCCTTTGACGAGAAGTGGGTCCCCTCCTCTCAAACAAGTCAAGGCTGCTTTAAACACTTCGGGAAACAGAATGACCTCCACAAATCCATTCATATCCTCCAAGGTTAAAAAAGCCATCCGATCTCCCTTTTTGGTTACGATCTCCTTCAATCCACTGACGAGACCACAGATTTTGACCTCGACCCCGTTTTGAAGTTTCGAGAGACTAGAGGTATCTAAATTAGTTTGTTTTTTAATCTCTTCCTGGTAGCGTGACAACGGGTGTCGAGAAATATAAAACCCGATCGTTTCCTTTTCAAAAGTGATCAGCTGATTATCTGGAAATTCGTCGATGTCCGGATATTCCTCCTCGATCTCCCTCGATCGATTGATGAGCATACTGAGTTGAGGTTCCCCTTTCCGTTTTTGGGCTGATTGGGATTGCTCAAGGAGTTCCCCTGAAACAGTCAACATTTGAGATCGGTGAGCTTTCGAGAAATCAAAGGCCCCGCATTTGATCAAACTTTCTATGACCCTTCGATTCACTTTTCGCAAATCAACGCGATAGCAAAAATCGAACAAGGATTTGAATTTCCCTTTTTCTCCCCTTTCCATCATGATGGCATCGATGGCAGCATCCCCTACGTTTTTCACAGCTGCTAACCCAAATCGAATTTGATTTCCAACGACCGTAAAATTTTTATCACTTTCATTGATATCCGGGGGCAAAATTTTAATTTCCATCTCACGGCATTCTGCTATATATCTTAAAATTTTATCCGCATTTTGAACTTCACTGGTGAGTAAGGCTGCCATAAATTCGAGCGGATAATGGGCCTTCAAATAAGCAGTTTGATAAGCAATCAGCGCATAAGCAGCACTATGGGATTTATTGAAGCCATATTCAGCAAATTTAGCCATCAGATCGAAGATCTTCTCTGCCTTGGCTTGATTGATTCGATTTTTTTTGGCTCCTACTAGAAATTTCTCTTTCTGCATCTCCATCTCTTTGGGGTCTTTTTTGGACATGGCCCTGCGGAGAATATCAGCATCTTCCAAACTGAAATGGGATAGCGAACTCGCAATTCTCATCACCTGTTCTTGATAAACAATCACGCCGTAAGTATCTATCAATATCTCTTTGAGTTCAGGGAGATCATAACGAATGGTCTCTTGCCCGTGCTTCCGTTTGATATACTCATCGACCATCCCGCTCTTTAAGGGCCCCGGTCGGTATAAAGCCACCAGGGCGATGATTTCTTTAAAATTCTCAGGTTTTAATTTAATCAATAAATCCCTCATCCCCGAACTCTCGAGCTGAAAGGTACCAAGGGTTGAACCTAAACCCAACAGTTCAAAAACCTTTGGATCATCCAGAGGAATTTGAGAGAGTTCAATCTTCACACCGTGATTCTTCTCAATGAGTTGAATGGCATGATTGACCACCGTGAGAGTCTTAAGCCCCAGGAAATCGAATTTGACCAACCCGATCGTTTCGACTTCCTTCATAGGGTACTGGGTCATCAATTCTCCATTTTGCCCACGGTAGAGGGGCAGGTATTCCATCAGTGATTTATTTGAAATGACCACACCTGCCGCATGCGTTGAGGCATGTCGGGTCAGTCCCTCCAGTGATTTTGCGATGGTAAACAGGGATTCCACCCGAGGGTCTTTCTTGATCAGTTCCTTCAATTGGGGTTCTTGATTCAAGGCCTGGTCGAGGGAGATGTTTAACGGAATACTTGGAATGAGTTTAGCGATGCGGTCCACTTCTGCGTAAGGAAGATCCATCACACGCCCCACATCCCTGATCACGGCTCTCGCCTGCATCTTTCCGAAGGTGATGATTTGGGCTACATTTTCTTTTCCATATTTATCCGTTACATATTGTATGACTTCATCCCTTCCTTCCATACAAAAATCAACATCCACATCTGGCATACTACTTTTTCTTCCTGGGTTTAGAAACCGTTCAAAGATCAGGTCATATTCGATCGGATCCAAGTCAGTAATGTTCAAGGCATAAGCCACCAAACTGCCAGCGGCTGAACCCCTCCCCGGACCCACCGGAATGCCTCTATTTTTTGCAAAATGAATAAAATCCGCAACGATCAAAAAGTATCCTGAATATCCCATAGATTCAATAATGCTAAGCTCTTCTTCAAGGCGGGCGAAATATTTTACAGACCGCTCTTTAAAGCCTATTTCCTCCTGATGGGAAATCAGCTTTTTTTCTAACCCCATTCTCGAAAGTTTTTCCAAATAGCTATCCAAGGATTCACCAGAGGGTACGACAATCCTAGGAATGTGCTTCTCCTCGAATCTTAATTCAAGATTACATTGTTCCGCGATTTCCAACGTATGGCTGATCGCCTCCGGGGTATTTTGAAAAAGATCACCCATTTCTTGGGGCGACTTAAAATAAAACTCATCGGATGAAAACTTCATTCGATCGCTATCTTGAAGCGTCTTCCCTGTCTGAATGCAGATGAGTATTTCATGAGCCTTGGCATCCTTCCGATGGAGGTAGTGGCAATCATTGGTTGCGACAACGGGGAGGGAAAGTTGATGCCCAATTTCCAAAAGTCGATCATTCACCAACAACTGGTTTTCCACTCCATTGTTTTGCATCTCAATAAAAAATCGACGGTCGTCAAAAATCTTTTGATACTCCTCGGCGGATTGGATGGCTTTCTTCATCTCCCCTCGGTTGGCATGGGCAGCGATCTCCCCCTTCAGACAACCGCTCAGGGCAATCAAACCCTCGTTATATTTACTGAGAAGTTCTTTATCCACCCTTGGCTTATAATAAAATCCTTCAAGATGGCCGAGGCTGACTAACTTGATGAGATTGAAATAGCCGGTACGGTTCTTGACCAACAGCGTTAAATGGTAAGCTCCCTCTGTTCCTACAACTGTCTTTTTCTCAAAACGGCTTCCGGGAGAAACATAAATTTCACATCCCACAATGGGTTTAATGCCATGTTTGATGGCGATTTGATAAAATTCGATCACGCCGAACATGTTCCCATGATCCGTCAGAGCCAGAGCTTCCATTTTATATTTTTTGGCTAAATCACAAGCCTCTTCAAATCGAATAGCACCGTCTAATAAGCTGTATTGGCTATGGAGATGAAGATGGATGAAATCGGAATGTTCCATATCCTGAACTCAATTTTAAATGTCAAAGTTCATGATTCGACAAGCTCACCATGATCTCATCCTGAGCATGTCGAAGGATGACATTTGACATTTCTTGATCTGATTATTCCCATTCGATCGTACTGGGAGGTTTGGAACTGATATCATAGACGACCCGGTTGACACCCTTCACTTCGTTGATAATCCGGTTGGAGAGGTGTTCTAAGATTTTATAGGGCAGCCTGACCCAATCCGCCGTCATGCCATCCAGGCTCCCCACCACCCTTAATGCAATTACATTTTCGTAAGTCCTCTCGTCCCCCATCACTCCCACGGTCTTCACAGGAAGTAAAACTGCAAAGGATTGCCAAACTCGATCTAAAAAATGGGTGTTCGCCATTTCTCTCATGACAATCTCATCGGCGCTCCTTAAGATTTCTAACCTCTCTTTGTTTACCTCCCCAATAATCCGGATGGCAAGTCCTGGTCCTGGAAAGGGTTGCCGTTTTATAATTTCATCAGGCAGCCCCAAGACCTTACCCAGTTGTCTCACTTCGTCTTTAAATAATTCTCTAAGGGGTTCCACTAACTTTAATTTCATCTTCTCAGGTAACCCCCCTACATTATGGTGGCTTTTGATCGTTGCCGAAGGTCCTTTTGAGGAGACGCTTTCAATCACATCGGGATACAGGGTCCCCTGAGCTAAGTATTTCACCCCTCCAAACTTTTTGGCTTCTCTTTCGAAGATGGAAATAAATTCCTTTCCAATCCTCTTTCTTTTATCTTCTGGATCGATGACCCCTTCCAATATCTTGAGGAAGGAATTTTCCGCATTTACATAGATTAATGGTATTTTAAAATGATGACGAAATAAATTCACCACCTGGGAAGCTTCATTCTTCCTCAAGAGACCATTATTGACAAAAACACATTGCAGACGATCACCGATTGACCTGTGGAGAAGAAGGGCCACCACTGTAGAATCGACACCGCCGCTTAAAGCACAGATGACTTTTCCCTTTCCGATCCTCCTCCTCAAAGCATGGCTGGTTTGCGTTAAAAAAGAGTCCATCGTCCAAAGATGAGAACATTCGCAAACACCAAAGAGAAAATTTTTGATGAGATCAAGTCCCCTCTGTGTATGAACGACTTCTGGATGGAACTGGAGTCCATAAATTCTTTTTTGAGTTCCTTCAATGGCTGCAAAAGGGGTATTCTTCGAATGGCCGATGGCGTAAAATCCTGTCGGCAACGTCTTGACATTATCCCCATGGCTCATCCAGACCACCAGTTGATTTCCTCCTTTCCCTAAACCTTTAAAAAGTTTTCCTCTCTTGTCCAAAGTTAATTTGGCTTTTCCATACTCTCTCTTTTCTGAATGGGTGACCTCCCCCCCCAATAATTGAGCGATTAATTGCATCCCATAACAGATGCCTAAAATGGGGATGCCCATTTTGAGGAGTGCGGGATCACAGAGGGGAGCCTTCTTCTGATAGACACTTGCCGGCCCTCCAGAAAAGATGATTCCTTGGGGGGACAATAATTTCACTCTTTCCAGAGAAATATTATAGGGATGAATTTCACTATAGACGTGGCATTCCCTCACCCTTCTGGCAATGAGTTGGGTATATTGAGACCCGAAATCGAGAATAAGAATCTTATCAAAAAGAGTTTGTCTCTCCATTTTTTCTATGTCCGGATCAGTGAATGATTGGGAAAGAGGTTAACGGGAATTGGTCTATTTCTCAATGTTTTAAAAAATATTTCCCATCTATTAATTCATATTGATAGGAGACCCCTTTACGATAAAAGAGGTCACTCTTTTGCAGAAGTTTCGTTGAAATCAATTCTTCAAGGTGAGAAGGATATTGTCCTTTTTCAAGATGATAGATTTCTAAAGCATTTTTAATTCGATCCAATTGGGTTTTATGAACCAAATGAGTGGGGATCTCAATATCCACTCGTTCTATCTTTGAATCCCAAAAATGATATAAAAAATTGGGTTTGAAATAGATCAGAAGCAGAAAGATAAAAATTAAGAAACCACCATAGTAAACAAAGGCTAAGGCCTCTCTGAAATTAACCATGCTCACTTTCTTGATGAGGCTGGGAGTTCGGACCCCACCCATTTCGATCAGCCCCATTTCGGAGAGGTCTACTAAAATTTCACTGGCATTGAATTTTCCCAAAAGGCTTCGATCAATAATCTCCTGAACCGTTCGGGTTCCGTCCACCAAATTGTAAATCAACTCCTGCTCAGAGTTCAGCTTCTCTTTCAAATAACTTTGAGGCGAAAGCGCATCGACAGATTTTCCTTCCAGTGTAAGAACTCTTTTAAAGACGAGGTGTGGCGAAGAAACCTTTTTTTCAATCTCGGACCATTCATCCACCATTCGGAGGATATTCAATAAGACCTGCTCCGTGCTCAGGGCGAAGGGGATCTTTTTATAACTTTCCACCAGCTTCAGATCAAAGTTAAAGTTCCCATCTTCCCACCAAAAAAGATCATAGATGGTTTCATAGATCTGTGTTGAAATCACCTTGAGCACATCATCCTTGGTCAGAAGTTGGAGCTCTACTAAAATCTCTCCTAAGTATTTGAGTGTATCCTTTTGAATTTTTAAAACCCGCTCCAATTGTTCATCGGTGATCAATTGTGCCTTCACCAATATCTCACCAATGAGATCCTTCTTCCCCCGATAATTTGAATAGACATGGACGATCATCCCATCGACAAAATGAATCTCCACGGAATCTTTGCTTCGACGAATTTTTAAAACGCCCGTTTTGAGCTGTTGCCCGATGAGCTGAATGATTTCGGTAATGCTGAAATCTTTTAATGTTCCCTGAAGGGCCATGGTCTTCCCCTTTTAGTTTTCATTCCCGGTTATAAAACAGGATCCTTTCACAGTCCAGAGATTCCCTTATTAGAAAAAAATATTTTAACGGCCTCCCGATCGCTCACTTTCCGTTTCGAATTTTGGTTTAAGCCGATAGAATTGTCGAATGGAAAGGATGTAGAAAATGACGAAGAGCCCTCCCCAGGAAATCCATCTCCAAAGGGTCGAATACAGTTGGGGGAAGGAAGAAGGCATCACTCCATTCCAATAGACAAATCTTAAAATGAAGGTAAAAAAGATAAAGAGAAAAAGGAGTCCTTTAAAAGTCTGCTCCCTCCACAAGTAACCAAACCCGACAAAAAAGAAGGAGAGAAATCTGCTGATCAAATGATTCTGTTTTTGAAATTGGCGAACCTGAAGCGATTTCTTTTCAACAATCTTGGGATGAAGCTTTTCCTTTTGAATGAACATACGATAACAATTGAAACAAATGAATTCTTGATCGGAGGTCCCTAAATAAAATCGATAAGTCGGACTTCCACACATCGGGCAGCGGGTCAAAAACCTTTTCGTTCGGGTATATCTGGACATCCCAATTAAAAACCCTAAGAATAGGATGGGTGCCAAAAAGGGAATTCTCGTTGGAATTTTTTCGAACCAAGCCTTAAACAGACGGAACAAAAAACCCTCCTTCCCAATGAATTGATCCAGAAATCTATTCCAGAGCCTTTGTGGAGTTAAGACCTCATCGATCACCAATCGATTGAAATTAGGAGGTCTGTTGGGTATATCAATGTTCGTATAGTAGTCTACTAAGTTGGGGTCCAACTGTCTCGCTCTCTGGAAGGCCCTATCTATTTTACTGGAAAGAAAAGTTTCTTGAGAATAGGCCCGGTAGAGGTTGTAGTAATAGGCTCCTCGATTGGGATTTAAATCCATGGCTTTTTGATAGGAAGAGATGGCTAAGGAGGTCTGTTTTTGGGCCAGATAAACATTCCCCAGATTGGAAAAGGCCTCGCTGAATTTGGAGTCCTGTTGGGTAGCCCTTCGATAAAATTCTTCCGCTACAGGATAACGGCCTTGCCTCTTTTCTGCCAATCCCATGGAAAAAAGAACCTCGGAGTCATCGGGGTGGTTCGTCAACCAGGCCTGCAATTTTTCTTCTGTTGACCTCACCCAGTCTTCATGATTCGCCTGATTCATCTCCAAAATGATATCCGAAGATGGCCCATCCAAAAAAGATGAAGAGGAACGAAGGAAAAAGGGGAGGTACACTAAAACGATGAGAAAGATCAGAATGAGGTGTTTTTCCCTTTTCGATACAAAACCCCACAATAAAACGGACCAAAACAAAAGTCCCCATAGCATATCCAAACGGAAGAAGAAGGGGATGAAAAGAATGAAAATCTTGAGGCTGTTGAGAAGTAGTCTCGAAATCTCTTGAGTCATACTTTTTCGAATATCATAGAAATAGAGAGGGAGATATTTGATCATGACGATGATGCCGAAAATAATAAATGTCATGAGGATCGCATTAGAAAGGATATAGAACATGTTATAAAAAAGTTTAAGAGAACTGGGGTAATATTGAAATTGTACGACCTCACCTTTCAACACCTCAGGAAGGATTTTATGGAGTTGAAAGGGGTTTTGATGCCAGAGGGCTCGTGCCAATTCAAAATAGGGCTGGGGTAGTTCGGGTGAGAATTTTATGGAATACATCGCCATCCGAACGGCATGATCAGCATCCCCTTTTCCTCTCGCCTTCTCCGATTCTCGTATCAGTAAGAAAGTTAGGATTGGAACGTTTTGAATCCCTTTATCCAATTTGAATTGGTAGAGTGGATCCAACTCTTTCTGGCTAAGAGGGGTACTTTTTTTAAGATCCCATAACCCGTGTAGTAGAGAAGAGAAAGAATTAAAACAATTAAGATAAAAATTGTTTTTTTCATAAAAAACCGATTCTCACGAAAGCCGGTTTATTCCAAACGGTAGTTGGGGGCCTCTTTCGTGATGATCACATCATGAACATGGCTCTCTTTTAATCCAGACGATGTGATTCGTATAAATCTTGCCTTCTGTTGTAATTCCTGGATATTTCTTACCCCCAGATACCCCATCCCTGCTTTCATTCCTCCGATGAGTTGTTGGATATCATAAGAGAGGGCTCCACGGTAAGGAACCCTTCCTTCAATCCCTTCTGGAACCAACTTGGTTTCGCTTTCGACATCTTCCTGGAAGTATCGATCCTTGCTCCCCTCTTTCATGGCCTCTATGGACCCCATGCCTCGATAAACTTTGTAACTCCTCCCTTGATAGAGGACGATCTCTCCTGGACTCTCATCGGTCCCGGCAAATAAATTTCCAATCATGACCGAGCGCGCTCCAGCAGCGATGGCCTTCGTAATATCTCCAGAGAATTTGATTCCTCCATCTGCAATAACGGGAACTCCATTTCTTTCAGAAACTTCGGACGTCTCCATGATGGCAGAGAGTTGCGGAATTCCTACCCCAGCAATGACCCGTGTGGTACAAATCGATCCGGGCCCCACTCCCACCTTCACCGCATCAACTCCTGCTTTGATGAGATCCATCGCCCCTTCCCGAGTGGCCACATTGCCTCCAATGAGTTGACAATCCGGAAAATTTTCTTTGGTATCTTGGACAGCTTCCAATACATCCCTGGAATGGCCATGGGCCGTATCAATAACTAAAACATCCACGCCTGCCTTGATCAATGCCTCCGTTCTTGCCTCCCTATCTTTTCCAGGGCCGATGGCAGCCCCGACCCGAAGGCGGCCAAGGGGGTCTTTGCAGGAATTTGGATATTTTCTTATCTTCTCAATGTCTTTGATGGTGATGAGCCCTTTCAAATTATTTTGTTCATCCACAACCAATAATTTTTCGATTCTGTTTTTATGAAGAATCTCTTTTGAGGCCTCCAGGGTGGTTCCTACCGGAACCGTGATGAGACGATCTTTTGTCATGACCATGGAGATTTTTTCATCCAGTCGCTTCTCAAACCTTAAATCCCGATTCGTCAGAATCCCAACCAGCTTTCCATTTTTTGTAATGGGAACTCCCGAAATTCGATATTTTTTCATAATCTCCAGTGCTTCATAAATTTTTTGCTCAGGGTCCATGGTGATGGGATTGAGGATCATCCCGCTTTCAGATTTTTTCACTTTATCCACTTCAAAGGCTTGATCAGAGATGGGCATATTGCGATGAATAATTCCGATTCCCCCTTCTTGGGCCATGCAGATCGCTGTCCTGGATTCCGTGACCGTATCCATGGCAGCACTCACCAAAGGAATGTTTAATCGGATCGTACGGGTCCATTGCGTGCTGACGTCCACCTCCTTGGGCAATATTTCAGAAAAAGCTGGAACGAGCAACACATCATCAAAGGTCAGACGTTCCTCAATCTCTATAGGATGGTTTCCCATCGTTTCCCCTCACTTCCATCCTCCAGTTTTGATTTGATATATCAAACGAATCCTCATTTGTCAACCCGACATTATCCATTTCATCCAGGGAATGACTTTCTCGGTCTCGAGTCGTACCGACTTCCCACAATTTTTTATCGACCGCCAGGAAAAACTTCTCGAGACTTTCGGGGCGAAGGGCAGAGATGGAGACACCACCATACTTTTGGCAAATGGCTTCTCCTTCTTTTTGCCTCAATTGATCTTCCTTATTAAAAACCTGTAATCTCGGGATGGCATCCAGCTTTAATTCAAAAAGAATTTTTTCTACAGACTCAATATGTTCGGGAAAACGAGGATGGCTGATGTCGATCAGATGGATCAATAAATTTGATTCTTTTAATTCATCAAAAGTCGGTCGGAATGCCCCCATCAGGTCTTTTGGCAAATCTTTGATAAATCCAACGGTATCGGTAATCACCACTTTATGAGCTTTAGGAAATCTTAACCTTCTGGTCGCCGTATCGAGGGTGGAAAAGAGTCTGTCTTCGACCTGGAATTGACTCTTGGTGAGGAGGTTAAAAAGGGTCGATTTTCCGGCATTGGTGTATCCGATGATGGAAAGAATAGGGATTTCTGTTTTTGCTCTTCGGGATCTTCTCTGTTTCCTCCTCCGGCACAATTTTTCTAATTCCTTCTCCAAGAGATGGATTCGGTCCCCGACCCGACGACGATCAATCTCTAATTTTGTCTCTCCTGGCCCCCGTCCTCCAATCCCACCCGTCAGCCGGGAAAGGGCCAATGTCTTCCTGGCTAGCCGAGGAAGCAAATATTTAAATTGTGCCAGTTCGACCTGAATCTTTCCATCCAAGGTATGCGCCCGCTGGGCAAAAATATCTAAAATGAGCTGGGTTCGATCAAGGACTCTCAGTTCGGTCAGATCAGAAATCGTAGCCATCTGACCGGGTGTTAAATTTTGATCAAAAATTATCAAATCGACTCCCAATTGCATGCATTTGACCAACAACTCTTTCAACTT
>PDVH01000458.1_pt1 | contig 10462 bp, 11 predicted proteins | sample 1369781 | NCBI WGS metagenome assembly PDVH01 (sample SAMN07795378, study PRJNA414565) | Alkali sediment metagenome, whole genome shotgun sequencing project. | isolation source: glacial lake sediment | place: Bosnia and Herzegovina: Donje Bare Lake | collected 2016-06
CCCAGGAAATTTATCGAATAAGATCTGACTGAATTTTTTCGCTTCAATGAGATTCGGGGCTAAAAAAATCACCACCCAGTTATACTCACCATAGACACAATGAGTACTCTCTATCGTTACGCCCATCGATGCATACTCATCCTTGAATAGGTACTGTGAAATTCTATCCAGCATCTCACTATCAAATTTCTTTTCTGTTCTTTTTAATAAGAGAATAAATTTTTGAAGATTTTGTTTTTGCACATCATCAACAATCGAATATCCCCAAATCAGATGGTTTTTTTCCATCTGCTTAATGATTCTGGATACTCTTTGTGTTGAGAAACCGCAGTTTTTGGCAATCGTATCAAGGTGTTCGTATGAGTTTTTCCGAAGCTCTTCAAGGACCTTCAACTGATCTTCTTGTATCTGCTTTTTAGAACCGATTGCCATAACCCTTCTTCCCCTTACGAATTACAATTTTTGTAACATTTCTTTCCTTAAAAACATATCCTTAGAAACACGTTTCAATTACTGATAATCTCCAAAAAATGTTAATATAAAGAAAACAATATAACGAATTATATGAGAGAGAAATTGAAATTTTTGTTAGAAGCAATATTGATTTCTGGGGTAATAAATTTGATAATTGTGTTATATTATCATTTTTCAATATCTTGGGAAGCCGCTCCTGGAGGTATGGTTGGCATTGATACGGGATTTGTTCAAAATATTCCATATCTTTTAGCTTTTGGTTCTTTCTTAGTATTGACATTTTGGCTCTATTATACAATTGAAAGATTGAATAAAAGAAAAAAAACGAAAGAATAATTTTCCTATTTGATAAATAATCATGTGTTTATTTATTTTAAACTATGGAGTATTGACACGGATTTAGACATGGTTTTTTGTGCGAATCAAAATGAAAAAAAACAAGAAGAATAAAGGTGTTAAATAATTGCGATACCACCTACTCCAAGAATAAATGAGGTTCCAAGGTAACCATGGAGATCCTTCGATAGCACGATTATCCCTCCGTTGTTCATCATCGGAAATGAAGGAAAAACAAGGAATGATCGTGCATGGAGTATGATGAGATCTTCGGTTTGGTTGACGCTTTCAAAGATTCCAAGGAAAAACTTTGTTTTCAGCCTCACAATTTCAATGAAGAATGGTGCTGACCAGTCACTTTCTGCCCCGTAGGCATCCTTTATTTTCACTTTAATCGAATAATTCCCTGGTTCATTCCAGGTATGGAAAGCGCTCCCGGTTTGCCCAGAGTCATAAGGACCAAACCAGCCCCCTGTCCCATCACCCCAGTTCCAATAGCCATAGAGTTGATCTCCGTTAGGATCGGTTATATCACCAAGAGAAAATGAGTAATTCGTATTTATTTTTCCATAGTGCGGACCACTAATGGTTGGTGGAGTTGGTGACTGAGTATTCGAATATGTTTTAAAAGCACAATCAAAAAAGTAACTGGATCCTTCTTCCCAAAGTGTCCAATTCCCGTCATAATATGACCAAGCGGCCCCCCGAGGGTAGTTATCCTCTAGAGAATTATAAAATCCTATAAAATAACCATAAATTGTTTCGTTGCTTCTCATCATAATGTAATAGGTCTTCTCTGGTACAACCGTGATATCTGGAAAATCAAACGTATGCCATGAAGCATGGTCTTGGGGTATCTGATCGGGAGGAGTGATGATAGATGTGAGATCATTTCCTTCTAAACTGTCACGGATAGAGACGATCACAGGTTGAGTAGCAAATACACTTGTGAGCATCACTAAATCGACCTTTGTCAGAGGGGTCATCGAGGGTTTGAAGGATTGAGCCACGGCGTGTTCTTTGCCGTATTCGTTGACGCCTACTGTAAATCCCTGGCCGGTGTAAAAATTATCTTGATGTTGATCGACTATTTCATCAAATCCTGACACACCAGAAATAATTCCTGTACCAATAAACAAAAATACTATTCCATACACAGCAGCTTTCATTACCCGATTTTTTTGCACAGTTTTTTTCCTCCCCTAATAAAACAGGTCTATATTTTATAATCCTATGGTTTCATATTTAAATGTTTGGAAACGATAAAAATAAAAAAAGAGAAAATGAGAGAGGAGGTCAGTAACCCATAATGTGTCGTAGAATCGGGAAAGCATTTGGGAATCGCTCGAACAAATTCCCCCAGAATGACGGGATGGGAATGTTGTATGAGTATGGCATGGTCACGGTGAGGGTGCCCCAGTCTCCTTGGTTTCCTTTGGTGTCTTTAGCTATGGCGGTAATGATGTAGGTCCCTTTTTTCAACCAGGTATGTGCTTTGGTAATCTCCATCCCTGAGGTGTATGGGCCGATCCAGCTGCTGTTGGTGTCGTCTCCCCAGTCGATGAAGTAGTACACCTCATCACCTTCTGGGTCTATGGTGGTGAAATTATAATTTATAGATGTGCCTGTTTTTCCTTTGGTTTTCCCGGTGATGGTTGGTGGATTTGGTGGATAATTGACGTTGATGAAAATATAGGCAGAGCCGGCTCCTGATGATTCTCCATAGGCTCCAATGAGGGCGGTATCTGGGGCTAGGGAGACAGATACTCCGAAGCATTTTTGTTCTGTTACGTCTGAGGGGAGGAGTTTGCTGTTCTGCGTCCAGGTGGTACCGGAACGTGTGAAGAGGTAGGCAGATCCACTAGCTTAGAGCGTCGCGTTATCCTGATAGGCTCCTACTAACGCAGTGTCATCTGTGAGAGCAACGGTATGACCGAACAGGTCTTGGGCGGTTCCGTCTGAGGGGAGGAGTTTGGCTTGCTGGGTCCAGGTGGTTCCTGACCGGGTGAACACGTAAGCGGAACCGGATTTGTAGCCGTTGTCACTATCCCATTCCGCTCCAACAAGCGCGGTATCGTTATGAAGCGCGACAGCGGTTCCGAGGAAGTCAAGGGATTCGCCATCGGAAGCGAGCAACTTCGCCTGTTGCGTCCAGGTGGTCCCCGACCTGGTGTACACATAGGCGGAACCAGAACCGTCTCCGTTGTCATTATCGCATTCTGCTCCGATGAGCGCGGTGTTTCCTTGGAGTGCGACAGAGTAGCCGAACATTTCCCCGACGAAGCCATCAGCGGGTATGATTTTGGTTTGTTGATTCCAGGTCGTTCCGGTGCGTGTGTAGACGTAGGCGGATCCTGAGCCAGGTGCCATGAATCCTACACCAACGATGGCGGTGTCCCCGTCGAGAGCTACGACGTTGCCGAAATTATCTCCATCATGGCCATCTGATGGGTCAAGTCGTGCTTGTTGTGTCCAGGTGGTGCCGGTGCGGGTGAAGATGTAGGCTGCCCCTGGGTAGGGTGGGTTGAAGATGCCTCCGGGTGCACCGATCAGGGCGGTGTCACCATCAAGACAGACTGCGTATCCAAAGTAATCATAATACCCGCCAGCTGTTGGGAAGATTTTTGCTTGGATGGTCCAGGTGGTTTCCGTGCGGGTGAAGATGTAGGCAGAACCATAAAGATCTCCGTTGGCTCTGTCACCGAAGGCGCCGATCAAGGCGGTGTCTCCATCAATGGAGACCGAGCAGCCGAAACAGTCTCCGAAGGTGCCATCTGAGGCTAGGAGTTTTTGTAGTTGCGTCCAGTTTTCAGTTGAACATGGTTGAGGATTGCTGTTTATGGTCATTGGAGTTGTTATGGTTGTGTTTTGAGAAAGTATTGATGGAACAGATGTTCCGATCACCAGCATACAAATTATTACACCGATTATTTTTGTTTTCATCCGTCTTCGACTCCCCTTAATGGAGAGTTATTATCCTGTGGGTTCATTTAAACCTTCGTTTTTTATCCGATATTAGTAATATATCGAAATAAAAACATGACCCCGAAGGGTTCTAACCGCTTTCACTTTATTCGACGTTCTTTCGTGCGTCTACGGTGCTCATTTTCAATCTTTCGGGAAGCATTGATATGGTTTCTTTATTTTTTAGCCAAGAGAAATTCCGTAATTAATGAAAATACAAATGCAATGAATAATAAGATTAGATACCCCAGAAATTCCATTTTAGTTCCCGTAGCAAAAAAACCGATGAGGATTATGATAGTAACAACCCATATTCCGGTAATTATGATATGTTTACTTTCCATACAATGTTTACTCCTTTCAATTTGTAGTTCACTATCTGTTTTTTTACTTTTGTGGGAACAATTATTTCTAACTATTAAATCATAATTTAGAAATCACTAAACAATAACTCCGAAATGAATTAAAAATATATCCGTAGAACCCTGTTTTACTGCCTCCTCACGCTATATCATGATATTATTTTCTTCAATTGAAATGAAATGATATGTTGAGATTGCTAATAACCTGATACCTGGTCCATCTGCATGGTCACACGTAATGATCCCCATGCTCCGATTGCTGCATGGAGATTCTTTGCTCGTGGTTGAATAGGGGAGGGGAATGGTTCTCTTTAAAATTCTAAGACGCCAATGCACCATCCTAATATTATATGGTTCATCAGGATCCCGTTGAAGTTTGCGGGAATAACCATTTCCTGACCACCGTAGCGGATACCGGTCACTCGCTGGCCGATGCCTTGACCGACGTAATGGACAAAGAGACATCGAAATGAAATCAATGCTCCGCCGTTTACCAGTTTTGGTTGGGTGAGTGTAAATCCTTGTAACGTGGTCCAACCGATTTTCCCTGGTTGTGGGATATTGTTTGTGACTTCTCCTGATGCTACCGGGATCATGAGCAGTAACAGCATACAGATACATATTCCTACGATTTTGTTTTTCATGTTCTTTTTTCCTCCTTTCATTCCTGCATTCTTTTTTTTATTTTCGATTGTCTTTGGGGAAGAGCGGCAGAATTATGGATGTACACCAATGGGGAATAAGTATGAACAAAGTATATTCTGCCAGCTTTCTTTCCTCTTCCAGATTTTTTCCTCCTTAAAACAATGATTGTATAATTACAATATCTCAACCACTTATTTATATCTTATCATTTTGATTTATTCGTAACAAAAGTTACGAAAAATAATTTATCTTATTGGACTCCAATTGTTTCATTGAAATTTCTTCTTTAAAAACATATTATTGGAAACAGAAGCATTGACACGATCATAACTCAGTTTTTGTGGAAATGATTCACAAGATCATTTTTTCCTTTCTTTCGTCCTTTATCACTATATCTCCAACCATAACCTGGATATCTCATTTCGTTGAAACCTTTTATAAATGCGTCAAACTCTTTTGGGCTACGAAAACATATTGTTCTGACGACGTCCCCTGTTTTTTCATTAAATAACTCAATTACTTTTTTATTCATTGTTCTAAACCGACTCATTTTCGCTCCGGCGTTATCTCATTGTTTTGAATGAGTTGTTCAATGGAGTTTTATTCCTGTTAGCGTCGAGGTATATGTTATGCCATCTATTTTTCTAATCTTAAGAAGAACGATTTCTCCGATGCTTTCATAATCTTTTGCTTCAATTTTTGCTATAATATCGTATTTTCCGAATAAAGAATGTAGCTCAATAACCTCAGGGATTTTCGAAAGTTTATGTAATACTTCAGATTCACGCGATGGCGAAACATGTATAAGAACAAAACCTACTGCCATCTTTATTCCTCCGCTCTGACCAATATCCTAACATCTTCTTCCTTAAAAACTTTAGCGAGGATAGAAAAAGTAAGGACAGAATAAACATTTATTCATAGGTGTGATGTTTTTCTTTTCTCTGTTTCCTCTGTTCCTTTCTTTCCTTCTTTGATAAGGGCTTTGATTTCTTTGTGGTAGGTATATCTTTTATTCCCATTTATTTTCCTCCGAATTATAGTTTTTGTAATAATTCTTTCCTTAAAAACATATCTTCAGAAACTGATAACAAGTGTTCAATTTCATCGAAATAAGAAGATAATAATCAATTCTAAGGCACTTTCTTGGCATGTAGGAGTAAAAAGATTTTTTCAGGCTAGTCTGCTATGGCAGTCTTTTTTCTTCTGGAAAGATACAAATTCCTTCTTTAAAAAACATCTCTTTGGAAACTGAAACAGTGACATGGTTTTAACATTTATTATCAATTCAGTTTATCAATTAATTGTTTGATTTCACCCAGATGTTTCTCGATAATAGCAGTATCTCTGAATGCTCTTTCTGCATGTTCTTTCAGTTTAAGTATTACTTGAAGAAGCGTCTCTTTTGTAGGATTATTAAAATCTCCTCCTGATTCTTTAAACGCATTTTCTATAAGATAATCAACAAAGAATTTCTGAATTTTTTCCGACTCAATGCTTGTATTTTTTTGTATCGATTGTATTACTTCTTCTTGTGCAAGAGAAAAGCATAGAACAATAGCGTCTCTCACTTGAAGAGGGGTTATCTCTTTTGATAGATCCACACCATAGATAGAATTACCTTCAGACATGTTATTTTGTAACAGAAAATATCTTATAAATTTTTTTGGTACATTGTGAAGAAAGCAGTGAAACTGCTTTAACAATGGTCTTTTCTACGAAAGTAAATAAAAAAAAAGAGAAAGAAAAGGGAGAAACGGTCCCTTATTTTTTCACCATTGAGAAGATAAAGAGTTGTGTCCCATTCGCGAACTTCTCAATATGCGCTAACCTTACCCTAATGCTCAGGGCGCCCAGGCCAAGTAGCATTCCTGTCTTTAAGGTTATTGATTCTCCTGCTGGAATATCGATCGTACCATTTTTTGTTTTATTAATCATCCAGTACAAACCGCCATCCACATGGATCTCCCAGCTGATGTTAGTAAAATCAAATTTTCCGTTGTTGGTGATCACCATATTAACTCCAAGACCGCCTTTTATTTCGATTCCCTCTGAAAAATATAAGGCAATTAGTGCTTTCTGCGCGTTTAATCTTCCAGCACCAATGTATTCTGCTGAATTATAAGGATCTACGTTCCCGTAGAGAAGTGTTTTTATTTCATCAGGAGATAACGATGGATTTACTGATAACAACAATGCTGCGACACCTGCAACCATAGGAGAAGCAAAAGAAGTACCTCCGCCATAGTCATAGTTCTGGGCCATTCCTTCGTCATTGAAGGTCACATGGTAAGTGGGCATTGTTGAATAAATTAAATTAGCGGGGGCAGCGATATCAACCCAATCGCCATAGCTGCTGCCCCATCCCCAATTCTCTGGTGTTACACGGCAGTCATTGTGGTCTGTCCCTCCGACAGCTGTGACGTTTCTATAAGCCGCAGGAAACATTTTTATCGCGTTATTATTATTTCCAGCAGCAGCGCACAGGAAGACTCCTTTACCATATGCATAGTCTATTGCGGTTCTTAAAGTAGATGAATTACCAAGAGTCCAACTCATGCTGATGGCATCAGCACCATTATCCGCAGCATATCTGATTCCTGGTGCTGCTTTAACTATAGATGTAGACCCGGCGGCATTGAAAATTCGCACAGGCATGATCTTGCAGTTCCAAGCAACTCCTGCCACCCCCATACCATCATTAGAAGATGCGCCAGCAATACCTGCGCACATCGTCCCATGACCATGACCATCCGTTACATTGCTATCATTATAAAAAGAATCCCAGCCTCGTATATCATCGATATATCCATTGTGATCATCATCGATGCCGTTCCCAGGGGTTTCATCGGTATTATTCCAAATCTTCGCAGCAAGGTCCGGGTGCGTGTAATCAATTCCTGTGTCAATGATGGCAATGACTACGTCTGAATTCCCCATTTCAATATCCCATGCCTCGGGTGCATCAATGTCCGCATCAGGTGTGCCATGAAAGCCTTCTATGAAATCCTGACCTGTGTTATGCATATACCACTGTTTACTAAAATTTGCATCATTGGGAATACCACAGAACTGGACAATCCAATTTGGCTCTGCATACACAACATCAGAACACGATGTATACTCCAGAACAAGAGACAGAATGTCAGATCCCATAGGGGCATGAAGAAGATAGATATCATCCAGGATTGTTCCTTCTGCTCTTGGGAATACCATCTCAAAGGCAGAGACCTGGTGTTTTATATTTAAAGCCATAAGAGAAGCTTTTGAGAATGTTGTGTCTTTTTTCAGTTTCACAATGAACTCACCAGGAATGAACTCTGTACTGGTCTTGTCATAGAGAAGTACAGGTGTGTGATTTTCCTTTTTGTTCATGGTTCCAGCTGCGGGTATAACAACAGAGGCCATCAACAGCATACAAATACAGATTTCGACGATTTTGTTTTTCATACTCTTATTTTCCTCCTTTCAATGTATCTTTTTTTTACCAAATCCATACTTGAATCAACTCTCCTGTATACCAAGGACAAAGAACAGGAACATACTTCCGACTACTGATTGTGTCGCATTGTAGCCTTCTGCACAGGTGACGTTCACTTTTATGATGGTTTTTCCAACTCCGATGATCGGTATATCTTTGATAGTTGCTGAGGCTCCTACCGCAAGTGAGGTGATCGTACCGCTTTTTGTCTTTCCCAGGAGGATAAAACCCTTGGTTAAGGTGAATGTCCATTGTATGTTCGTTGCGGGTAGGGTGCCGGTGTTCGTGACGACTGCTTTGATTCCAAATCCTCCTGTTATGTTGATACTAAAAATGATGGTGTCATTCACCTTGACTGTTTTCGTTACACTGCCAGTTGCATTACCATCATCGGTTACTTGTACTGTTACGGGGTAGGTTCCTGCGCTTGTCCATGTATGTGTTGTTGTGGGGGAACTCTGCGACTCATCATAGACACCATCGTTGTCCCAGTCCCATTCATACAAAGTGAGGTTTCCATCAAGATCATGGCTTGCTGAGGCATCAAAGGTGATTTGTTGATTTGCACCGGGGTTCTGTGGTGTCCAAGAGAAATCAGCGACTGGTGGTTGATTTTCAGATGTTTTTGTAAACACGTAGACAGACCCGGCATTGGGTCCTTGGGCAGGGTCATACCATGCTCCGATAAACGCGGTGTCCCCATCAAGATAAACAGGCCAGCCAAAATTGTCCTGTGCTGCACCGTCTGAGGCGAGGAGATGCTGCTGTTCGCTCCAGGTGGTTCCGGTGCGGGTGAACACGTACGCAGAGCCGGAACCGGCTCCATTGTCCTCATCATCAGCTGCTCCGATGAGAGCGGTGTCCCCTTGAAGAGAAACAGAACCGCCAAACCAATCCCAGTAGGTGCCATCGGAGGCGAGCAACTTTGCTTGCTGTGTCCAGGTGGTGCCGGTGCGGGTGAATACGAACGCTGTCCCAGAATAAGGTCCTTGATCATCGTCATTCACTGCGCCAACGATAACGGTGTCATCATCAAGAGAAACATCAATACCAAATGTGTCTCCTGGTACGGTGTCTGATCCGACGAGCTTTGCCTGTTGAGTCCAGGTGGTTCCCATACGGGTGAACACATATGCGGCGCCAGGATTTACTGTGTCGTTCCACCAATCATATGTGACCATGACGGCGGTATCACCATCAAGAGAGACTTCATAGCCAAACAATTCCCCTTCCATGGGATCTGCTGCGAAAAGCTTTGCTTGTTGAGTCCAGGTGTCACCAGAACGTGTGAACACATAGGTAGCCCCGGAATCGACTCCATTGTCATCATCATACGGTGCTCCGATAATAGCGGTGTCAGTATCAAGAGCGACATTGCAAAACCCATCAAATGCATCGCCGTCTGGGGGAATGAGCTTCTGCTGCTCTGTCCAAGTGGTTCCAGTACGGGTAAACACGTATGCAGCCCCAGGACTGTCTTGGGAGAATTCATCGTCCGCTCCAATGAGGGCGGTATCTCCTTGAAGAGCAATACGAATGCCAAAACAATCATCTACACCAGGATCCGAGGGAGTGAGTTTTTGTTGTTGTGTCCAGGTGGTACCAGTGCGGGTGTACACGTATACAGACCCATTCCAATTATCATCAGCTGGTGCTGCGATGAGAGCGGTGTCACCATCAATAGCAACATCACAGCCAAAATAGTCTGCTTTTGCTCCTTGATAGGTTAGTTTTTGCTTCTCGAACCAACCCCCTGCCATGCTTGCCAGAAGATCGTGTGAGATCCTTGTGTTTATAGCATTATTTTTGAAATATTCGACTTTAGGTATTACAGATGCTTTCATTCCCATGTTTATCAAAGGATATTCTAAGGTCGTTGTATTTATCTCACTATTTTTTACCGATATGACTGCGGGGACCGCAGTAGCTATCAACAGCGTACAAATACATATTCCCATGATTTTGTTTTTCATTTTTTTCCTCCTTTCCTTCCCTTAAATGCTTTTTAACCTCAAATTGTCTTGAGAGAGGAGGGTGGCAGAATATTTGGAAGTATAATTCTAAGGGGATAAATATGAAGAAAACAATTTTTCTGCCAGCTTCCCTTTCCGCCTATCAAGTTGTATTTCCTCCCTCTCAAAGACTTCTTGTTTTAATATTATAAAAAAATATTCCTGCTCATTTCCGATTGTTTTTTTTG
>PDVH01000418.1_pt2 | contig 10443 bp, 9 predicted proteins | sample 1369781 | NCBI WGS metagenome assembly PDVH01 (sample SAMN07795378, study PRJNA414565) | Alkali sediment metagenome, whole genome shotgun sequencing project. | isolation source: glacial lake sediment | place: Bosnia and Herzegovina: Donje Bare Lake | collected 2016-06
CTCTAATTCAGACTGAACTTCCCTTTTCAGAGCTTCGATGGGCGCGATCCGAACCACATTCCCTATCCGGGTCATCCCGAGGCTCTTGGATTGTAAAATTATCTCAAGGGCTTGGTCCCAAGGCACGTCCACTAATCTCATCGTTATCTTTCCGGTCACTTCATCCCCTGCGATGATATTTAAATTACTCACTTCGGCAATCAGTCTGAGAATATTTTTAATATCCGCATCTTTGAAATCGAGGGATAATTTTCTTCCAGTGTAAATCTTTTCTAGTCGTCCTTCCTCAACGGCCTTTTTCTCCTCTTCTACTTTCTTGGCTACCGGGGTTGGAGGAATAGCTTTCTCTTCGGGTTTCATCTCCTCCTTTTTCAATTCAGCTACGGGCTTTTCTTCCTTCTTAACTTCCTCCTTCTTGACTTCTTCTTTCTTTATTTCTTCTTTTTTAATTTCTACAGGCTCCTCTTTTTTTGCCTCCGGCACACCCTCTATTTTCGCCTCAACCTTTTTAGGTTTTTCTATATCGATATAAAGAATTTTCCCCTCTGTGGACGTTTCAATGGGTACCTCTTCCCTTAATTTAATTGAAATCCTAACATCATTTGCTTTCCCTGCTTTGACATTTTGTATATTAATGTAATTGACTGCGCTCTCAAACTCTTTTGTATCCAGACCCCGTTGTAGACGTTTCGGAACAAGGGCATTTTTAATGTCCACTACGATCACATCTTTTGAAAGGGGATAAGATTCAAATTTAGGCTCTTCTGTCAAAACGACAACGATCCTTGACTTATTATCCATCTGTTTAAAACTAATTTCAGTCAATGTGCTCGTTTTAGCTTTTTTTGATATTTCCTCTGATGGCCGTGGAGCTTTTCCTACAGGGGGTTTTCCCTCCAATAAAATTTGGGGTTCAGAAGGTTGTGGGACATCTCCGATAGAGACAATGAGTTTATCATCGATTCGATTGATTTGATAGGGAGGTAGTTTGGGTTTCGAAGAATCGAAAACGAATCTCAATTTATCTGGATGCTGTCCAATGCGAACTGCTTTAACAAAAGGATTTTCAATTTTTATCGATTTTTGCGGATAGCGGGACCCCACCCCCCAAATATCCAAAACTAACCTGGCAGGAGACTCCAATTTAAAAGAGTTATAGTTCTGAAGTCTTCCATCGGCAATGATATTGAAAGTGATAAAATCATTTTTCTCCTCAAATAAAACTTTGACCACGTCTTTTGCCTTACCCAGAGTTGGTGTGGTAGGAAGTGGTTCCTCTTTCTTTACGTCTTCAGGAGGAGCTTCCGCTTTCGTCTCTTTTAAAGATTGTTCCTCCTCTTTTTTAACCTCCTTCGCTTCCTCAACCTTTCTCACTTTTTCAATATCAATGAAAAGATCCTTCTCTTCTTTTGAAATATTATAGTTGGTCATTTGAACAAGGCTGATTTCAATTCTCCCTTTGTCATCAAGTTGTGTGGTGAGGACCTCTCCAATTGTTCCGTTGTCGATTTTAAGAGGGCCTTTAATCTGTTTTAAATCAATATTTGGAACATCAATGGAAATCCTTAGAGGGTCCGTTAATAACTTGTAAAATGGGGGAGCGATGGTCTCAGACCCTTCGATTTGAATTCTTATATAATTTTCCTCTTCAGTAAATGATATTTTTTGTATGGTTGAAACCTTGACCACAGGCACCGGGGCATTCGGTTGGGGTGTTTGCTTCAAGGCATTCTCGGTGGCACAACCCGTTACAAAGAGCAAAAAAACAACCAAGAAAGTCATTTTAAGAATCTGAGAACGTTTCATGATTCTCCTCCTTCTTCAATTTTTTGAAGAAATAGTGAAATCTCATTTGTTTTTGTTTGGCCAAAAATATCTTGGTAGACTTCCTCAATGATCACTTTATCCTTAAGGATTTTGGTCACCTTCCCATCATTTTTACCAATCCACGTCCCTTTCTTTAAAAAGTAACCCTTCCCGGTCGCATCTTCGACCATGGCAATATTTCCCTCCGGAGTTGAAATAATCGCCACGAGTTTTAATTGGCTGATCTCGTATTTCTGCAAAGGGGTAAGGGGGGTACTCCTTGAAGCTGCTCTCAAAGGGGTTAATTGGATAAAGGGTTTAAAAGGATCAGGCTTTCCTGCGGGGTTATAGGAATATTCTGCCTCTTCCTTTTTCTCTGCTTCTTTTTTCTCAACCACTTTAGCGGGCTCTTCCTTCTTCTCCACAGAAGGAGATTTTACTTTTGCAGGAAGAGAAGATGGAGGAGTGCTTCCTCCGCACCCCCCTATCTGAAAGAGGAAGGCGATCGATAGGGTTATCCCCAAGACGGCTATTTTATTTCTTTTTGGTTTTATCACCCAATGGCTCCTCTGAAACAGCTTTCTTTTCACTTTTCTTTTCCTCGCTTTTCTTTTCTATAAATCGGTAAGTGTTAATCATGCAGGACGTCTTCACCAAGATTTCGGTTTCACTCTTTCCCCTAATATCTTTTACCCTCGTCATATTGAAATCAACGACGTTAATGATTCTTGGAAGTTTGCTAACTTTATCAAAGAAAATGCCTATGTTATGATAGCTCCCCAATGCAACCAGTTCGATAGGGACTTTGGCATAAAATTGTTGTGGCTCTTCAGGTTTGGGTCTAAAAAGGGTGAATTCAAGATTCGATTCCTTCCCCAGGCTGGATATGTTTTTCAGTATCTCGGGGATTTCTCTCTCATTAGGAAGCTGGGTCAAAGCAGTCTTCAATTCTTCATTCAACTTTTGAACCTGCTCCTTAAATTTTTGAAGGTCTCTGGTAATGGCTTTACTTTCGTTTAATTCTTTGGCCAATCTGGTCAACTCCCCCCTCGCCACTTTTAATGACTCCTGTTGGGGGAGGAAAAAGGCATACAGGTAGAGACCTGCGATGACACATAGAATGGCAACCAATATCAATACCTTTTTCTGTGTCGAAAGTTTTAAGATAGAATCTATTGAAAGTGCCATTTTAATCCCCTCTTTTTTTAAATTAAAATGATCTCACATGAAAGAATGAATTTCTTCAACTTAAGTTTGCTCTGCTCAACTTGTTCGCTTACAATGAGATCGACATTTTTAAAAAGTTTCGACTTCCGAAGATTGGTCATGAAATTGGCGATGGTTTCGTCATCCAACGCGATTCCTTCGATTCCTAACTTGGATCCCTCTTTCTTTACAGATTCGAGATGGATTTTCTCCGGTTTATCAATACTTAATTCATCTAAAACCTTTGCAGGGCCTGCCTTCTCTTTTCTCAAGGTGTTGATGATATTCAACTTTTCCTGCAATGTTTTTTGTGCCTCTTTGGCTTTAGTGACCTCTGTGGTCAAAGATTTGTAGTAAGCGATCTCTTTTTTTGTGGTCGAAATCTGAGCCAAGGTATCATCTTTTTCCTTTTCTAAGAGATATTGGATCACACCGAGGCCTACTACCAATAAGACGATGGAAAGAATGAGAACAATGAATTCTTTCCTCATCCCAGCTTTCTTCTTTTCTTTTCTCGCCAGAAGTAAATTAATCTTGATCATCTATCCCCTACCTTTCTTGAGGCCAGCCCAACACCCACTGCCATGATCGGTCCAATTTCTCTTAAATATTCAAGATCGAAATTTTTACCACTGTATTCTATTTTTTTAAATGGATTGACGACTTCAACGGGTATCCCGATTTGTTGTTGCAAAAGGATATCAAAATCTTTAATCTTCGACCCTCCTCCGCTTAAATATAATTTAGCAATTTTTTCATAGGTGGTTGTGGATTGAAAGAAATCTAAAGAGTTCCCTATTTCTACGGCTAATGTTTCAGAGGCTGTCTTCAACACGTTTTGAATAATGGGTTGAGAGGAGAGATCGACTTTCGTACCCGTTTTAATTTTTTCTGCCTCTTCATGGTCCACATGCATTTGCCTTTGAATCTCTTCCGTGATTTGATTTCCCCCTTTAAAAACATCTCTTGTAAAACAGGAGATGTTGTTTCTAATAATATTAATGTTGGTAATGCTCGCCCCTACATTCGCAATCGCGATGGTCTCATCCTTTACCATTTCGTAATTAATCGCCAACATATTTTCCAAAGCGAAAGAGTCAATATCGATAATGACAGGATTTAATCCAGATTCCATAATGACGGAAACATAATCATTGATAATATCTTTTTTTGCAGCGACTAAAACAACATCCATGATCTCTGGGTTTTCTGATGTGGAACCATAGATTTGGAAATCGATATTGACATCATTGATATCAAACGGAATATATCTTTCAGCTTCCCACTGAATAGATTCTTCCAGTTCGGCTTCTGTCATAAAAGGTAAGGAAATTTTTTTGACAATGACAGAATGGCCAGAGACAGAGATCACCACATCTTTCGTTTTTGTCTTGGTGTTTCCGATAAGGTCTCTTATGGTATCAATAATCGTCACCGAATCCATCAATGCTCCGTCGACGATCACTTCGGGTGGTAGAGGAGATATTGCCAAATTTTGTAACTTATAGCCATTTTTATCCTCTTTCAACTCCACCAGTTTAATTGAACTGCATCCAATATCTAGGCCAATGACATCTTTCTTTTTACCCCAAATCATTTTTTTCCCCTCATTTCTGTCAAATCATGTTAAAGGATTGAAATAGATTATTTACAAATTTCAAAAAAGTCAAGTAAAATATTTTAGTACCTTATAGAATTCTGATAACTACTCCCCAAAACTTAATAAACCATTTTAAAATTGATGAATAACCTATTAATACTTCAACTCAATTTTTTTCTAAATTATATTTTCTAATCTTTGACCTCAGGGTAGCCCGAGAAACACCTAATAGTTTTGATGCCTTTGATTTATTCCAATCCAATCTTTTCAATACCTTGGAGAGATGCATCTTTTCCATCTTCTCTAAAGACATATCGTCTGTGATTTCAGACACTTCATCTTCTATCGTTCTATGAGTAAATTTTTCAATTTGTTTTAATTCGAAGGGAAGATGCTTTGGGGTGATCACCTCTTGGTCTGTTAAAATCATTGCCCTCTCAATAACATTCTTTAATTCCCTTACATTCCCCGGCCAAGAATATTGAATCATCAATTTCTTGGCATCCTCAGAAAACCCCTTGATATTTTTTTTATATTCTTTATTGTTTTCTTCTATAAATAAATTTGAAAGCAATAGGATATCTTCTATCCTGTCACGAAGAGGAGGCATCTCTACGACCATCACTTTTAATCGGTAATATAAATCTTTTCGAAAAAACCCTTCCCTTACCATGGTTTCTAAATCTTTATTGGTGGCGGCGATGATACGAATTTCAACCTTGATCTCCCTCTCCCCTCCGACTCTCATAAAGGTTTGGCTTTCAAGGACTCTCAAGATCTTGGATTGTAAAAAAGGATTCATATCCCCAATTTCATCTAAAAAGACTGTCCCGCCATCTGCTAATTCAAAGAGGCCTTTCTTTGTGTTCTTAGCATCGGTAAAAGCCCCCTTCTCATATCCAAAAAGTTCTGATTCTAATAAAGTATCTGGGATAGCAGAGCAATTAATTTTCATCAAAGGCTTATCACTTCGTTTACTATTATAATGAATGGCATTCGCTGCAAGTTCTTTCCCTGTGCCACTTTCTCCTTGAATCAATACAGATGTTTTATGAGTTTTACTAATCATTCCAATCAATTCTATCACATAATGGATTTGAGGACTGACTCCGTAAATATGATTGTTTTGATATTTCTCTTTTTGTTGTCGATGGAGTCTTCTCACTTCATTGATTAAACTTTTCGTCTCTAACCCTTTTTCAATCAGTAATTTCAATTCTTCTAATTCAAAAGGCTTATTGATATAATCGTAAGCCCCTGATTTCATAGCCGAAACAGCCGTTTGCACATCTGAATAGGCGGTCATCATAATGACTAAAATCTCGGTATCAAATTCTTTAATTTTTTTTAAAACTTCTATCCCATCGATATCAGGTAGCCTCATGTCCAAGAGAATCAGATCGATGACATTCCTTTTGACTGTTGAAAGGGCTCCATTCCCCGAACCGACCGAAAAGATTTCATACCCTCTCTTTTTCAATACTTCCGAGAGCGTTTCTTGCATGACTTCATCATCATCCACAATAAGAATTGACGGTTTCATTAGTTTTCCAACATTTCTGGTAAATTAATGATGAAGGAGGTCCCTTTCTCCCACTGGCTTTCTACCTTAACCGTTCCTCCATGTTTCTTAATAATCTGATAGGTGATGGAAAGTCCCAACCCTACCCCTTTGGATTTGGTTGTAAAAAATGGGTCAAAAATTTTTTGAACAATATGAGGAGGAATTCCTCTCCCGGTATCCGAAATGACCACCTTGATAAAATTTTGTTTAAATCCTTCCACAGAGGTTGAGAGTATCGGACTGGCTTCGATCTTAAGCTCCCCACCGTTGGGCATCGCTTGGATGGCATTTAAAAACAAATTTAGAAAAACTTGATGTATTTGGGTTTTGTCGACTTGAATCTTAGGGAGTTGTGGATGGTAGGTTTCAATAAAGCGGATTCCCTTATCGGCGATCTCTTTGATAAGGAATGGAATAATTTCATTGATAATATCTTTGATATGGCAATGAACCAAATTCAAATTTTGTGGCTTGGCAAATGAAAAAAATGTTTTCAGGAGGTCGTTGAGTCGATCAATTTCTTTCGTGATTCGATTTAAATATTCTCTTCTTGAATCATCTCCGGACATTTCCTCGCCAAGGGCTTGGGCGGTGGTTTTAATACCCGCGAGTGGATTTCGCAACTCATGGGCAATCCCTGACGCAAGTTTCCCCAAAGAGACGAGTCGATCCATTCTCAATATTTCTTCTTGAATTTTATAAACATTGGTTAAATCCCGAAACACGACGATCTTCCCTATTTTTTCTCCACGGACACTCAAATGATTATTGATGGTAAACCCCACTGGAAATTCAGTATGGTCCTTCTTCTTCATCCATCCCTCTTTCCTTGTATCCAGGTCATCCGGGTTATTGAGGAAAGAGGGGATCACACTTTGTTTCTCCTTCAAACCGAAAATGCTAAAGGGCTTCCCCAATAACTCCTTCTTGGAGTACCCCAACATCCTTTCCCCTGCTCTATTGATATAGGTGATCGTATCGTTCATCTCGGTAATAATGATCCCACTCCCAATGCTCTGAATAATACTTTCTGTAAAATTCTTTACATCTTCCAGGTCCTGTTTCAGTTGTTCGATGGCTTCTTCTTTTTGAGCAATCTTTTCTTCTATTTCATTTGTTGAAATATTTTGGTTCATAAAAAAATATTAACCTTAAAACTTTTTTAAATCTAAAATGGGAATCTCCACAGGTTCCTTTTGGTATGTGGAACGGATAACCCCCGAGAAATATTCACCCACCTCTCCACCCCGATCGGAGGTCGTGAATAATTTTTTAAGGACCTGATCGATCATGAATCCCTTAACTTCCCCATTGTCCTTTACAGCAAGTATCCTTATTTCTCCTTTGGGCCCCCCTCCCTGGATGGAAAGCATTTTCCTTAAGTCGACCATCTTTACTTCAAGATCTCTCAATCGAATTTTTTGTTGCTTTGAATATTTCTCCTGAAAGGTATTGGGAACTTTGAATAATTTAAAAACCTTTTCACTTTCTACTCCAAATAATTTCTCATCCACTTTGAAAATGGTAATGGCGACAGGCAGGGATCTCGCCTCCAGGGGTGCTAACGGGGGTTTTTGAGCCGTCTCCTCGAGTCTGAATATTTGTTGTTTCATCGTTCTAAAGATTTCTTCCGCCTTTTCCATAAATATATTCAGTTTGTTTGACATGTCTTCGATCTTCTTCTCTCCGATAATGGAGATCCCTGCTTTTTCAATCCCTTCCCCTTTGCCTAAGGGGGGTTGAATGATTTTGGTCTCTTTCATCCCTTCCATGCAGGAGAATCTTGCCTCAATCCCAAGGGAAGCCAGTTGTTTATAAATATTGATTTCCCCCTCTGTTTCTTTTCTCATGAGCAGTTTGATGGTCTCTTTTGAGTCCAATAAGAATTTGATCCAGGGAGGTCGGATATTATCTCCATTTTTAATCATATGGGTTAAGACTTTATCCATACAGGTTAAGATGGATGCGATATCGGTTTTCTGTTTCATCAATTCCCACAACGCCAGGACCTCTTCTTTTGTCTTTTTCAGTTTCTCCTCTGTAATCTCCCATTCTAAAGAAAGAAGTTGGGCCTCCATTTTCTCAATGGATTTTAAGAATGGAACGGGGATGGATGGAGGCGTGGGAGAACTCTCGAGATCAAACATTTTCTCGAATTCATAGGAGGGCTCCAAGAGGGAAGATTTGTCCGGAGGTTCTGAGACAGGGGATTGGATGGAAGGTTCTAAGACAAAAGATTTCAAAGGGGGCTCTACCGTTGGGTGTTTCATTGCAGGTTCTAACACCGGCGATTTCACAGAAGGTTCTAAGATCTGAGAATCCATTAAGAGGCTTTCCACTCCCCCTCTTTGCTTTTCTACAAACAGCCGGTCCACGGCATCGTCAATCTCTTCTTCCAACCCTTTAAGGTCTTCTTCCATCATCTTATCCATCTTTTATTTCCCCTTCTCATCACCTTAATTGTTTATCCAGTAACATAATCTTTCTGCTGACATCTTTTACCACCAATTTGCTAATTTCTCTCAGGGTTTCAAAAACTCCATTTCCCTTCAAAGCGCTTGCAGGGAAGGAGGGTACTTTTAACATCGAATTGAGATCCTTCTCTAAGATATCCATGTGAAGAATCTCAGAATCTGTTCCGTCTAAATCGCGTTTATTATATTGAATCACCAGTGGAATGCTCCGGATGCTAACCCCCTTCTCTGCTAAATTCTTGGCTAAATTAATGAGGCTTTCAATATTCTTTTTCCTCTGTACCTTTAATGAATCGGCAACGAAGACCACTCCATCCACTCCTTTTAACACTAATTTTCTCGTTGCATCATAATGCACCTGTCCGGGGACGGTATAAAGCTGAACCCTTATATCAAACCCCCTAATTTTCCCTAAACTCAACGACAAGAAATCAAAAAATAACGTCCGATCCCCTTTGGTATCGATCGAGACCATCTTCCCTTTGATATCCTCCATCGTTTGAGTATAAATATATTGGAGATTCGTCGTTTTTCCGCAAAACCCTGCACCATAGTAAACAATTTTGCACTGAATCTCGTCTTTACTAAAATTAATGAAAGGCATTAAATCTTTTCCTCTCTTTAAGAAATCCGGAATGGATCCACGGATTTCGACCTTTCTTTTATAAAAATGGATGAAAGAATAATTGTAAGTTCATCGATGACCTTATTAATTTGTAACCGAATCAACCCGAGAGAGGTCCTATCATCAAAGAGGGTGACCATGATGACATGCTCACCAATGGCTGAGAAATACACATTTTCGCTTCTCCCCTTATGAAATAAGAGGGTGAATTCTTCCTCCCCCAACATTCGAGCAATTTCTGCAGTGGCTCCAAAGTTAGCGGCAGTCAGGGCAGAAAGGGATAGGATATCGATCTCCGGTGTGTTTCCATGATGGGCAATCAATTGACCCGATCGATCGATCAGTAGGCAAGCATGCGCCATCGATGAGGAAAGCATCTTATTCAAACAATAATTTATCTTTTTCATATCCTTTTCGGTAATAACGATGTTCATATGAACTAATTTTCTATGAACCCCTTTCCTCGAATAGATTGCCTACACTTTATCATCATTCCGCCGCATGGCCTCGACCAAGAGGTGCTCCCAGTTCTGATAGATTGTCTGAACCGGAGGTGCGGCACCGATATTTGAAACAAATTCCCCTTCTTGCCAGCTCAATATTTTGTAAAAAGCGTCTGTTCCCTTTTGTTCACCACATTCCGCGTGAATGATCTCCCCTTCATTTAAATAAATGACTCCCCTTTCTCCATCTCGGGTGATAATCAGGGCCGTGGTTAATCGACTGAGGCAATTCATCTGAATAATATCTGTCAGTTGGAGACCAAACATTTTTCCCTTAAATCCTTTTCTCTTCCCGATCAAATCGATAATAATTTTTCTTATATCCGAAATCTCAAAAGGCTTTTCCACATAATAGAGGGAACCCCTTCGATTCGCTTCTTTCTGAACATCCGAGGACCCATAAGCGGTCATAATAATGACTTTCGTTTGAGGGTATTCCTTTTTAATCTTTACCAAGAGATCTAAACCGTTGATATCCGGCATCCTTATATCGGAGATCACCAAGTCAACCTTATTCTTTTTTAAAAGATTTAAAGCCTCCTTCCCATTATTGGCTATGACCACCTCATACTTATCCTTATCTCTTGAAAGACTTCTTGCCATGCTCCAGGTTAAAGTCTCTTCGTCATCCACAATCAAAACCTTTTTTAAATTCTTTAACATAC
>PDVH01000459.1_pt1 | contig 10440 bp, 9 predicted proteins | sample 1369781 | NCBI WGS metagenome assembly PDVH01 (sample SAMN07795378, study PRJNA414565) | Alkali sediment metagenome, whole genome shotgun sequencing project. | isolation source: glacial lake sediment | place: Bosnia and Herzegovina: Donje Bare Lake | collected 2016-06
AATTGTAACAGAGTTGAAATATGGAGTAGCCATGGAACTGCACAGCCTGTTGAAACGTCAAATAATTCGTTATTTCGAAAGTTTGGATGCCGTCCCAACTGGATTTGAAAAAATGATTAATTCCGTCAATGAAGCTTACTGGCAGATGGACGCAGATCGTGAGATGTTAGAAAGATCACTCGATCTGAGTTCACAAGAATTGCTGCAGGCGAACTCTGAAATGAGGGCATTGTTTCAAGCCTTCCCGGATCTCCTGTTTCGAACGGACCTTGAGGGCACCATTCTGGATTATCAAACATCTAACGGAATTAATATGCATATATTAGAGGGAAAAGTGATAGGAAAACAGATCGGTGATATATTCCCGAGAAATGTCGGAAAAAAAATTGGAAAGGCAATTGATCAAACACAAAAAACAAGATCCCTTGTCAGCATAGAATATTCCATAACGCAGCAGAATAACGAATGCCATTATGAGGCAAGATTATTACCACTTCTTGAAAGCCAGATTGTCATCATTGTACGTGACATCACAAATCGCAAGCGAGCGGAGGATGCGCTAAAGGAATCGGAGCAGCGCTTGTCTGATATCATAGATTTCCTTCCTGATGCAACCTTTGCCATTGATCGAGAGGGTAAAGTAATCACGTGGAACCGGGCTATTGAAGAGATGACAGGTGTCAAGGCCGAAGACATGGTAGGGAAAGGTGATTATGAATATGCCATACCTTTCTATGGGATGCGAAGACCGATACTGATTGATCTAGTATTTATATCTGATGAAGAGATCGAAAAGAAATATAGATTTATCGAGAAAAAAGGAGATATTCTTTTAACTGAAGCTGATGTACCGCTGAATAATCAAAATCGAATACTCTGGGGGAAAGCCAGGCCTTTATATGACAGCGGTGGTAATATTATAGGTGCTATTGAATCTATCCGGGATATCACTGATCGCAAGCATGCGGAAGAAGCGTTGCGGGAATCAGGAGAAAAATACCGGTCTTTGGCATCTACCGCAGACTCGATGTATCTTGTGGACAGAGGCTATAGATACCTATTCATGAACGAAAAACATCTGTCAAGGTTCGGTCTTCCATTAGAAAGGATCATAGGCAGACCATACGGTGAGTTCCATTCGGAGAAGCCCACAAGGGAGTTTATTGAGAAAGTGGAACATGTATTTGAAACCGGCACATCTATCCAGAATGAATATAGGAGTGAAAGAGACGGCCGGCATTTCCTGCGGACATTCAGCCCTGTCAAGGATAAGGAAGCAATAACGACAATAGCTGTAACAGTAGCTTCAAAAGACGTCACGGAACGCAAGCAGGCGGAGGAGGAAAGGGAGAGACTCATTCTCGAACTAAAAAATGCGCTCTCTAAAATCAGGACTTTGAGCGGACTCTTACCCATTTGCGCTGCCTGCAAGAAGATACGTAACGATAAGGGTTACTGGGAACAATTGGAGATTTATATAAGAGACCGCTCGGACGCCGATTTCAGTCATAGTATCTGTCCTGAATGTATAAAAAATCTGTATCCGAAATTTAGTACATGACGACGTGTTTAACTATATCGACCTATAAAAATAAGATATTCAAATCCTATCAAACTGACACTTTTGTGCTGAATAATTTTAAACCAGATTTGATTTTCAGAAATGGGGTTTTGGTTTTCTATTTGTACCTTTTTAAATTATTTTCAAAAATTCAAACTGTCGTTTGATGCCCATAACCTACATAAATATTTCTGTTTGACATTTATTATTTGGTATGCCAAATAAATAAGCAGACGGAAATATTCCGCTGAGGTTATTAAGATGCCCACCGACGACAGACTCATTTATCTAATCTTTACCGCCCAGCAAAAACTTCGGACTTACCTAAGTAATATGATGATCAGAGAGAATATTAAGGTGACACCTGCCCAGGCGGGTATCCTGTTCCTTCTCACGGGGAAAGACGGCCGAACCATGAGCGAATTGAGCCAGATATTGTCCATAGACAATTCCACAATCACCGGCCTGGTGGATCGCCTGGAAAAAATGGGATTGGTCCGGAGAAAGGCCAGTCCCAATGACCGCAGGACTTCACATGTGCATGTCAATCCGGAGGGTATAGAGGAGATGAACAAGGCAAAAAGGATTGTAGGGAAAGTAAACCAGGAAATCAAGAACGGGTTTACAGTGGAGGAAATTGAATCTTTCAAAAAAATCCTTCGAAGTTTTTTCCAAAGATTCGATGCCGGTTCGAGATAGGATAAATTCTGTATTATGTCATTGCGAACAGAGCGAAATAATCTAACAACTTATTAATATTCAGATAGATCACCGCGTTGTTTACACTCCTCGCAATGACCTGCTGGTAACAATGCGAATGTTTCACAAGGATAGGGAAGGGGTATGATGAGCATATCGATTGATAAATTTGCGACCGTAGAGAGGGTCCGCCAGGGCCTCAAGGATGTGGGCTACATAGCGACCAAACAAATAGCCCATACGGTATACCTGGCTTACCACCTGGGAAAGCCTATACTAGTAGAGGGTCCCGCAGGTGTGGGCAAAACAGAACTTGCCAAGGCTGCTGCAGCTTTCATGAGCGTTCCCCTGATCCGGCTTCAATGCTATGAGGGGCTCGACGAGTCGAAGGCTCTTTATGAATGGAAATACGGGAAACAGCTCCTTTATACCCAACTTTTGAAAGACAAACTCGATAAGATTATCGAAGGGGAGACGAGCCTGGGTGAATCCATCGACAAGCTTCACCAGTATGATGATATCTTTTTTTCTCCCCAGTTTCTGGAACCGAGACCGCTTCTCAAGGCCCTTCAGGAAAAGGAAGGGGCTGTCCTCCTGGTTGATGAAGTGGACAAATCCGATGACGAGTTCGAGGCCTTTCTTCTTGAAATTCTCTCGGACTTCCAGGTTTCAATCCCCGAGATCGGTACAATAGAGGCTACATCAAAACCTTTTGTTTTTCTCACCAGCAACAGCACGAGGGAACTCGGCGAGGCCCTGAGAAGGCGCTGTCTTCATCTTTATATTTCGTTTCCCGAGCAGGAACTCGAAAGGGAAATTATCAAGACGCGCGTCCCGGACATATCGGAGAAACTGACGGGGCAATTGGTTTCCTTCATACACCAGGTAAGAAAACTCGACATTAAAAAAGTTCCCTCCGTCAGTGAAACCATAGACTGGGCGAAAACGCTGGTTATTCTCCATGCCGAAAACCTGGACAGGGAACTGGTCAGGGAGACATTGAACACGTTTCTCAAGGCGCAGGATGACATCAGGGTTGCGGAAGAAAAACTTTACACGTTAACGGAGCATGCACTCCGGGAGGCGCCCTGATTGGATAGAACCCTTGAGAATTTTATTACTGCTCTTCGGCGGTGCGGTGTCAGGATATCCGTGGCGGAAACGATGGATGCCCTGCAGGCGGTGCCAAGTCACTGCCGGAGAAAAAGATCTTTGAGGTCTGTTTCGGTAGCTTTTTTGACATCGACCATATATCCGAGGATAACTTTCCGCTGGAACGCAGCGGCACATCACCCGTAATCCAGGGAGCGGCTTTCCTGACGCGGGCGATACTTGCAGGTGACGGTGGCGGTCTCGCCCTGGCATTAGATGAAGCTGCTGGAAGTGCTGACATACGCAACATTCAATACCCGACCCAAAAAGGTCTTTACATGCAGAGGCTTTTTCAAGAACTCGGCATGGAGGCGTTTGACAGGGATATCAGGAAGCTCGCGGAAGAAGGAGAAGCGGATGCCCTTGTACAGGCGAGAATCCTGGAGTCCATGCGGGATAAAATTATCGAAAGAGTAAGTAATCTCATCGAGAGGCAACTCGAACTTTACGCTGCGAGAAGGTCAGATGAACAGTTCGAGGGATATATAAAAAAAGCAAGCCTCACAACACTTGAGGAAAGGGATCTGGCCCGGATCCATAAAATTGTGCAGAGAATGATCAGGCGGTTGAAAGACCGTCATTCAAGAAGACAAAAGGCAGCCCGCAGGGGGCACCTCGACTTCAAGAAGACATTGAGACAGAGTCTCACCTATGGCGGACTCCCATTCGACACCCGCTGGAAATCTAAAAAGATTGATAGGCCGGAAGTTATAGCCATATGTGACGTAAGCCGTTCGGTTTCGAACGTTGTCCGCTTTCTTCTCCTTATTTTATACAGCTTAAATGAGTTTATTCCCAGGATCCGATCCTTCATATTCTGTTCAAATCTGGTTGAAGTAAGCTACCTCTTCGAAAAATACTCGTTGCAGGAAGCCCTGGCCAGGCTCCGGTCAGGGACTGATCTTCCGATTCTCATGAACCGGACCGATTATGGGATTTCCTTTCTCGATTTCAGGGATCAATATTCCGATTGCCTCACGAAGAGAGCGACGGTGATCATCATGGGAGACGCCCGTAACAACTATTGGAACCCAAGGACCGAAGTCCTCCGGTTCATTTCTGAGAGGTGCAAACGATTGGTATGGCTCAACCCCGAGACTCCGTCTCTCTGGGGATCGGGGGATTCGGAAATGAAGACATATCTTCCATACTGTAATGTTACCCGTGAATGCAGCACCCTTGATCATCTTGAGAAAGTGGTGGAATATCTGCTCCGTGTAAATTAGATATTGGACATTACGAAAAATTCCGGGTGAGATGCGAGAATAGATAAGCTGTTGGACAGGTATCTCTCTTAACCGTATATATCTATTAATGTTCCTTTAACATTTATGGGATGATTATCTACAAATTTATATCTGATTATGAATTCGTTTGCAGGTGAATGTCCGTCAGTCTGTATTTCGACATGGTCTACGATATCATGGGGAGAAACAGGTGAGATGCGTATGAAAGCACGCCGCAAAATCTGGTCAGATCGCTGATACACCGCAGGAACATTCATCGGTCTTATATCGGTGGATTCAATTAGATGTGTCACATTCTTCCCTCATGCATAATCGAACAATATTTCTTAACTGTCCTTCCTTTATGGGAGGCATATTGTGATTAGCTTTTTCGCGGTGGCACCGGTTATTGATATTACGACAGCTTATAGCACCCGCTGTAATAATCTTGTTTATGGCATCATCGCCGTTTATTGCATCAACCTTTATTTCATAGTTACAAGAAACGGAGCATGAAAATGAATAGGTCATAAGGATTTAATCTTTTTATATCATAAAAACGGTATTTCGAAAATATTATATTTCCCCTTTATTAGAATCATCTCTTTATTCGGGACGACTCATCCAATTATATGTTGCCCAAAGATATTTCGGTTGCTGATTAACATTTGAAATTTTGTATAGGTATCGAAATTATAGACCGAATAGTATAGGCGATAATCAAAAAAATTTACCTTCAATATTGTTCAATATAAGTTACTGGTGAAAATCGTCAATAACAAAGGCGAAAAAATCGAGTATGTTAAGGTCTCAATAATTTTCTATGTTTGATATTTTTTTTACACCCTAGTGTAATAAATAGATGCGTTCAGTAATATATTCTCTATTCTATTACATTTTTTTATTACTGATGTTTTTTTGTGCAATCAGTCTTTCAAGTTCATCTAAAAAGGATAATTGGTCGTCACTATTTTTCAGTATATTGTAACCAACTACTTTTAACAATTCATATTTCGACCAATCGAACTCAGTTTGTAATTGTTTATTGCTGTGATCATTTGGCAATAATAAATGGATGAAACAATTGTCTTTTACCCATCCGACACAATCATCTCCGCAACATCTTCTATTTACAAAAATACACCATTTCATATCCAATTCCTTTCCAATTATCTATATAATCCCAAATTCATATGGGGAAGGACTGTTTTGTTCCGTCACTTTCTGAATATACCATGTTCCAGAAGGAGGAGTACAATGACCCCCATAACAAATCCGTTTCCGACAATGGGTTGCATGATCCTGGGGAAGTTGTGAAAAAAATCAGAGGGCATAAAAGCGATCACGGTTGCAATGAGAATAGGCATACCTATAATCATTCCATCATCAAGGTTGAATTGCCCTAACGCCTCAAAGGCTACCGCCAGGCCGGCAGAAACCTGTGTGCAAAGAGTATAGAACATAATACTGCCGATCACGACAGGAGGTACAATCCCAAGAAAACCTATCATCATGGGCGAAAAGGATATTATCAAAAGAACAGCCGCCGCCGGTATTAACGTGAATCTTGACAGGCATCCCGTAGCCGTAACAACACCAACGCTGACAGAATAATTGACCTGCCCGATTATACCAAAGATTCCGGATGCCACATTGGTAAGGCCCGTAAAAAAAATACCCCGGTTAACCCTCTCATCCATATCTGTTGTTTTCACCAAAGCATTTATGGACTGCATCGAGCCCAAATCGTTGATAGATAAAGCCACAAAGCAAATCAAGAAAGATACCAACAGCCCGATGTTGAAGGAAAGATCACCGATCATATCTTGAAAAAAGGTTGAGAGGACTCTTGATGACACGACTGGAGTAATGTCAAGGTTGCCCGGGAAAAATATAAAATAGATGATAGTTCCGGCAAACATGGAAATCAGGATCAAGATAGATTTCCATACCCCCGTAAGGAGGCGGTGGAGAACCAGAATGGCGGCTGTAAGTATTAAGGCGTAAACCATATTTACCTGCGGTGACACTCCTTGCGAGTCCGTTACCAGCCTCAGGACGGTAGGCGTCAGTGTGAAGGCAATCAGCAAGAGCACCACTGCTACAACACGGGGAGTGAAGAGCCGCTGTAGATATCCGAAAATTCCCGTAATGCCTGCCAGGGCAAGGATCAACCCGCAGCTCACAACTGATGTATTTATGGTATTTATAGCAAAACCGCTGCTGGAAATTATACCGATGAGAAGTACTGAAGACGGTCCCATGACGAGGGGCAATCTATGACCCCACATGACTTCGAGGAACAAGAACACGGCCATTATGAAGGCTGTCTTTTGCAAATACACCGTGAGCCCGGCAGGATCGGTGAAGTGGAGTGAACCGGCAATCTTGCCCAAAATGATCATAAATGGCACCAACAGGGCGCACCATTGAAGCCCCATTAACAGAGATTCACCCAGAGGAGGTTTATCTTCTAGCCCGTATTTGAATTCCACAGTCTATCCTTATCTATGTTCCGACTTACTCAGTTCCTGCCATTCGCTTTTGCATTTCAGGTTCACGGATTTTATGCAGGGTATTTCATAGAGCATTCCCGTCCATTGGGCAACATAAATCATAAAATAATTGAAGAAATGCTTCAGAAGATTTATAATGAGAAAAAATTGGAAAATTTCCACTCTGTCATTTCGATCCCTTGGGTTTACTCAGGGTGAACTGAGCATTCCGCAATGACGTTAGGTATAGATTTTCCAAGACTTTTATAGGCCAGGCAATGAAAATCGAATTAAGTTTATTTGCTTCTCTCGCACAATATGTACCGGATAAAACAGGCAGCCATAGCCGTCAAATAATGGAGGTGGCTGAAGGGACCAAGATCATGGAGCTTCTTGAAGGCCTGGAACTTCCTATTGATAAAATCAAGATGATTTTTCTAAACGGCCTTCACGCGACAGGGGATGAAGTCTTGAAAGATGGAGATAGAGTGGGCGTTTTTCCTCCAGTTGCCGGGGGCTAAATAGTCTTGACCTGTAAAAATATATCTCTGTTTCCCCAATCCATTTTCAGCAATTGATCCGCCTCTAATTGCCTGCCATCAACAAGGACTTTCTTGCATCCGGTCTGGAAATCTTCCGGATGGGGTGTGATTAAATTCGTGAGGGTGTTTCCATCGATCCAGATACCGTGTTCTAAAAAAAAAGGCCCCAGTTCATGAAGCGGCAGATTGAAAAGTTTCACGAACACCCGTCCTGGCTTTACTGAGCAGGACATTGTTTCTCCCTTGTAAGAGATCTGGTCGCGCATGCGAGCATAGAAGCCCCCTTTTCGCATCACCGCCCCGGCCAGTCCCGGCATGGCGGCGGAGAGTGATAGGGTTGCCCCATCCCGCAATATGGCGGTTTTGACATCATCTACAGGCTGACCATCCAGAAAGATCGTCTGGATCCTTTTTTCAAGGTATTCAGGCTCGATGCCGAATTGTTCGCAAAGAAATGATTTGACGCTGCATTCGACATCTCCCTTCAGCCAGAAGCCATGCTGCAGAAGTTGCGAAAAAGCCGTGATCAGGCTTGCATCTATTGTGAGAGAAACATTTCCCGGAGAGATACTCTCGTCCACCGTATTCATGCTTGATTTCCTTGGATGGATGGTTCATCTTCGACATTTATTCTTCCGTATAAACGAACGGGGCCGCCCATTGCAGGCCACCCCGTCCAATGTATGCACTAAAAGACTTTTACCTACCAGTTATACACCCTGTCCAGATCCTCATCCTTAACCTGGAACGTAATATCATGGGGTGGAAGTTTTTCTTTCTTGAAGTACTCGGGCAGCCGGTCATGTTTTGCTGTGAAACCGGCGCGGGAATTGAAATCCCGCTCCATCTTAAGAACCTTCTTGCCCAGTTCGGTTACATCGTTTGCTGTCAGGTTCAGACCATAGAATGCGTTGAGCAAATCGATCAATGCCTGGAATGTATCCGGCTGGTCTAGAACTGCAAAAGCAATAAAGAGGCATGCACCTGTGGAGTCAACAGCCGCGGTGGCGATCTGGAGATTTCTGGAGAGTTCGACCTGTCCCTCCGGTTTCAGTGGATCCACATACCCCCCCACCTTGAGAATGTTGGTGGCAACCGCATATCCTGCCGTATGATCGGCGCCCATGGTACTAGTCGCATATGTAACTCCAATGCCCTGAATCGCACGGGGATCATAGGCCGGCATGGCCTGCCCTTTGACTACAGGGACCCTTTCAATGCCGAAAACCTTGCCGGTTACAGCGGCCCCGTTTCCGAGGATACGGCCTAGGTCGGTGCCTTTTCCCACCTCCTTAAGCAGCCTGATGGCTGCTTCGGCATCTCCGAACTTTGCCAGACCCGCCTCCATCGCGACCGCGATGGTCGCCCCCATCTCGATGGTATCCAGACCGTAGTCATCATCCAGACGGTCCAGCATGGCGATGGCATCCAGATCGTCGATTCCGCAATTTGCGCCATGGGCCCATACCGTTTCATATTCCGGCTGCTTGGTCAGGTAATGGCCGTCCTTATCCATATAAATTCCCGAGCATTGGATGACACAGCCCCGGTGACAGCCATGGGTGGGAACACCGCCGCGGGCCTTTTCCGTTTCAGCCTGTGTTTCTCCGCTGATCTTGGATGTTCCCAGAAAGCGGCCCCACTTAAAGTTATGGGTCGGATATGCACCGGCTTCATTGATTACATTGGCAAGTATGTTGGTCCCAAAAGCGGGAAGCCCCTCGCCTGTGACGGGATGTTTTCTAAGCCCCTCAACCCATACCTTATTGGCCTTGGTGAATTTCTCTGGATCTTTGGGGGTACGGTTCGTGAGCCCGACATCATCAAGAATGATAACCTTGACACCCTTAGAGCCCATGACAGCCCCGCTCCCGCCGCGTCCGGCATGGCGGGTGGGCCGCTGTTCCATATCAGTGAAGTCTACCGAGGCGGCGGACATCTTCATTTCGCAACAGATCTTGTCGCCATACTCCTTCTTCATTTTTTCCACCAGGTCATAATTGCCCAGCATACGGAGGTTGTTGTCGGGGGTTATCTTCACCCCGTCCTTGTTGATAAAGATCTTATAGAGATCGCCGTTTTTAGGTTTTCCTTCCAGGATAATTGCTGCATAGCCAAGTCTCGCCAGCACCTGGGAAGGCTGTCCCCCTGAGTTGGATTCTTTGATGGTGCCTGTCAGCGGGCTCTTACAGCCTACAGAAATTCGCCCCGACTGGGCGGCGGCTGTTCCGCTCAGCAGGCCCGGCGCAATGACAAGTTTATTATCCTCGCTCAACGGATGACATAATGGGGGTACTTCTTTAGAAATAACAGAGGAGGTCATAGCCCGGCCCCCAAGTCCTGCGTATTCCCCCAAAGGAACAGTACTTACTATTGGGCCGCCAGCGGCCCCCATGTTGATTCTGAGAATTTTGTCCATAAAAGTCCTCCTTTCCCGGTGGGATTTGTCGAGGATTCAAGAACATTTCGATACTGAATCCTGTCACATTTATATAAACGTAAGAAGCTAATGACTGCCATAATTCGAAATGAATGAGAGCATGAAAAATAGAATTGGATACGAAAGAATGGACGTATGTTAAATTTAATATACGTGTTTTAATATTAACTGTCAAGGCAAACAAGCAGGAAGTGAAATAAGCTTACATGAGAAGCAAATGTAATGGATTGTTAAGAGTTTTTGTGAAGCAGAGCAAAAAAATTTTATAAAATGCTTGACAATAATAATTATTATATTATAACCATTCTTAAATAAAAATCATTCT
>PDVH01000460.1_pt1 | contig 10430 bp, 10 predicted proteins | sample 1369781 | NCBI WGS metagenome assembly PDVH01 (sample SAMN07795378, study PRJNA414565) | Alkali sediment metagenome, whole genome shotgun sequencing project. | isolation source: glacial lake sediment | place: Bosnia and Herzegovina: Donje Bare Lake | collected 2016-06
CAAGCTGGATAGGTAATCTTTTTATAGTGTTTTAAGTTTCTTGAGTCATGCCTCTGTGGCTCAGTGGTAGAGCGATTCCTTGGTAAGGAATAGGTCCCGAGTTCAATCCTCGGCAGAGGCTTTTGCAATAAACTTTAAATAAACGATTAGATTCTGAACTAAATGAGGCAGCTAAGGGAATATCGACATGTTGCTCGGCAGGAGCATTGGTGTGATAGGTGCTGCAATAATATCCATCCTGGGGAGACGTATACTGGGCAGGTTTTTGTTTGTGAGAATCGTGACAGACATGGGCTAGTTGTTTTTAAGACACATTCCATTCCAGGTTGTGATTATCCTGAGGAACCAGATTGTAGAAAGTCTAAGGGAGAAGAGTTTGGGAGCTTAGTTGAAAAAGGGGCAAGGGCGAGGAATGCCGCGTAAAAAAGATTTAACATTCTTGTGTATACTCAAGCATAACAAACTATTTAACTTAAAAGCTCTTTTTGTTATCATGGCAGACGCAGCATCCAGCTTTTTGGCAGGAGTGATTATGATTTTTATTTCTCTGACTATCTTTATCTTTTTTCATGGAGCAACCATAAGCCTTATTGCCCTGCTGTTATGGTTTGTCGGCGTTGGGGCAATCATAGGAAGCTTTATTGCATCTTTGAGAAGATAGTTTTTATATAGAAGCTGCCTTTGTTTTGTATGAAATGCTTCAAGATTACTGCAAGGGATAAGAAGACTAATGCTCGTGTAGGTGTGCTTTCTACCGAATCTGGGAAGATTGAAACGCCTTTCTTTATGCCAGTTGCTACTAAAACGGCTGTGAAACACATATCCACTTGCGATTTGCATGGGATGAAAGCTAATGCGGTAATATCTAATGCTTTTGTGCTGTTTTTGCGTCCGGGAACTGAACTTATCAAGAAAATGGGTGGAATCGCAAAATTCATGGGCTTTAGGGGAATTGTTTTTACAGATTCTGGGGGGTTTCAGATGTATTCTCCGAGGCTTTATGTTGGTTCTAGGATTGACGGGGTTATATTCAGGAATCCTTATACTCTTGAGAAGATTTTTGTGACTCCTGAAAAAGATATGGAAATTCAGCTTGATTTGGGAAGCGATGTTGCAATGTGCCTTGATTCTATGCCCCTAATTTCAGATTCCAAAGAATCTGTTGCAGAGGCTGTCAGAAAAACAGGGATTTGGGCAAAAAAATGCAGGATTCGTCATGACGAATTGCAGAAAAAACTTGGGAAGGAAAAAAAGCAATTGCTTTTTGGGATAATTCAGGGAGGAGTTCATCCAGATTTGAGGGAGAAGTCTGCAAAAGAGTTGACTTCAATTGATTTTGATGGATATTCTGTTGGGGGGCTTGCTCTTGGGGAGCCTAAGGAAGAGGAGTATAAGATGATTGAGATTGCGAAGAAGTTTATTCCTGAGGAAAAGCCTGTTTACCTAATGGGAGCGGGCGATCCGCTTGAGCTGCTTGAGGCTGTTTCCCGCGGCGTTGATATATTTGACTCTCGTTTTCCTACTCAAAACGCTCGAAGGGGGGCGATATTTACTTCTAGTGGGAGAATAAATCTTAAGGGCGCGAGTTATAGAGAAGATAAAGGGCCTCTCGATAAGAACTGCTCGTGTTTTGTATGCAAGAAATATTCCCGCGCTTACATAAGGCATCTTCTTATTCAGGAAGAGGGGGCAGGTCTTAGGCTTGCCAGCTATCACAACCTGCACTATCTGCAAAGACTTCTGGAGGATGCGAAGATTTCTATTTCTAAAGGAAAGTTTGCCGAGTTTGTTAAGAAATATAAGAGCGAACAGGGAAAGAAAGATTAAATTGATTAACTATATTCCCAGTCTACGTAATTAATCATTTCAGGGTATGCGAGGAAGAGCACAAAAGGAAGGGTGCTTGCGAGCGGGGTTCTTCGCCAGAATAATCCGAGTGTTCTGAGATGGTCTCTTCTTCTGACACTCTTCTTGCCGCATCTATCAGACTCTGCATGTATTTTTACGGTTGATTTTGGAATTTTTTGCCCAGAAGGAAAACTTGTTCCTGGGAACTCGGCTTTAATAAATTCATAATCTCTATAGAATCCTTCCGGCTTTGTTATAATTCCTTTTTCTGCATGGACCATTGTGATAAGTCTTTCTGACTCTCCATTCATTCGGGAGAGGCTGGATAATAGATTCTGCCCTTCCTCAACAGCATATATTTCAACAGTTCTTCTGTCTGATGGTTCTGTTCTTGCTGTATGAGAAATGAAGGGGTTTTTTACCGGAGTGTCTCTTTGGTAGTGCCTGAACTCAATATTCTCGGGGCGGCTATCTCGCTTTAGAACAGTGCAGAGGCAGTCTATGCTTATCATCTCATAGCCATTAAGTATTCCTGCTGCAGTCGTCATGACTATTTTGGCTGTTTGGGACGTTAAAAGCTTTTTTGTTGTTTAGTTAACTATTTAAAATGCCTTTGAGAGGCTTTTGCATGAATTTGGCAGAATTAAAGAAGCTTTATGCTGGTTTGGAAAAGAAATACGAATTGCCCAGCTTTGAAGAGCTGAACAGAAATTTTGAGATAGAGAAGATAAGGAGGGGGCAGGTTAATCTGCTCAAGACAATCAGGAAGACAATGATGGAGAAGATAATCAATTCCATGGGGTTTATGGAGACTCTTCTCAATCCAATGAATGCCCCCCGTATATATCTTGTTTATATGAAATCAATGAGCAATGAGGACAGGGCTGAGGTAGAGAAGATATATTCTATTTTGGGGGACTTAGTTCTTGGCTCAATGGGGCTCGAGATAGACTATGACGAGAAGAAAGAGGCTGAAATGATAAAGAAAGTCGTGAAGGACTGGGAATCGATAAAGCCCGGCTTCAGGAAGATAATTGAGAACATGCAGAAGCCTGCTTCAGCTTCTGCTTCAAAGGAAAAGAGCTATTTCGGCTAGGCGAAGATGGAGAATATTTCTTCCAATGAAATTTCAATAACTGAAAGGGGCATCTTTATGTTCCAGGTTCTAAGAGTTTCAGGATGAACTTCGCCTATATAGCCTATTTCCCTCGTCCCGAGAAGAATTTTGCCAGTTCTGCCTTCTATTAGCCCTGGTTTATGGGCATCCTTTATTTCAGGTTTTAAGTTCAGCATCCTTGCAAGATAGTCAAGAATCTGCTTAAGCTCTGTGAAATTACCGGGACTTGCCGCGATTATGAGATGCTGGGACTCTTTTATGCCAGTTTCGGTCTTATTTGACTTGTCTTTATGGAAGACTGCGCCGATTTCAAATATTCTCTGAGGATATTCGTTATCCTTGTTGTCTGCAAGCATTCTAAGCGCAGGTATAAGGAGATTTGGCCTGAGAAGTTTATATTCTGTCTTTGAATTTTCAAGTTCTATCTTTTCATTCTCATCAAGTTTTGCCTTTTCAGCCTCGTCTGTCTTGATTAAGTGGTACGAGGAAGTTTCTATCAGCCCCAAACCTATAAGAATCTCTGCAATCTTGGATTCTATCTTGCTCTCTCTTGATTCTTCGCCTATTGTTGCAACTTCCGGAATTTCGGGAATCAGGTTGTCATAGCCGTAGGCTATTGCAAGATCTTCAATTATGTCTACTTCGTGTAAAATATCTGTTCTCCAGGCAGGAATGCTTACTTTTCCCTTGCTGTACTCGTAGCCCATCTTTGGCAAAAGTTTCTCGAGATCTTTTTCTTTTAGTTCCAAGCCTAGAAGCTTGTTTGCATTTTCAAGTGAAAGTTTCATTTTGTCAGGCTTCAGGTCTGGGGTAGTTATCTTACATTCTTTCAGCGATTTTCCATAGTCTAATTCCATCGCATAGACTTGCCCGCCCATGTCAGCAAGTGTTGTGACTATTATGTTGAGAATTTTTTTGAGCGTGTTAATATCCGAGCCGGAGCATTCAATAAAGACTTCTTTTGTCTGTTCGGTTATTTTGCCCGTGTCATGGCTGTTGATTATTGGAGGCATTGAGAGGATGTTCTTTTTTGCATCGATGAAGATTGGATATGTAGAGTAATTTTCCAAAAGATGCGCAAACTCTTTTCCCGTAAAGTGCTGCCTGATAATATCACTTCCAGTCATTTCTTTGTCTGATTCGAGAGGGCGGAATTTGATTTCATTTGGTTTTCTTGCCTCGTAAACTATGGGAAGGGATATTTTTTCAAGAGGATAAATACCAATTGCCGCCTTTTTCCTGTTCCTGCCGGCTGTTGCATGAAGTTTTTCCTGCAGGTCTATGATTTCTTTTATCTTCGCATCATCAAACCTGAGCTTCTTTACAATTGCGCAGGCAGTGTAGGGCCTTACGGACTCTACGGAAGGGTCTATCTTTACTTTGAAATCCTTTTCCGGCGAATGGACTCTGTATTTTGGTGCATCCGAAGGCTTAAAGTACGTGTTTATTGCTCTTAAAAATCCCTGCAGTGAGAGCAAATCCGGGCGGTTTGGGGTTATTTCTATTTCAATTTCTTCGTCATGAACTGTTATTGGTATTCCCATTAGCATTATCCTGTTTATGTTTTCCTCGCTGAGCTTGATGTGCTTTTCAACTTCTTTCTTTGGGAATTTTATGGTTGCCATCGTAAGACACCTCCGGTTTCTTGCTGACAACTTCCCCTGATATAGCCAATCATTTTATCCAGCTCCTTTTTAGCCTTAAATCTTTCAAGTCATTCGAATACATTTCCCTTAAATCCTTAATCTTGTAGAACTCTGTTATTATCCTATCAAAGCCCTGCCCCCAGGCAAGCACTGGAATTGGCTTTCCAAGCAATGGGACGGTAACTTCTGGCCTGAATATGCCTGCTCCGCCCAATTCAAGCCATATTTTCTTTTCTGGATGCCATACCTGTATTTCTACGCTTGGCTCGGTATAGGCGAAAAAGCTCGGGACGAACTTAATCTTTTTGTAGCCCATTTTTTCGTAAAACTCTCTTAGATAGCCCAAAAGGTGCCTCAGGTTTGCATTTGGGTCTATGACTATTCCTTCTGTTTGGTAGAATTCAAATCCGTGGCTCCAGTCTACCGTTTCATTTCTAAACACCTTGCCTATTGCGAAGTATTTGGCTGGCAAGTCGCTGGGTTTTAGTTGCGCCAGGGTGCGGGCTGATAATCCTGTTGTGTGGGTTCTTAAGACAACTTTCTGCGCTTCCTTTTCAGTCCATTTTGACTTCCAGCCTTTGCTGCCTCCGATTCCTTCTTCATGCGCCTGTTTTACTGCCCTAACTATTTTGGAATCAGGCAGTTTTGCTGATACCTCTTTGATAAAGAATGTGTCCTGCATCTCCCTTGCCGGATGATCCTGGGGGGTGAACAGCGCATCAAATATCCAAAAAGAGGAATCTGTAATTGGGCCAGTCATTTCTTTAAAGCCTAAATCGGTCCAGATTCTTTTTGCGTATTCTATTGACTGATTTACAAAGTGCCTTTTTCCTCCGTGAAGAACGGGGACTCCTGCTGAGATGTCATATTTTCTGAATTTATGCCCTCTTGCCCAATCTTTGATTATTTCTGAGCTAACTTCCTCCAATAAATCTGATTTAATCTCCTTTCCTGCTATCTGTTTGCCTAAACTTGTGAGTTCGAAGTCAATAACCTGTTTTTCCTTGATTTCCACTATATCCTTTCTCTTTTTTAGGCTCTCAAGGGCGTAGAGTAATTCTGCGGACAGGGATTCTTTCTCGACGGGAAGCGTGTCTATTAGCTGTTCTTCGAAAGATTTCTTGGAAAGTTCTTCCTTTGAGGCATTGAGAGAGAGTTTGCCTGCAGCCATTGTAATCATCGCCTTGTTTTTTAGGGCTCCAAGCGAGACTTTGAATTCATTTTCTGAAAGTTTGGAAATTTTCTTTGCTTCTTCAAGTTCTATGTGGTTGTTTGCCTCTAAAACTGTCAGGAGTTTTCTTTCGGGAAGATTATTTTTCTTGTAGTACACTCCGTTTGTGCCAAGCTCGACTATTGTTTTGACTGATGTTTTTAATTTCAGGACACTCTTGCTTTCGAGAAATTTTAAGGCTCTCAGAACAGAGACATTGTCAAGCCCCGATTTCTTTTCAATGCCCTCAACAGACTCTTTAAGATAGGGGATTATCTTTATTTCCAGGGGGGAGAGTTTTTCAACTAGGTTTTCTATCTCCTTTGAATTTGACTGAGGTTCACTCTTTTCTTTGACCATATTGTTTTAATAGGATTTGGGTATTAAAAAGCTTCTTTTGCCTGCTGGCTTGAAGCGCCAAGGGACGAGAGGAAAGCAAATACATCTTTCTCATCTCTTGCATTTAGAAGTTTTATTTTGACTTTTGACTTTCTGCAGAGGATTATGTTCTGCATTATTTTTTCTAACCTTAATGCTTTTTCTTCCTTTGCCAGTTTCCTGAGTCCTTCCATGTCTATGCCGAGGGCTATCTTGTTTTTTGAGGCTATTTTTGCAAGAACATGATTAAATCCAGAGTCTATCTGCCTAAGGCTTCGCTGCTTGTTTCCCTTTTCCACTCCAAGAAGAATGCCAAAGTGTCCGTATTCGAGGATTTTTCTGTTAAAATCATCGTTTTGAGCCTGAACTGTGATTGGCTTTGTTTTATTCTGTATTTCCTTCTTTATGAGGCTTTTTGCCTGCTCGATGCTTGATGTGGATATCATCTTAGCCGCAGATAAGCGTGCCAGTAAACTTCTGGCCATTTAGAATCTTGCTTATGTTCTTTGTGTTGGGGCCTATTATGTAAGTCTTAATCTTGTCTTTTCTTATCATTGTGGCTGCTCTTTGATCGAGGACAAAATGCTGCCCCGAATGATATTTTATGGCATTTGCGCGCTTGTCAAAGTCCTTCCATGACTCATAGGGAATGAACTTGGCGTTCTTATTTGTGTTTGGGTTTTCAGTGTAAAGCCCCTTTATATTCGTCATGTTTATGAATTCGGCTTTCAGGTATTTCGCAAGTTTGGCTGCTGTGCCGTCGGATGTTGACTTTTGGGCATATCTTAGGGCTCCGCAGATTACAACTTTGTTTTTGTGAAGGTTATTCTTCACTTCCTGCATATCCATTGGAATTTTGCCATTCGCTTCCTTGCCAAATAGCTCCATCATAATGAGGGCATTCATCCTTGTTATCCGGATTCCTGCCATTGAGAGCTCTTTTTCAGTTGCATTATCCTGCTCGAGAAGATTAATGTACTTTCTTGCTATTGAGCCTCCTCCGCAGACAACTACAAATCTCCAGTTTTTGTAGTGCCTTCTTAAAGTTGTCCTGAATGACTTGAGAAACTTGAAATCCACTTTTTCAGGCACAATAAGAGAGCCTCCGAGACTTATCACCATGATTTTCATCCTTTAAAGAAAGGGGCTTTTTATTTAAACTTTGCCAATTATATCATTAGAGTATAGTAATAGTTTTTAAGCTCAGCCTGTTTGGCTTTATATGGCAGATGACACAAAAACTAGGATAGTCCCGAAGTTTGAAGCCCTATTGAGGAAAGAAAATAAGAATCCTTTTGACGGCATTGAAGAGCTGGCGTGGAGGGCTTTATACCTGCTTGAAAGGAAATTGACTGATGACGGGGCGCACATACCTGAGGGATGCAGGCTTGAGAGTTATCGTGAGATGACTCCTGGTTCACATATCTCCAGTTGTTTCAGGTTTGGGGAAGTTACGCGCAGGGTTCCTTACAGGGGCTTTTGCATTTATGCTGGGAAGAAGGACAATTTTGGGATGACAATAAGGCTGACTGACCCTCCCGGAGGTTTTACTGATTTGATATTTGCCGGAAGAAGGAATTTACCATCTCTTTTGGAGAGGGCTTATGTTGCACAGGAGGATCCTTCATCTGAATTTACCTGTGGGAAGATTCTGAAATCCACGGACACTGATGTGACTTTATTGCTTCCTTTGAGAAATCATAAGGCGCCGGTGCGCGGGAAGATTGCAGACTACTGGATTCCTTTGTGGCATGTCGGGTTAAAACCGCTTGTTATAACTGTTCGGGCATATAAGGATGCTGAAGATGCCGGACTTAAGCGACAATCTACTTAAAAATCTCTCCGTTTTCCTGGCTCCAGAATAACAAGTCCAATTCGTTTGCGGGGATGTTGACTGATTTTGCGAATTCCAGGTATTTTTCTTCCTTTTCAAGGTAGTCTTTCTTGTTTTTTATGCGCTCTTCTTTTATGACTTTTAAGGCTTTTAGGTTTTTCAGGATGTGCCTGTCAAGAATGGCTATTTCATTGTCTGATTTTCCTATGTTTCTAAGGAAGTGAGATGCTTCCTTCAATCCATAGCCTTTGACATTTTCTGCAAGCCAGTTTCTAAGCTCTTTTATATCCTCATTTTTTAGCTTGTCTTTCAGGTTGTTCCACGCGCTTTTTGACTCTAAAATATAGCTGGTTTTGTTGTTGTGGAATCTTGTTCTAGTTCTGAGAATTTCTTTAATCTTTGATTCATCGGGGTTTGATATTTTTGTTATTTGTTCCACAGCTTCCCAGCATCTCTTTGCCTGGCTTTGAGGAGTTAACAAACAAAACATGAACTCTTTTTGATGTTCATTTTTGCCTAGAGATTTGAACTCATTTAAGCGCGTCTTGATTGCCTCTTTCTTCGAATTATAGACTTCTTTCAGCACTTTTATGCTCTTTTGTTCCACGCAAATAGTTGTGGAACAACCTTTAAATATTATGTTTTTCTCTATTTTCTAATCTTAAAGGGGTTTAAATGGTATATAAGAGGTATGCTAAAAAGAATGGGAAAGTTTACGGGCCCTATCTCTATGAATCCTATCGTGAAAATGGTGTTGTAAAGAAAAGGTATATTGGTGCCAATTCTGTGTCGGATTCTTTTGTTCCACACAAAAAACATTCTTCTTTTGTTCCTCTTTTTATTGTGCTGATTGCTGCGATTGTTATTGGAGGTTTGTTTTATTCCCAGCTTACGGGAAAAGTTTCTCTTGATGTGCAGGAAAATTATGCCCTGAATGAGAATGTTGCCGGAAATCTTTATTTGACAATTGAGAGCGGTGATTCCGTGCAAAAAGATACTTCTGTGAAGCTCGAGTTATCAAAAGATGGTTCGGTTGTTGCACAATCGACAAAGACTTTTGAGGAGTTTTTGGGGAATCAGATAAATTATACTGAGGTTTCTGGCGGAACAACTTGTGTTAATGTGAGCGTTCCAATTGTTGAAGAAGTTTGCACCGATGAAACTGTTCCTGGTGAGACTCATGAAGTCTGTCATGATGAGACAACAACAGATGAGAATAATGAAACAGTAACTCAGACTATTTGCGTGAATGAAACATCTCCTGATATGGTTAATAATGTCTGTGTGAATCAGACAACAGGGCAGAATGAAGTTGAGAATTGTACCACAACAGGCACAGACTTTTATTATCAGACTCCCGGGAGTTATTCAAAACCTGTTGAAGATTTTTTTGTTTATGAATTGGATTCTGCAGGAGATTATATCCTGACTTTTAGTGTTCCAAGCCTCAATGTTGCAGCAGAGAAAACGCTTTCTGTTTCTGCGCCTGAAGATAATGAGACTCTGCCCGGGAATACGACTAACAAGACGCAGATTCCTCTTGGAGTTTCGGGCTTGAGCGCGTGCGGAACAATAAGCTCGCCCGGCAATTATGTCCTTGACAATGATGTCAGTGCTTCAACACTATGCTTCAATATAAGCGCAGACAGTGTCGCGCTTGACTGCCAGGGCAGGAGGGTTACGATATCCTCATTTGGAACAGGCATACAATCCAATGGCCACACAGGAATTGTCATTAAGAACTGCAATGTCCAGGGAAGCACTGCATCGGATCTTGTAGGCATTGCGCTTGTAGATACTGTTTCAGTCAATATAAACAATACAAATATCTCGCTGGTTAACGGCGGTGCTGGTACATTAATCAATGGTATTTATCTGGGGGGCACAACTAATACTTTAGTAGATTCAAGTAGAATTAATGTGGACGGGCCAAGTTCAGGCACCCGTTATGCTATCCGTGGCGTTCAGGCAGATTCCAGTATTTTCAGGTTCAATACGATTAATTCTACCGATTGCACTGCTTTGCAGATGGAATCTTCAACAGATGTTAATGTAGAAAATAATGCCATAGTCCGAACTGGCCCTGACCTGGGCGCTGTTGTATTGAGTATGACCCAGGGCGCCAAAATAATCTCAAACAATATCACTCTTCGAGGATTTGGTGCTTTAGGCTCTCGCTACGGTATTAGCATAAACAGCAATAATTCTAATGTTAGTTACAATATTGTGAGGACAGAAGGAACAGCCGATACAGGCATGGTTCTTGGGGGATATGATAATTATATCTCATTTAATGCGATAACATCTTTCAGCGATAGCGGTCTTAGTATAGGCGGCACAGACAGAGTAATTGTATTCAATAATACTATATTCAATAACTACAGTTATGCACTAAAG
>PDVH01000462.1_pt1 | contig 10345 bp, 11 predicted proteins | sample 1369781 | NCBI WGS metagenome assembly PDVH01 (sample SAMN07795378, study PRJNA414565) | Alkali sediment metagenome, whole genome shotgun sequencing project. | isolation source: glacial lake sediment | place: Bosnia and Herzegovina: Donje Bare Lake | collected 2016-06
AAAAATGCGGGTCCACATAGTCGTTAACATAATGTTCGATGTTTGAGATGAACGGGACGGAGAGATTCATCTCGCGGACGGTATGACGGGTCTTCTTGGGCCCATCCCAGAAGTCAATGCTCCCGTTGATGATTTGAATATTGTTCAGAGAAAAATTTGGGGGTTTACTTTCTGCCTCTGGTTTTGCCTCCTCCTTTGGAATCAAGTCCGAAAAATTGTATGAGCCGTTTTCATGGCGGGATATGTTGACATATGGGTGGGTTAGTCGTATTTCCTTAAAGATGACGGCCCTCTTGAAGAGGGATGATAAGCCCTGGGCGTTTACGTATAGTTCATCGAAAGACAGGAAGGGCGATGATTCAGCAGGATCTTTTACCGTAAATCCTTTGAGGCTTGCGGACAGAGCATATGGGTTGATGCTGATTTTTTCAATCGTAACCTCCCTGTGGAGGACTCCGGATAGTTTCTCAATAAGTATCGACTTTACAATAGGAGGCAGGATGAAAAATCCGGTTATTCCGACGACAACAATTAGAACGGCTAATCCGATGAGAATCTTTTTAAGAAGGCCCATGGCAATTTCCTCATAAAGATTATGAAATGGTTTCGTATGTGAAGAGATCCATCTGGAGTGACAGGATACCCTTAATATTCAATCAGTGTTGTAATTTAGCGACGTCCCCTATTTTTTTAGGATAGATAAAAAGGCGGTCGAAATCAAGAAAAATAAGTATTGACTCTCATTAAAATTATGGCCCTCTTATCACAAAGCCAGAAGATTTTTTATTTCTTCCGGAGGAGATGCCGGAGCATAACTATGATCTGTGAGAGAATGCCTCCGGCCGAGTCGATACCTACATCAACAAGAGAAGCACCTCTCGCGGCAGTAAATGACTGATGAAACTCATCACTCACTGCGTATAGTATTACACCAATAACGGTGTATATTGCCCAACGCGTGCGCCATCCTTGTGAAGAGTCGCCACGGCAAGCGCGAAAGAGAAGCAGTCCTAGGATGAAATACTCAGCAACATGTACGGCCTTTCTGATCAATTCATGTATCAGGTCCACATTTTGCGGTGAGAGCCAGGGAAAGAGGAAATTCAGGAGCGGCACGATGAATCGGGAAGTATGCTCTGAGGAGAATGTCCCGGTTGACATCCAGAAGATAACACCCATCCAGAGAATGACCGGAAGCCAGTATTTAAGGAAATTTTGTTTCAAAGCTGTATAATTTTTCAGAGAATTAGATTTCATTTACTGCGCTTTCTCTGTTTTGCTTTGGATATTTTAAAATCGTGCTGAGTATAAACCCTATGAAGGGTAGAATCGTAATGGATTTCAGGGCGAAGGGCACACCATAGTGGTCTGCAACAACGCCGAGCAGAGTGACACAAATACCACCGGCCCCGATCGCAAATCCAACCATGAGACCGGAGGCAATCCCGAGGTTTTTAGGCAGTAGCTGCTGTGCCATTACGACGGTAACAGAAAATGTTGATATACAAATCATCCCAAGAAGTCCAAGTACGATAAACAGCATATTGCCTTCCATGATGAAGATTAACGGCAAAACTAAAGTGGTAAGGAACATGGACAGGGTTAAATAAAGTTTATGACCCCATTTGTCGGCCAATGGTGCCCCACCTAGGGTGCCAAAGACTCCACCGAGAAGAAAAACGAATACAAGCTTTCCTGCGTAGAGCGGGTCCCCTTTAAGATGGTTTATGTAGTAAAACGGGATGTAAGTCATAAGGCCCATCTGTGTCCATGACCTCATAATCACAATGGCAATTACTATCGATAGAGATATATAGATGCCCTTTGGCTGTTTGGATGTAATCTCTCTTTTCATAGCCACATCCGCTCTAATTTCGGCAGGTGATATATCCCGCCAATAGAGGATTATTATTGCTGCAAAGAGTATGGCAGGGATAATGATGACCGGCAACAAATGAAATCCCATGTATTTAATTATGTAGATGGAGATTATCGGGCCGAAAGCAAATCCAAGATTTCCGCCAACTGAAAATATTGCCATTCCCGTAACCCGTTTTTCACCTGTGAAGAAATGGGCGGTTTTATATCCTTCAGGATGGTATGAAGCGATTCCAAACCCGCTGATGACAACAAGCATGATAATGAATAAATAATTTGAAGATAGAGATAGTAAGGAAAATCCTATACCGGCACAAAGGCACCCAATGGGAAGAAGAAGAGCTTTTTTCTGCTTGTCTGAAATAAAACCAAAAAGAGGCTGGATTAAAGAAGATGTAACGTTTGAAGCCATTAGTATAATTCCGGTCATAGTGTATGAGAGGGAAAGATTGTCCTTCAGGAAGGGGAGTATGGCAGGAAGAGCACCCTGGTATATATCTGTTACAAGATGACCCAAGGATAGGATGAGGAGTATTTTCAGATTGAATTTTCTCATTGTGAAGTGTCAGGAATAAGAATTGAAATATAAAATCTATAAATGGAAACCCACGTCTAGTCAATGAGATAAAGCAAGGGACACTTAAAAAGAAAGTGTGGGGCTAAGATAGATGTGATCGGAGGGTTTAAGGAGAATTGCCTCGTAGTAATGAGGCATTACTATATTAAGATTTCCATTAGCATCACGGTTGACGCCAGGGGATAACGCGCCTTGGCATAATCTGGTTTTGGTCTGATGAACTCTGAATCCGGTAGCGAGCGCATTCCCCGTAACTTGCTGCGGGGTAAGCGAGCAAATGGGGAACATTATTATTCCTTGTGGATCGAAGATTCTCCGCAGCTTACTACGGAGAGCTTCAATTATGCTTGGTGACTTACATTATTATTTCCGAGTCGGCCGGTGTTCTGTATTATGGTTGATGGCGAAAGACTTTATAAAGGTATCAATTTGGTGTTTCTGGCTCGAGGACTGGCTCAAGAATGCAATACCGCAACGCTTCTCCGGCAGGTTGATCCATCCTTTGGTGGGGATGCTGATATCATAGACAACCTTGCAGGGGATCTTCTCAATATTGAAGAATTTGTCCATCCGTCCGAAAATGCTGATGTGGGAAACTGCATCTTCACGCGTTTCGGTGGTGATGTATTGTAAACATACACCCCCCTTGCCTATGTTCACGATCTGACCCAGTTGGAAAATATCTTTAGATTCCGGTCCGATCAACCCTGCAAAAGGTTGCTTTTTTACCCTGAATCGCGGGTGATTTCTGAGTTCGACCTGCATAGATTCTTTTCACTTGAGATTGAATACATATACCCATCCTGGCTTGAAGGTTAATCGGTCTCCAAATGAGTTTGCCTGATGGGCTCTATATGTTGAACCGAAATAATACATTTAAAAGAAATTATGTCAAATAAATATTAATTAATAACAGATGAAACGGGCTGTCAATAGAAATAAACAATATTATTTTATTGCAATGTTTATTTCTTTTGAAAGAGGGCATTGCAATCTACAGATAATTCTGTTTCATGCTGCCTCAGGCAATTGATAATCCGCCCACGGCCAGGTTTAATATCTTGACAATATTTATTAATGTCATCTTTACATGCTTTCAGAAAACCTCGAGCCTTCTCTCTCGCTTCTGCAACATGATCTTTGCAGACTTGCGAAAGTTCATTTTCATGTTCTCTCATGCACTTCAGTATCCTTCCCTGTCCTGGTTTGACATCCTTGCAGAATTTTTCGATATCTTCCTTACATGGTCCTCTTTTGGTTACTTCCTGAGATTGAGCAACTGACGTAATCCCCAAAAACATCACTGCGACAAAGAATGCTATGATAAATGGTTTCATAAGTTATCCTTCCCTCTCTGGAATACCCGTATGCATAAATTTGTTTTAGGAAAATGCCTTTTTTCTCCCCTCAAAGATCAGATCCCTCCAATGAGGTACTTTTACAAGATCGGGCTTTTTATACACAATCCATGGACATATTACAATAGGTATCGTTTATTACTATATTTAATGATTGCTAATAACAAGATTTCTATTTAAAATAAGCGGTAAACTAAAAGATATTTATAAACAGTTGGTAAAGAAACTATTGGCAGTGAGAAGAAGAATTTGAAAAGTACCAATAAGCGCAAACAACAATCTGAGGATGCATATCGCGCTCTGGTGGAATCAACTTCCGACTCCCTGTATTTAGTGGACGAAAATTGCAGATATTTGTTTATTAACAGTCAACATTTATCTAGATTGGGTTTGACGACGGGCAATATCATCGGCAGGTCGTATGGAGAATTTCATTCTCCTGAAGAGACAGAATACTTTACAAATACGATAAAAGAGGTTTTGACAATCGGTAAATCGGTCCAGCATGAACATCAAAGCTGGAAAGATAATAGGTATTTTCTCCGTACATTTAGCCCTGTTGAAGAGCCCGATCATGATGGGAAAATCACAATTGTGGCAGTCGTTTCAAAAGACATCTCTGACCGCAAACGGACAGAGGAAGCGCTTCGCGAGAGTGAAAGACGTTACCGGCGCATCACCGAAGCCATCACCGATTACATCTATACGGTGCGCATCGAAGGTGGAAAAGCAGTGGATACCACGCATGGACCAGGTTGCATGGCTGTTACGGGCTACACGGAAGAAGAGTTTGCCACTGATCCTTACCTGTGGATTCGTATGGTAGCAGTGGAGGATCGCAAGGCAGTTGAAGATCATGCAAGGCGGGTGTTAGCAGGAGAAGAGGTGCCGGCCCTTGACCACCGCATCATCCGCAAGGACGGCATAGAGCGATGGGTCAGAAATACGGAAGCGCGCTGAGAAGGCACTTCAAGAGAGCGAAGAACTTTACCGTGTTTTGGCTGATAAGTCATTTGCCGGTGTTTATGTTGTACAGAATGGCAAATTTCGTTTCCTAAATTCCAATGCCGCCTCCTATTTCGGATATACCCAGGAAGAATTAATAGGAAGAGAATCGATGAAGCTCGTCCATCCCGAGGACAGGGAGCAGTTAAAGAAAAACGTTATCGATATGCTTCATGGACAACGCATATTCCCCTATGAATTCAGAATAATAACCAGGGAAGGTCAAATCAAATGGCTCATGGAGATGGTAACTTCCATATCCTGGGAGGGGAAACGTGCCGTCCTGGGTAATTCCATGGATCTTACAGAACGTAAAAAGACGGAGGAAGAAATACGATCTCTTTCGATGACCGACCAGCTTACAGGTTTATATAACAGGAGAGGTTTTATAACCCTTGCGGATCATCAGTTGAGATTCTCGGAAAGGCATAAAAGGGATATGTTGCTCTTCTTTGCAGATCTCGACGGCATGAAGTGGATCAACGATACGCTTGGTCATGAAGAAGGTGACGGCGCTCTCCGTGAGGTGTCGGTTATACTTAAAGATACTTTTAGAGCCAGCGATATAGTGGCCCGCATAGGGGGAGACGAATTTGCGATTCTTGCGATAGATACTACGGGTTTATATCCGGAGGTTATAATGGCCCGATTACAGAATAAAATTGATATGCACAACAAAAAAGACGGCAAACGCTATAAAGTCTCAATAAGCATAGGCACGGCATACTACGATCCCGAAAACCCCTGTTCTCTTGATGAGCTTATGTCCCGCGCAGATAAATTGATGTACGAGCAAAAGAGAAGAAAAAAACCATGGTACGTCAACACATATTGAACCGGATATAGCCTTGAATCCTTGCGGGTTTGAACAAACCGACTGTAAAATGGTACAGGGCAAATAATTCCATTGAGAATGGTAAGTAGCCGAAATAGCCCAATAACGGCATCTCAAAAATGTGCAAGAAATTAAAGAAGGGTATATGATATACCCACTTCGGATATGAGTAAAAGTTCCACATTTCCCAGAAGAACCCGCAAATAAAGCAACCAACCCACAGCGCCAGCAACGGTCGCCAGTCACCCATAGCAATATGCTGGAGAAGTGTGCGGTTATTCAACCACACATTGAGAGGTTCCAGCATGAAATAAACTGAAAGCCAAACGAAAGGGAAAAACCAAACAGGCCAGATCAGCATCAATGTAAGCATGATACAGCCAGTGGTAAAGAGGATAATTAATGTGGCCGGAGTTAGCGTAATTCGGGGGCCATTCCTAATCCTGTTAATCCAGGTGAATGTACCGACCAGCTCTGCCGTGCCGAAGACCGCAGGCATAACCGTAGAGAAGCTCAGAGAAGACAACAGAAAATACTCAACATCAGATAAGTATTGTTCACCCACATAGTACCAGTTTTGTGTGTGCCAGTTTATGACTTCAAAGAGCCACCAGGCCGGCACCGAGATGAAAAAGAGTGCCGCATAGGCGACGGGACTGCGGGTTAACAATGAATGGCCTTTTCGGGTGAAAACCAGCGCGTCAACAGTAAGGCAGTACCCCAACCACATGGGGAAAAACCCCCAGTGCGTGCGAAGTCCGGTCAGGGACCAGTTCATGATCCAGAAAATAATGGCCAATATTAAACCGAGCCAACCGTAAACCGGCCAGGTTCGGACTTGTGATGTCGGACTGGTCTGCATTTTTAGCGTTCCTGGATTCCCCTGAACTTTATTCTGTGAAAGCAGGGAGCCGGGACGGCATGGCAAAGGGTATCGTGATGCTTAGAATCATTAATGATAGCACGTCACTGTATTCTAAAAATTATCGAATTTAACCTTGACTGTCAAGATATTTGCAGCTCTTTTAGTATTTGTTGAAAAAATAAGAAAAGTATAATAGACAGTCATACCTGAATAATATCTACTTGGGAGGAATATATAAGATGGAGAAAAAGCAACTTAGTTGTGATGGCGTGACAGATAAGAGGATTCTTACGAAGATGCTGCTCGATGGAGAGATAACAGAGGAGCATTTACAAGTTTATCTTGCGAAACTTCCGGATGTATCCTCATGTGCGGATGAGATTATAGTAGAATAATCCGGACAGTGAGTGGTATTACTACGTGCAAAGGTTTCTATGCTTGCTGATTCTCATGCACATCTGGAGATGAATGACTTCGACCGTGACAGGAACGAGGTTATCAGGAGGGCTGGAGAAGCAGGAGTTGATCTGATTATAACGGTTGGTACCACCCTCGATGATTGCAGAAAAGCCATCTCCATCGCCAATACGTTTAAAAATGTGTATGCGGCGATTGGGATTCATCCCCATGAGGTGAAGGATATTGATGAGACTACATACGAAAATATCAAAATGATGGCGAAGATGGATAAGGTCGTAGCCTTCGGGGAAATCGGCCTTGATTTTTTTCGTAACCTGTCTCCGAGAGATGTGCAAATAAGAAGGTTTGAGGAACAGTTGGAGCTGGCCGGCGAAATTGGATTACCTATTATCATCCATGATCGGGATGCCCATCAGGAAACCCTGAAAATGCTGGAGGGATGGAAGGGAAGACACAGAGGTGTTATCCACTGTTTTTCAGGAGACTATATTATGGCTGAAAAGTGCCTGGATATGGGCTTTTCCATATCTATAACGGGAGCAGTCACTTTCGGGAAGTCTGAAAAACTTCAGGAAGTGGTCAGGCACGTTCCTGTAACGCATCTCCTGCTGGAGACAGATGCACCCTACCTGACTCCTCATCCTCATAGGGGGAAAAGGAACGAACCTGCTTATGTTGTTCATACTGCAAGAAAGGTGGCCGAAATAAAGGGCATGTCTCTTGAAGAACTGACAAGTATGACGTATCAAAATACAAAAAGCTTATTTGGTATAAAATAGGATAGTCTGATAATCATTATCAAAACATAAAATAAACTTTTAGTAAAAATCTCGCATTTTTATCTCATGAAAAAGGTCTTATTTGTTGTTGCCGGCGGCCAGATCAGGGATCTGTCGTTCTTCCAATCGAAACTGCTTGAGTTGAACCCTTCCGGAATAATCTGTGCAGACAGTGGCGCCGGCCACCTTTACTCCATAGGTGTAATCCCGCAGGTCATAATCGGTGATATGGATTCTCTTACGCCTGGAATGTTAGATTATTTCAGGGAGCAGGGATGCAAGATTATCAGATATCCGGAAGGGAAGGATGAGACGGATACACAGCTCGCTTTAGAATATGCCTTCGGTATGGATGCTGATGAAATCTATCTCTTTGGCGCCATCGGAACGAGAATCGATCATACCCTTGCTAACATATCGCTGCTGGTTCATGGTGCGAAAAAAAATGTGAATGTAAGATTCATTGATGAATGGTGTGAAGCTTCTATAGTTAGTCGCGAGTATGTGATTGACGGCGAAATAGGGCAGACCGTGTCTCTTTTACCCTTTTCGGATGTGGTTAAAGGTATAACCCTTGATGGATTTGAATATCCGCTCAAAAACGGGGTGATGGAAATGGGGACACCTTATGGAATTAGTAATCGCTTAATCGCCGCGAGGGGTGTCATTTCTGTGAGCGCGGGTTACCTCATGGTGATCAGGTATTTCAAGGTGGGGGTTCTTCCCTGAGAAAGCATATGAAACCAGCAAGGGTTTTAACTATCGCCGGTTCTGATTCCTGTGGCGGTGCGGGAATACAGGCGGATTTAAAGACGATCACTGCATTAGGCGCATTAGGAATGAGTGTTATAACTGCTGTTACCGCTCAGAATACACTCGGTATCCAGGGTATATACGAGGTTTCGCCGGATTTTGTGGAGAGACAGTTTGAATCTGTAATGACCGATATTGGTGTTGATGCTGCCAAAACAGGTATGCTGACCAACATCGAGATTTTAAAGGTAGTGGCGGCAATGACCAGAAAATATGCGATTACGAAGCTTGTAGTCGATCCGGTAATGGTGGCCAAAGGGGGGGAGGCATTGATTAAAGGCAAGGTGAGGGAGACGCTGATCAGGGAATTGATCCCGCTGGCCTTTGTTGTTACGCCGAATATCCACGAAGCAGAGGTCCTGGCCGATATGAAGATTACTTCTGTTCAGGAAATGAAAAAAGCGGCAAGGATCATTTACAAATTCGGCGCGAAAAATGTAGTTGTTAAAGGGGGGCATCTGACGGGGGATGCTGTGGATGTTCTCTATGACGGGAAGAAATTTTATACATTTTCTTCCAGGAGGATCGATAAGAAAGAGACGCACGGTACAGGATGTACCTTTTCCGCTGCCATTGCTACCCTGCTAGCCAGGGGGGAAAGTGTAATTGAAGCTGTGAAGGGAGCAAAAACGTATATCACAGAGGCAATCATGTCTGCACGCAACATTGGCGCCGGTTACAGACTGATAAATCATCTTGCGCCATTATTATTAGATGAGTGAAAAGATTGTCGATGTTGTAGTATATACGGTATAAAACAGGAAAGAAGATCTTTGTTAAGTAACGGTCCGGGAAAAATTAAGGCATCTCGCGATACGGCAATCAGCATTGTCCAAAATTTACAAGACGCCGGTTATGAAGCCTATTTCGTAGGTGGATGTGTGCGCGATCTCCTGCGTCGTGTTGAACCCGGGGATTACGACATTGTTACCTCAGCGCGGCCCGATGAGGTTCGTTCACTCTTTCCTCACACAGTGCCGGTGGGGATAAGTTTCGGCGTTGTACTTGTGGTTGAAGGAGGACACAGTTATGAAGTCGCAACATTTCGCACCGAGAGTAACTACGAAGACGGACGAAGGCCGTCTCAAGTCGAATTTACCACTGCTGAAGGTGATGTCCGCCGCCGAGACTTTACTGTAAATGCCCTTCTTATGGATCCTATTACAGGTAATATCATCGATTATGTCGAAGGCAGACAAGATATTGAGAACCGGTTAATACGCACGATTGGCAGTCCTGAAGAGCGCTTTGCCGAGGATCATCTGAGGATGCTTCGTGCTGTCCGCTTTGCCGCTAACCTTGGCTACGAAATAGATACGGAGACTTTCAACGCCATCAAACAACATATATCCTCAATCAGCCGTATCAGTGCCGAACGCATCCGTGATGAGCTTACGAAACTCCTCACGCTCGGACGTGCTCGGCGTGGCATGGAGATCCTTGCAGAAACCGGTCTTCTGGCAGAAGTTCTTCCTGAGGTCTATGCACTCCGCGGTGTCGATCAGCCTTCGAGATTCCACCCTGAAGGTGATGTATGGGAACACACCCTTCGGATGCTCGATATCCTGCCCTCGGGCGAGGGGGTGGAGAATGATTTGCGTCTTGCCTGGGGTATTGTCATGCATGACATCGGGAAGGCACATACACACTCTGAGAACGAATCTGGCATTCATTTCTATGGCCATGTCCGCGAAGGGGAAAAGATCGCCGAAGCTATAATACGACGACTCAGGTTCTCGCGTGCTGAAATGGAGACGATACTTGCCCTCATTCATTATCATATGCTCTTCATGAACGTTATAGATATGCGTCCTA
>PDVH01000463.1_pt1 | contig 10335 bp, 9 predicted proteins | sample 1369781 | NCBI WGS metagenome assembly PDVH01 (sample SAMN07795378, study PRJNA414565) | Alkali sediment metagenome, whole genome shotgun sequencing project. | isolation source: glacial lake sediment | place: Bosnia and Herzegovina: Donje Bare Lake | collected 2016-06
ATGCAAACCGCCTCCAAACTCCAGTTTCCCTTTCATCTGGTGGGTATACTGCCAGCGACGGAAAATCTTCCAAGTGGAAAGGCCTATAAACCCGGTGATATCCTGAAGACCCTTTCCGGGCAGACCGTAGAAGTCATCAGTACCGATGCAGAAGGAAGACTTATTCTTTCAGATGCCCTGACTTATAGTTTACGGTATCAACCAAAGGCAATCATTGATCTGGCCACCCTGACCGGAGCCTGTGTGATTGCTTTGGGAGATTATGCGATTGGACTTTTCGGAAATGATGAGTCCCTTTTGAAACGGATCGAAGAGGCCTCTTCAAAAACAGGCGAAAAGGCCTGGAGAATGCCTCTCTGGGATGAGTATTTTGACTATCTGAAAAGTGATGTGGCTGATTTCAGGAATGTGGGAACTCGGGCCGCAGGCGCCATCATCGGAGGAATCTTCTTGAGCAAATTCGTGGAAAAAGTTCCATGGGTTCATCTCGATATTGCTGGACCGGCATCGATCGAAAAAGAGAGGCCCTATATCCCACGAGGCGGTACGGGAGCCGGGGTGAGGTTACTCATCCAATTGCTCAGGGATTGGCAAAAAGATTAAATATCAAATGTCAAAGCTCAAAGTTCAAATGAAATTTAAAGGTCAAATGACAAAATTAAAAAAGAAAAAAGTTTTGGCATTGAGTTATTTTGGCATTTGAACTTTTATTCATAATTTTCAATTTAGGATTCATGTAATGAGCGAGATTGAAAAACAATATCCGTTCCTCAGAGCATGCCGCAGACAGGCGACAGAATATACGCCCGTATGGCTAATGCGCCAGGCGGGTCGGTATATGAAGGAGTATCGAGCACTCCGAAAGAAATATTCTTTCTTAGAAATGTGCAAGAATCCTGAACTGGCAGCAAAGGTGACGCTTCAGCCCATTGAAAGATTTAAACTGGATGCGGCCATCATCTTTTCAGATATCCTCATTCCCCTGGAGCCGATGGGGGTGGAGTTTGAGTTTGCAAAAGGGGAAGGCCCTGTCTTTCACCATCCCCTCCGGGAGAGGAAGGATGTTGAGAAGCTGAGGGTCATTGAACCAGAAGAGGAAATTTCTTTCTTGATGAGAGCGATTCGGATCGTGCGAAAGGAATTAGAAGGGGAGATTCCCTTGATCGGGTTCTCAGGAGCTCCTTTCACCCTTGCCAGTTACATCATTGAAGGAGGCCATTCTAAAAACTACATCCTCACAAAAGGTTTAATGGTTCAGGACCGTCCCACATGGAATGTTTTGATGGAAAAGATTTCGGAGGTGCTCATTCGATATCTCAATGCTCAGATTCGATCGGGTGTACAGGCCCTCCAGCTTTTCGACTCTTGGGCGGGTTGCTTGAGCCCACACGATTATGAAGAATATGTTCTTCCCTATTCTAAAAAAGTTATTGATGGTGTGGATAAGAAAGTTCCTTTGATTCATTTTGCCACTTCCTCTTCAACACTTCTAGAGCTGATGAAACGGGCAGGTGGGGATGTTATTGGAGTGGATTGGCGCGTGGATATTGGCGAGGCTTGGGCACGTCTTGGGTACGATGTCGCCATCCAAGGAAACCTCGACCCGGTTGTCCTATTCGGCCCGGTGGATTTGATCGAAAAGGAAGTCAAACGGATCCTTGATCGTTTGGATGGTCGGCCTGGGCATATCTTCAACCTCGGCCATGGAATCCTTCCAAATACACCCGTTGATCATGTGACTGCCTTGATAGAAGCTGTCCATCATTACAGTAAAAGGTAACTGATGAAAGCCATTCTCCTCTTAGCCTTCGGGGGGCCTCGCTCTCTTGATGAAGTGGAGCCATTTTTAACTCGTCTCTTCAGGGGTCGAAAACCTTCTCCAGAACAATTGGAAAGGGTCAAGGAACGCTATCGGCTGATCGGGGGTTTTTCGCCTTTACCAGAGATTACATTGAAGCAAGCCAAAGCTCTGGAAAACAGTCTTAATTCGAGGGGCTACCCATTTAAATCCTATGTGGGAATGCGTTATGGGCAACCATTGATTGAAGAGACATTGAGAGAAATTATTCGGGATGGAATCCAGGAGGTGATTGCTATTCCCATGGCACCTTTTAGATCCCGTGCAAGCACGGGAGCTTACATCGAAGAAGTAAAACAGGCCCAAGAAAGATTGGAAGGGAAGATGGAAATTTCTTTTATCGAGGGATGGCATTTGCATCCTCTCTTTCTCGGGGCGATTCAGGAAAAGATTGAGGAAGGGTTGAGACCATTCACTCCAGAAGAGAGAAAGAGGGTTCATTCCATTTTTTCTGCACATAGTCTTCCAAAATCCCTTGTTGAAAATGAATTTTACGTCAAGGATATGGAAGCGAGCGTCAGAGAGGTTCTTAAAAGGATTGAACCCCTTCCTTGGCATATTGCCTTTCAGAGCAGAGGGATGGGACCAGAGGAATGGTTAGGTCCAGATGTCGAGTTCATACTGACCGAACTCTCTCATCAAAAGGTCCGTGAAGTCCTCATCATTCCAATCGGATTTGTTTCAGATCACATTGAAGTCCTTTACGATATTGATATCTTCTATCGAGAAAAAGCAGAATCCATGGGAATGGTATTAAGACGGTCTCCTTCCCTCAATGATTCTGAGCGATTTATCGAGGCGCTTACTGCCATTGTGGAAGAACATGTGAGAGGGAAATAATAGTGGATGAGTTCGGAGTTCAGAGTTCGGAGATTTTTACCCAAACACTCCGAACACCGAACTAATTACTCCGAACTATTGGGAAATAAACATGAAACGGATCATCATTATTGGCGGCGGCGTTGCTGGACTTGGTGCAGCCTACAAAGTCACGCGGGCCGCGTCCGAGGGCCACGATGTCCAGTTCATTTTGATCGAGAAGGACCCGCGCCTCGGAGGCAAGATTCAGACGGAGATCGTGCCGGATCCCTCGGAGAAGGGCAGGTTCATCGTGGATGGCGGTCCGGATTGTTTCCTGACTGAAAAACCAGCCTGTCACCGCATCGCGAAGCTCACAGGGATTTTCGATGACGAGTTGCCGACCGACGACTCCCGGAGGCGTACGTGGATCCTGTCTCGTGGTAAACTTCATCAAATGCCCGACGGTGTCATGATGTTTGCACCCACAAAATTCGTGCCCTTTGCCACGACCGGCCTCTTCTCGTGGCCCGGTAAGATCCGGATGGCTATGGATCTCCTCATTCCGCCGAAGAAGATTGCACCGGGCGAGTTCAATGACGAGACGCTTGAGAGTTTTGTGGTCCGCCGGATGGGCCGTGAGTGCCTCGATCGCCTTGCCGAGCCGCTCGTCGGCGGTGTCCACGCCTCCGATCCAAAACAGATGTCACTTGCTGCGACCTTCCCACGCCTCCTTGAGATGGAGCAGAATTACGGGTCGCTGTTGAAGGCCTTCATCGCTGTCCGCCGTAAGGTCGAGGAGATGAGGCGCAGGTATCCAGCCAAGACAGGCGAGAAGCCTCGTACGTTCTTCACCTCGTTTGTCAATGGCATGCAGCAACTCACAGACAGCATGGCGTACGCCGCAGGCCGTGAGCGCATGCGACTGGGTGTTTCCGTCAGCTCGCTCCAGCGTCTCTCCAAAGGTGGATGGCGTGCCTTGCTCTCTGACGGTTCCTTCATTGATGGGGATGCGGTCATCGTGGCCACCGAGTCATGGACGGCCGAGCCGCTCCTTCGCCCACTTGACGAGGCCATTGCAGACGCACTCGCTGCCATACCGACTTCATCCTCGGCGACCATTTCGATGGCCTTCAACGAGAACGAGGTTGGTTTCGATCTGAATGCATTCGGGGTCCTGTGTCCCCTCGTAGAGAACCGTGCGCTGATGGCGGCTACTTACTCCTCCACCAAGTGGTCAGGCCGTGCACCAAAGGGCAAGGTGCTTCTACGCGGCTTCGTCGGAGGTCCGCACAATCAGGAGATTTTGAAGCGTTCGGACGAAGAGCTCGTTCAGAAAGTCCTTGCCGAGTTTCATGACATTCTGGGTCTTAATCCATTTGCAAAGCCGCTCTTCAATCGAGTTTTTCGATGGCACCTCGGCATGCCGCAGTACACGCTCGGGCATCTCGACCGCATCACACTCATCGAGGATCGCAGCGCCCAGATTCCAGGCCTCGCCCTCGCCGGCGGTAGCTACAGAGGAGTGGGCGTCCCGAATTGTATCGAGAGTGGTGAGCGAGCTGTCTCGAAGATACTCGGAGAGTGGGGAATCGACCTTGTCGAGGACCACGTCGAGGAGAAGCGCTACTACTAGGAAGGCAATAGAACGGAAGCTGAAAGCTCAAAGCCGAAGGCCCAAAGCAAACGATACTGCCCTCTCCCCATGCGGGAGAGGGTGGCGGTGAGGGGTCATATGAAGGTCGCCAAACTAAAATTCACGCTGGTTTTTTTCACCATGATCTCTCTCATGACTTCTTTCATCCCCTCATCTTTTTCGGCGGAAAAGATTGCAACAAAGATCATTGTTCGTGTCGTTTCAAGAGATTCTAAGGTCATCGGCTCAGGAGTCGGGGGTGCCTTTGTTCGAATTAAGAATCTTGAGACCGGAGAAGTCCTTGCGCAGGGAAAACAGGAAGGGGGGACAGGTGACACAGACCGTATTATGGTTCAACCTCGCCGGAGAGGTGAGCCTCTTTATGGGACTCCTGATGCTGCCTTTTTCCAGGCCGAGATTCTTTTAGATAAACCAACCCGAGTAGAGATTTATACTGAAGCTCCTTTTGCCTATCCTCAAGCGATCCAGAAAGGTTCGAAAACCCTTACCCTTATTCCCGGAAAGCATATTTTAGGTGAAGGGGTGATCATTGAACTGAACGGATTGATTGTCAACATCTTAAGTCCCTCCCCTAAAGAAAGTGTAAAAAAAGGAGAAAGAGTTTTAGTGAGGGCTGAAGTCCGGATGCTTTGAGGATGCCTTCTCACCCCCGGAGGTCTCTGGGATTCGAATCAATTTGAAATATGGGGACAATGGATTGATGGAGATAAGATCTCAGAAAAATTCAATTTAAATTATGCTGGCAAACCGAGCCTCTTTGAAGGAAAGACATCCCCTCCAGGCGGCTCTGAAGAGGTCAAACTTCAGATCCTTGCTGCCGATCAGGCAGGCAACTTCGGCCAACATATTGTTTCCATTCGTTTTGTTCCCTAAAGTTAACCCTCCTAAATATCTATTCCATTCGTAGAGCTTTTTTATTTGACATTGGAAAGAAACCTACCTAAAATAATCTTAAATTTCCTGCTGTAAGGTTGCCGATAAAATAGGAGAATCACGATGAGCAAGAAGCGCATATCAAACGTCATATTGCAAAAAATACGGGGGAAAGAAGGAGATATCCTTCCGGTCCTCCGAACCATTCCGATTTTTGAAGGATTAGGTTTCAATGATTTGAAAAAGATAGAATTGATCGTCCATAAAAGAACCTTTATGCCTAATGAAATCATCTTTTATGAAAGACAACCCGGGGCAGGGATGTATATCATTAAGAGGGGATTGATAAAACTTACTAAAACGGTCAATGAAGAAAGGGTGAAAATAAGCGAACTGAAGGATGGAGAATTTTTTGGGGAAATGTCGTTATTGGATGATTATCCACGCTCTGCGGAGGCCACAGCGGTTGAAAAGACAGAGGCGCTTGGGATATTCAGACCCGACTTGTTTGATTTGATAGAGAGCAATCCCAAACTCGGATACAAAATTTTATTAAGACTTTCGAAAAGACTTGCAAGCAGGCTCAGGGAAACCACAGAAATGAAATTGAAAGAAATAGGATAAAATGGAAACAACAGATTTCGAAAAAGCCTGGAAAACCTTTGAGATAATCGCTTTAATCTTTATTTTATTAAGCTTTTTACTCATTTTATATTTCGTCAGAGAGCTGCTCACGCCCTTTATTATTGCCTTTGTGATTGTATTCTTTCTCAATCCAATCGTGGACTATATGGAGGGAGAAGGAATCAATCGTACCTTAGCCGTAGTGACGCTTATCATTCTGGGCGTTTTTGTCTTACTCATCGTTTGGAAATTGACTTGGCCGACCCTCCAATCAGAGATAAACAATTTTAAAGAGAATGCCCCTCTCTATATGAATCGAATTCAGGCAGGTTTGAATAGGGCGATCGATTTGTTAGAAAAGAATATCGTTTTCCTTCCCAAAGGCACTTTGGAAAAACCCCTCCAACAAAAGATAAATAGCTTAACTTCAGGAACAGGAGACGTAGGTTCTTTAATAAAAATCATCAAAGAATTGGCGACTTCCTTCATGATCATCCCCTTTACTGTTTTTTTTCTTTTAAAAGATGGCAGGAAGATAAAAAAAATGCTCATCGCCTATGTGCCCAATAAATATTTTGAAACATTCTTGGTCCTATTTCATAAAATTGATCAGCAGATCAGCAATTATATCCGGGGACAACTCATCGACTCCTTTATCGTTGGTCTCTTAGCCGTCATCGGCTTATATCTGCTCAACGTAAATTATTCTTTTTTAATAGGGGGAATTCTTGGAATATTTAACATCATCCCTTTCATCGGGCCTTTGACGGGATTCGCAATTGGCAGTTCGCTCATCCTCATCGATACGGGTTCAACCGTTGTTCTCCTTAAATTCGTAGGGGTATATGCGTGCATCAGGATACTGGACGATATTATTATCTCTCCTTTAGCGTTAAGTAGAAGCGTCCATGTTCATACCCTGATGGTCATCATTGTCATTATGCTGGGGGGATTTTTACACGGAATATTGGGGATGCTGCTGGCTGTGCCTCTTTATTGTTCGATTAAGGTAACTTTCCAGACCTTGTATAAGGGCCTGATCGAATATGGAAACTGGTAGAAATGAAAGGACGATGTGCCTGACCATAGACTGGAGGCATCGCTCCTTCATTTATGTCTAACGAGCCAACCCAGGAAGTGACTAATTTACTTTGATCTTTTCCAAATCCAAATCGCCGAGGATGACAATTCCTTTGGCTTTCATTTCATCGATTGCTTTTTGGGAGGTATCGGGTGCCACTCCCCGGCATAAATTTCTAATCACGATCACTTTGTAACCTGCTGCTACTGCGTGGAGGGCGGTTGCCCTGACGCAATAATCGGTGGCAATACCATAGAGGACCACCTTTTTGATCTTGTCTTTCTTAAGGAGTTTATCCATATTAGTCTTTTTCCCGCCGTCATCCTGGAAACCAGAATAACTGTCATATTGTGCATCCATCCCCTTTCTCACAACGGCTGTAAATAATTTCTTATCCAATAAGATCTCCGCTCCAGGAGTTTTTTGGACACAATGGGGGGGCCAGAGGACCTGATCCTTTCCATGAAGTTTAATTACATCAAAAGCCTTTTTCCCTTTATGATTGGTGAAAAAGGAAGTGTGATTCGCGGGATGCCAATCCTGGGTCGCGTAAATTGGAAAACCTGCTTCTTTCAATTTCTTCGTATTTTCTTCAACCGCTTTGATGTAAGCCTCATCGGTTCCATCCACAGCTAAGGAGCCATTTTTAAGTTTCGTAAAGTCCCCCTGAATATCGACTACATTAACTCCAATTTTTCCCGCTTCCTGTCCCATAGCCATTCCTCCTAAAACCAGTGTAACAAATAATGCCATCACGAAGGCCTTCATTCCCCGATGTTCCATGCCTCACCTCCACCTTTTAAGCTCAAAGTTCAAAGCTGAAAGTTTAAAACTCTTTGAAACCCTATTTCAAAAATTTATAATTCATAACTCATAACTCTAAACTCCATACCCTAATTTTTTGCCATCTCCTTTGCGACTTCTCGAGTGGCCTTGATGATTTTTTCAATATCCTCGTCAGAGTGAGCTAAAGTCAAGCTCCCTCCCCCGTGCATCACATGAATCCCTTTTGAGAGCATCCTGACCCGAAACTCGATCTCCCTTTTCTCTATATCTGTAAAGCGGTGGATCGAGTGAGGGGAGTTCAGGCTTTCTCCTTTTTGAAAGGGAAAGTGGGTCTGGAAGAGTGAGCCGATTCCGGTGACCACGGCGTTGACTCCTTCCCGATGGAAGGCTTCCTGCATCCCTTTTCGGACTTTCTTTCCTTTCGATTCTAAAAGGGGATAGACCTTTTGATGATGGTCTTTTAAATAGTTGAGCATTGTCAATCCTGCAGCGGCTGTCAAAGGATGAGCAGAAAAAGTGCCGCCGCCGATTAAAATTTTCTCCCACTTATTTCTCTTCTTTTCAGGTGAAGTTTTCTCCAATATCTCTCTTTTCCCCACCAAGGCACCCACGGGTAATCCTCCGCCTACAATCTTTCCCAAAGTCGTTAGGTCTGGAGTGATGTTGAACCTCTCCTGAGCACCTCCCAGGGCAACTCGAAAACATGAAATCACTTCGTCGAAAATCAGGAGAGCTCCCAGCTTTTTGGTTTCGGAGCGAAGCATCTGAAGATATTCTTTTGTAGCCGGGTTGAAGCCTCCTTCGCCAACGATTGGCTCAAGAATGATTCCTGCTAAATCTTTTTTGTTTTGATGGATGACCTTGAGTGAGCCGGAAAGGTCATTAAAAGGAATCACCTTTGTGTATTTCTGTAGTTCGGGCAACAAGCCAAGACTCTCTTCCCTGTCATAAGGCATTTTAATACCCAGGGAGAGATCAGGATTGGCTCCATGCCAACCCCCTGCGATCTTTAATACGATTTTTTTCCCTGTGAAGGCACGGGCAAGCCTGACCGCATACATCGTCGCTTCTGTTCCGGAGCAGCAGAATCGGACCATTTCTGCAGAGGGAACCAATTCCTGAATCAGTTCTGCCCACTCAATTTGCTTTTTATAAACCAGGCCCCAGTGAATTCCCTGTTTTAATTGTTTTTCAATGGCCTGGACAATGACCGCTGGACAATGCCCCAGGATGTGGGTATAGTTGCCCATCCAGAGGTCAATATACTCGTTCCCATCCACATCCCAGATTTTGGAGCCCTTCGTTTTTTTAATAAAGAATGGATAAGGAGGGAAGTAGTGGATGTTATGAGAGATCCCTCCGGGCATCACCTCTTTGGCCCTTTTGAAAAGTTTTTCCGAACGAGGTGTTTTCAGTCGGTAGGTATCAGAAAAATGTTTCATTCGTGAGACTCCTTAAAGGATAGATCTCTAATACCATATTTTAAATTGAATGGAAATGGTATTGTAATGATAGAAACGGGTTGCTGGAGGTCTCCTCAAATCCCCGTGTTGAAAAGAGTTGTTTTCAGGGAATTGTCTTGTTAAAATTTTATGGAATACTCGGTTCTATATTCCACCCCCCTCCCCCTTCATCCTCTCACGCCAGGGGAGAGGAGAATGACTTTGCTATTTAGGAGAGTTTGAACATGGAATGGTTGAGCCTTAAACAATGGTCACCCTATCTTGTCGGCATAGGCATTGGGCTTCTCAATTGCATCGCATTTCTGCTATCCGATAAANNCCTCGCCTGCTCAACAGCCTATTCACGGACAANCGGGATGATCGAAGGTTTATGCNTCGGCCCGAAGGTGGCAGATAAAGCGTATTATAAAAAGTTTCCTCCTGCTATCGAATGGGACTGGATGCTTGTCCTCGGCGTGATCATCGGATCCTTTATTTCGGCTATGCTTTCAGGTCAATTTCATTTAGAGTGGGTGCCAACTAAGTGGGCCTTATCCTTTGGGGATATGCCTTTTGTCCGATGGGTTGTTGCGTTCATCGGGGGGATCATCATAGGAATTGGTGCACGATGGGCTGGCGGATGTACCAGCGGTCACGGAATCAGCGGGACGCTTCAGCTTGCCATCAGCAGTTGGCTTGCAGGCATCTGTTTTTTCATCGGGGGAATTCTCACAGCCATGCTGATCTTTTAATGATGGAGATGCGAAAATGTTTAGGGCCCTTCATGCAAGAAAAGGTATTCAACTCATCATTGGACTTCTTTTAGGCATCCCCTTCGGTTTTTTCCTGCAAAAGGGAGGAGTCACAAGATATGATGTGATCATCGGCCAATTGCTTCTCACCAATTTTACGGTTGTCAAAGTCATGCTTTCAGCAGTGGTCACGGGCATGATTGGAGTACACTTACTCAGGAGTTTTGGATTGGCGACATTGCATCCGAAACCCGGATCTTTTGGCTCCTCTGTCATTGGAGGATTGATCTTTGGGGTGGGATTTGCTCTTCTTGGTTATTGTCCAGGAACGATTGCTGGAGCCGTTGGCCAGGGATCTCTTGACGGCCTTTTTGGAGGGATGGCTGGTATCCTCGTCGGCGCCGGGCTCTTTGCCGAAGCTTATCCGAAATTAGATCGTTTCATTCTGAAAAAGGCCGATTTTG
>PDVH01000464.1_pt1 | contig 10311 bp, 10 predicted proteins | sample 1369781 | NCBI WGS metagenome assembly PDVH01 (sample SAMN07795378, study PRJNA414565) | Alkali sediment metagenome, whole genome shotgun sequencing project. | isolation source: glacial lake sediment | place: Bosnia and Herzegovina: Donje Bare Lake | collected 2016-06
TTTAGCCCGTTCGACGGCACCCAAATCCTGCCCTTTAGGCCTGGAGGGAGAGGGCCGCTTAGGGTGAACTTCAGGGGTTCCGGATAGCTTAGGTCTTTCCTGTTCTTGCGATGGATGTTGTGTCCCCAGGGCTACCCCACATCTGACGCAAGAATTCCCCCGTTCATAGATTATTTTACAAGCGGGGCAGATGAGTTTCTTGCTGGGTGCCTCTGTCAATTGGTCTTGGATTGTTTGTAATTGGATAGGTTTTCCCTCAACGTCGGGCTGACGGGCTTCCCTGGGTTCTTCTTTTGCCCGAGGGGGAATTTGAGGGATGAGGGCTGACCCACATTTGATGCAAGAATCTCCACGTTCGTAGATTATTTTACAAGTGGGGCAGATGAGCTTTTGAAGGGTAACTCTTCTTTTTCCTTGGTTGGGATTTCTGATACCAGGGCAGACCCGCATTGGATGCAAGAACTTCCAAATTCATAAATTATTTTACAATTGGGGCAGCTCAGCTTTTGGCTCGATTCTTCTTCCTTTCTGTCTGGTTCCTTATCACTTGAGATAAGTCCGTCTTTAGTTACAAGGGGGCCTCCGCAATAACTGCAAAACTTTTTATCTTCCTTATATTCGATGTTACAATTCACGCAGACCAGCATTGATCCCTCTTGGAATTAGCCTTTTGATATCACATGGGCGTTGGTTTGGGAGGAGCTGGAGGAGGAGAAGGTGGAGGTGCCTCAGAAGTGGCTAATTTACTCACCCATCCCTCACTTCCGTCCTCGAGTCGAACACGCAACCAATCTCCTTTGACCTCAAGAATTTTCAGAGAAGTCCCTTTCTTCACATTGTCAATCACTCTATAATTCATTCCTGGTCCTTCACGCAGATTCACATTGGCCCATACCACTTGAGTGACACGAAGAGGAGATGGTGATGGGGGTGTCGAAGGGGTTACTTTTTGGGATTCGGGAGGAGTTTTTCGGGTTTCTCTCGGTGGAATAATAGGGAAAACCCTATAATACTCAGGAGGTGTTTTAGCAACTATAAAACTCGCTGATTCCTCAATGACAATGCGTATGGACTTCTCCATCAGTGTTTTTGAAAAGTCTCTGAATACTTCTGGCAGTTCACCACCACCCCTTCCAGTTGTCCCTCCAAATTCCGTCGCCTTCCCTCTCACTCTTTCAGTGGCGAGAATCTGTTTGGTCCTTGGATCGGTCACTGTTACGATGATGGTAACATAGGATGCCCCCCCTGTTTCATCTCCAGCCCCTGCGATACCGGATTTGAATTCCCTAATCACCCCTTCAATAAGAAGGTCAGTTTCTTCCCTTTTTTTTAACCGACCGCTGTCTCCAATCTCCTGACCTCTGATAACGTCATCAAAAGATTTCCGCACTTGAATAATATATCGATTCGTGGCCAATAAGGCATTACGTAACATCTCAGCCATTCCATCCCCAACCTGACTCGTCTCTTTTCCCCTTACCGATTTATCAATGAATTTGATTACAACCACTCTTGCCTTAGGCCCTTTGTAGTTTTCTTTCAAAATCTGCTCAAAGGTTGGCCATGTTGGAGGGGCAGGTTTCTCATCCGGATGAATTGTTCGGTCAACGGCTGAACAGCTTATCAAGAAAAATATAAATGCAATAAACAGAATTTTAGGAATAAAGTTAATGAATAATTCCCTCATAAGCAATCCCTAACTGAACCTTCACTAAGTTAAAAATTGAAGCTTACATTGAAATTTAATATACAAATTCAGTTGAAGAGTAAGCAAAATAAGTGCCATTTTTTGCCTATTTTAATTATTTGAATTTACACAATTTTCCTACAAAGTCATTCGCTTTATTTACAAAAAAGTGCCAAATATTTGTCCACTGGTTATAAAATGTCCAGTTTTTTAATGGATCACCTGGAATGAACCAAGATGGATAGAATGAGTTAATATTAATCGATTAAAAGCAATCCATTCCAGATGAGACGATTCGGGGAAGAGAAATCGAAGGGACGTCCAATTTTTTTAGCGGACTGAATCACATCAATTCCCATCCCTTCTATTGAAGGTCTTGCCATCAAAGGATGTCTACACGGACCAGCAGGTCCGACACATTTTCGGCAGAGTTTACAGGAGCCACCGATCAAGCCAGCGGCTAATGGATAGCCTGAAGAAAGTGCCTTTCTCTCCAATTCATGGATGATCTTGTGAAGCCTGAGCCCATACCTTCGGACCTCTGCTTTTATCACTTTCCCCTTCTTCTCAAAGACTAATTGGACAAACAACGCTTTGGAATATTTTTTAAGAGATTTCCGAAACTCCTCCACCGAAGGGAGATGGGGGGGACACATTAGGTTTTGATTATATTTATCACAGAGAGGGACCAAGCATTTTAATCGAACCCGTTCATCGACCACGATGGAGGAGATAGGAGTTACTTTTGCTGACGTAGCCCCCAATTGAATCGCCTCATTTTGAAGTTGTCTTATTTTTTCCATAGGTTTCGATTCTCGATTTGGCATCTGCAACCTTCCACTTAAAATATTTAGCTCTTAGCCCATCACCTCTAGCTTCTAGCCCCTAGCACCCGTTTCACATGTTCCAAAATACTGGCCATGGTAGGCCCGGCCTGGCCATGAATAACGATATCCGCCATGTCATCATAGGGGGTTGGGTCGCGATTAATAATCACCAATCTCGCTCCGTTTCTCTTTGCCACCAAAGGCATCGAGGCAGCGGGTTGGACAACTAAGGAGGAGCCGATCACAATGAAAAGATCACAGGTGGAGGATCGATGATAAGCCTCCTGTGTTTCCCTCTCTGGCATGGATTGGCCAAATGAGATGGTAGCGGGTTTGAGAATTCCGCCACAGTCATCACAACGGGGTGCCTTCAGCCCTTTTTTTATTCGTTCTTGGATTTCATCACGGTCATATCTCTTTTTACAACTCAAACAGGAGACGAATATAGCTGTCCCATGAAGTTGGATCACCTTTTCTTCCGAATTTCCAGCCTTGAAGTGAAGACCATCAATGTTTTGAGTGATGACACAATCGAGGTTGCCCAACTTCTCCAATTCACTAATGGCAAGATGAGCCGGGTTGGGTTGAGCTTTTCTTATCGGTTCATACATTTCTGTGGCCATCTGCCAATATTTCTCCCGGGAATTTTCACTGGCAAGGAAATTCTGGAAGTAAAAATCCTCAGGGTTATATCGATCCCATACTCCTCCAGGGCTACGGAAGTCCGGGCTTCCCGATTCTGTGCTGAGACCCGCCCCCGAAAAAACAACCACCCTTGTAGAAGTGGTGATCCATTGTGCGATCTGCTTAAGTTGTTCCTCCACCTTTACCTCCCCATTGCCATTTCTTATTTCCTATTTTTCATTTTCTATATCATACGGCGAGTGCGACTTGCAAGGGGAAGATAGCCTATGATAAAATTTTATAATGAAATGCAATTTAATCAAACAGGGATATCCCCAGGGGAGTTGTTTTATTGAGATCGAACAAAGGAAATCCCTTGCTTGTGAAGCGACCTTGAAAAGGACGGACAGTGGTCTCCTCAGGCTGATCTCTGCTGTTCATCTCTCCCGCCCAGAAAATTACCTCTCCATCTACCAATCGGGTTGTAACTTCTCCTGTCGAAAATGTCATTCCTGGAGTTTTACACAGATCGCCAAGGGCGATTGGTGGTCCCCTGCTGATATATTAAAGGCGTGCAAGGAGTATGAAAAGGAAGTGACGGTTCGGGAACCTCGAAACAGGGCTACCGCCTTTCATGCTCACGATTCCTGTCGTTGTTGCGGAGCTTGTGTGATGTATGGGAAACGGTCTCCTCTCTGCCCCAAGGTCATCCAGAAAAGGGAGATCGTTTTGAGTCCTCAGGGATGGGGACCCGCTCGCAATATTGTTGCCTTCACCGGAGGAGATCTGACCTGTTGTCCAGAGTACTATATCGAATGTACTCGCCTCATTAAGGCAGAGACCGAGCTTTGGGTGCTGATTGAAACCAATGGTTATGGTCTCACCCCTCAGAACCTCGATGCGTTAAAGGAAGTAGGGGTTGACTCCTTCTGGCTCGATATCAAAGCCTACGACGGAACCGACCATAAGTGGCTCACCGGCTGTTTCAACCGGAACATCCTCAAACTTCCTGAAGAGATCGTTAAAAGGGGATTTGTCCTGGAGGTCCTTTCCCTTTACATCCCGAACCTCGTAGAGACACCCCAGTTGAAAAAAATTGCCCATTTGCTTTTTGATATCGATCCCGAAATTCCGTTTACCATTTTGGCCTTTTTCCCAGAATATCAAATGAAGCGGTATAAGAGTCCAAAGGTTTCTGAGATGATTGAGGCCTACCTGGAAGTAAAAGCCGTTGGGCTTAGAAATGTGAGGGTGGGCAATACTGGAATTTTCGCCTCATCGGAGCAGGATTATGATCTCCTGAAAAAGAAGGTGGGGGCAGGGAACTATTAGGAGTGTAAAGTTTAAAGTTCAAAGTTGAAAGAAGGGATGAAAATGGAACGAGTTAAAAATTTTATCAATGGGAGATGGATTGACTCTAAATCTAGGGAAACTTTTCGGTCGATCAATCCAGCCAACAAAGACGAGGTGATTGGAATCGTTTCCAAGTCAGACCGAGACGTTGTGGATCAAGCAGTCAAGGCAGCCCGAGGGGCCTATGAGCCATGGCGGCTTACACCAGCCCCACGTCGGGGTGAAATCCTATTCAGGGCTGCAGAAATTCTTTTGAGAAATAAAGAATTTTTGGGGAAGCTCGAAACTCGGGAAATGGGTAAGATCCTTTCTGAAGGTCTGGGCGATGTCCAGGAAGCTGTTGACATGGGTTATTACATGGCCGGAGAAGGAAGAAGACTTTCTGGGGAGACCGTTCCATCTGAACTTTACGATAAGGATATGAAATCAGTCCGCGTTCCCATGGGTGTTTTCGGTTTAATCACCCCTTGGAATTTTCCCATTGCCATTCCTGCATGGAAAATCTTTCCAGCCCTTATCTGCGGGAATACGGTCGTTTTTAAACCCTCCAGTGACACTTCAACCTGTGCGGCAAAATTTGTGGAGGTCTTGGCGGAGGGAGGTTTACCCAAAGGGGTTTTAAATCTCGTTCATGGACCAGGGGGGGAAGTGGGGGAATATTTGGTGAGCCATCCAGGAGTCGATGCCATCTCCTTTACAGGTTCCTTCGATACCGGAAAACGCCTCGAAGCGATTTGTGGAGCCATTCATCGGAATATTGTGACCGAGATGGGAGGAAAGAATGCCATCATCGTGATGGATGATGCGAACCTCGAATTGGCTGTTGAAGGAGCCATTTGGGGCGGTTTTGGAACGACCGGCCAGCGGTGCACTGCCACCAGTAGAATTGTTGTGCACAAAAAAGTCTATAAAAAATTTTTTGAAAAATTTAAAACGGCCGCATCTCGTCTCAGAGTGGGAGATGGCCTTCATAAAGAGACGGATGTGGGTCCAGTGATCAATGAATCCCAGTTCAACAAGATTCTTAAATATATTGATATCGGAAAGAAAGAAGGGGCAAAGCTCATTTTGGGAGGGGAAGCTTATCAGAAGGGCAGTTGCTTCAAAGGATATTTCATCAAACCCACTATATTTATTGAGGTGATTCCTTCGATGAGGATCGCCCAGGAGGAAATTTTTGGCCCGGTGGTTTCCGTGATCGAAGCAAAAGACCTTGAAGACGCCATTCAAATCGTCAATCGTACCCCCTACGGACTTTCCTCTGCCATTTATACTCAGAATGTCAATTCCTCGGCCATCGCAGAGAGGGACCTGGAGACTGGAATTGTTTACGTCAATGCCTCCACCATCGGAGCTGAGATCCATCTGCCTTTCGGTGGGATCAAACGATCAGGTTATGGAAGGAAGGAAGCAGGAGGTCGAGGGGGCGCACTGGATACCTATAGTCGATGGAAAGTGATCTATAGGGATTTCAGTGGTCGACTTCAGAAAGCCCAGATCGATAAGTAAGATGGAATGGTGGAATATTGGAACCATGGAATAATGGGTCGCAAACTTATTGGCTCGTAACCTTCCGAATCAATTAGAGTCTGTTAATGATGGATAAAAGATCTTTAAACCCACCATTCCAATATTCCACTATTCCATTATTTTAAGAAGTTGTTGATTCTTTAGTAAGGTTGTGGTATTGGGGAAGCAAATCAAATATTTCTGATGGGAGAACTCATGGAGAGGAAAGTCCTCATTGTGGATGATGAGGAGAGCGTTGTTCAATCCATCGCGGGTGTTCTGGAGGATGAGGGTTTCCGAGTCGCCAAGGCAAAGAGTGGAGAAGAAGCGATTAAAGTTTTCCAGCAAGAGGAGCCGGATGTCACCCTCCTCGATATTTGGATGCCAGGGATGGATGGCATTGAGGTATTGAAACGGCTCAAGTGGATCGCCCCAGAGTGCCAAGTGATTATGATCTCCGGTCATGCAACGATCTCAACTGCCATGACCGCTGTAAAATTGGGTGCTTTCGACTTCATTGAAAAACCGCTCTCTCTCGATGTTCTTCTCATGACCATTCGCCGTGCCCTCGATCATCAGAAGGATTTGTTGACCATTCAGCGATCGGGAGAAATTGTCACAGAGGAACCTTTCCAAGGTAAGAAGATTTTTCCAAAGGAGATGGCCGGAGAACTCACCGGACCCCCTCTTGCCTCCATCCGGGAAGTTATCTCTTTAACCAAGAAGATTTCAAAAAGAAAAGGGACTTCCTTATTACCTCAGCGTACTCTTAAACAGAGTATGGTGCTTTATGGAACAGGACTCCATTCTGGAAAGAAGACAGGCCTTCTCCTCCAGCCCCTTCCTCCTCACAGTGGAATCCTGTTTGGAAACATCTCCTCGGATGAGGTCGTTCCTGCGCATCTCGACTATGTCCAGACAACAGAATTTGCCACCTCTCTTAAAAAGGGAAGGGCCATTGCCAAGACGGTCGAGCATCTCATGGCGGTGTTACACGCCTATCGTATCACCAACCTGATGGTCAAGATGATTGAAGAGATTCCGATTATGGATGGTTCTGCCCTGGAGTTTTGTAAGATTGTGGAAGAGGCAGGAGTGGAAGAACAGGAGGAGAGGGTAGATGAATTGATTATCGATCGAAGACTGGAGATGGTTCACAAGAATAAATCCCTGACCATTGAACCTGCAGAAGTCTTTTCCATTCACTTCTTTTTAGACTACCCACCGCCCATCGGGCAGCAGACGTTTGATTTTACATTGGAGAGCGAAGAGGTCTTTCGGGATCAGATTGCTCCGGCGAGGACATTTGGTTTTCTCAAAGATATAGAGATGCTTGAAAGGATGGGAATGGGAGGGGGAGGCCGCCTCCATAACTTCATCCTCCTTGACGATGGGAAGATTGTCAACACCGAGCTTCGATTCCCGGATGAATTTGTCCGGCATAAGATTCTCGACCTGATCGGCGATTTCTATCTTCTCGATCGTCCGGTCAGAGGGAGAGTGACCGCCCATTTGACCGGTCACACGGAAAACATCACTCTTCTGAAAAAGATTCAGGAAGCGACAAGAGAAAAAGAACGGTGAGGGATCACCCACTTCTTTGGAGGGACAAATGGCACAAGAGGAATACAGACACCCGATCAAAGAATTTTTGGATATGCTGGCAGACATGCTGGCAGAGAAGTATTTCGAACGGATGGATGACCGGATGAAAAAGATTCCCGAACTCCGGAGACTGATTACCGCCAAAGAAGCGAGCCAGTACTTAAGCCTTTCGACGGATACGGTCTACCGGATGGCCTCTTTAAAAAAACTCCCTTACCTCAAAATTGGGGATCGGGTCCTTTTCGATGTGAAAGCCCTCGACCACTGGATTGAAAAGCATATGATCCGTGAGAAAGAATGGAAAAAGGAAGAATTGAAGCCGGAGACCGAAAAGGAAAAGTCCAATGCAAAATCTTCTAAAGAATCCGACCTCCTTGGCTTCCTGAAGAAAAAAGCAAAGGATTAAAAAGACCTGACCGACCTGATAAAATTGTTTGAACCTGCTCGATGACTTCAACAGCCCCAACTCTTTCAATGTTTCTGGAGCAAGAAGACCGTCTTCCGACCCACCCCGATATATCCTCTTTCTTTCTCTTGACAGAGAAGGGTAAGTGAATTTAAAATATAGTTGAAAGAAGGAGGTGAGGTCCATGAGATGGATGTTCCCCCATGCAACCCATTGCTCGACCTGTGGTTCGTGGCGATGGTCCTGAGCAAGACGTTAAACGGCTCGTCAGAATGTGAAGGAATAGATTTAGAATTTCTTGATGGTTTCTAAGGCCGGCACAATTGTGGCCGGCCTTTTGTTTAGTTTTTTTCTGAATATTCCTGTCAACTTTTAGGGGGGGGGATTGATGTTCTTCCTCAATTCTCATTGACTTCGTCATATAAATTTTATAGACTCCTGCCCGAATCAACCCTTCACCGCATACATTGATCTTGAAAAGTTTGTTGAAAAAAGGGAATGATTCATTAAAAGGGATCCGATATGAATGGTTTCTTTCTAATCTTTCAAATTCCTTTCTTCCATTAATCAAAGGGTGAATACACACATCGAGCATTGGAGATAAAAAGATTAAACAGATAAAAACACAACTTCCTTCCCTTCGTTATCAGATGGTACCGCTCCTCTTTCTCGTAGGGATCTTTTTCTTAAATTTTCTTTCTCGAATTGTACTGTCACCCCTGTTGCCGACCGTTGAGAAGGACCTAAAGATAGGCCATGAAGAGGCGGGATCCTTCTTTTTTATAATTTCTTTCGGGTATTGTATCATGCTTCTGGGGTCAAGTTTTGTTTCTTCTCGCCTCAGTCACCGGAAGACGATCCTCCTCTCCACAGTCGCCTTAGGCGGGGCTCTTCTATTTGTTGGCCTTAGCCATCAGCTTTGGATGGTTCGTTTAGGACTCTTCACGTTGGGAATGGCGGCAGGGCTCTATCTCCCCTCAGGGATTGCTACCATCACCGAATTGGTAAACCCAAGGGATTGGGGGAAGGCTATTTCTATTCATGAATTAGCACCGAACTTAAGTTTCGTCATTGCTCCACTGATCGCGGAAATGCTTCTAAGGTGGTTTTCCTGGCAAGGAATTTTTACATTGTTTGGGATTTTCTCCATCCTCACTGGTATTCTCTTTTTCCTTTTTGGCAGGGGAGGGAGATTCTGTGGGGAGTCTCTCAATGTCAGTACCCTCCGAATCATCCTGAAGGAGCCTTCTTTCTGGGTCATGATGGCCCTCTTCAGTCTGGGCATTGGTGGCACTTTTGGAATGTTTGCCATGTTTCCCCTTTACCTCGTCTCAGAGAAAGGAATGGATCAAGCCTGGGCCAATACATTGGTAGGGCTTTCCCGGATTTCTCCTGTGGGAGTAGCCATTCTATCCGGATGGGTCACAGATCGCCTGGGGCCCAAACGAACCCTGAAGGTGGTCTTTCTGGCCAATGGAATTGCTGTCATGCTTCTTGGTGCAGCTTCTGAATCTTGGATTGTCCTTCTCATTTTTCTTCAACCCATGTTGGCTTCCTCCTTCTTCCCACCTGGTTTTGCCGCGCTCTCTCGAATCGGGGGTCCTCAGTTCAAGAGTATTGCCGTCTCTCTGACCATGCCAGTAAGTTTTCTTCTCGGAGGTGGGGCGATCCCAGCGATGATAGGTTTTATTGGAGAGGTAAAATCTTTTTCAATAGGGTTTATCATTTTAGGGGGAATACTCTTTGGAGGGGCAATCCTTGTACGATATCTAAAATTTGACAAAGATTAATTTTGTACAGATAGAACTGCAAAATACACCCCCTAATACAATCTTGCAAATACAAAAAGGGTTGGGAAAGATCTTCCAACCCTTCAATTTCTGGCTCCCCTTCGTAGACTCATTTCGAACGTTTATCTCGACCCCAACATGTGAAGTTCGAGAAACCCTTGAAGCTATCCAATGCTTTGCCCTTCCCTGAAATACCTGCGGAGTCTTCTCAAATTATCAGACCGGTGTCCCTTGTCGTCCTTCGCCTATCGGAACCGCTCAAAATACTCGGTCACTTCCTGTTCGATGGCTGCCTGGAGGAGGCGCCTCGCCCCTTCCCGGATCAACTCCTCCAGAAGTGACTTCGGGCTTTCTTGTTCTTGCTTTTTCTCGTCGATGGGTGCATCATTCTTCACGGACGTATCCTTCCTCCCCTGCTTGCTAAAGGGGATATATTGAGATGTACTGGCTCTCAACAGGATACGCCTGGAATTTTTCTCGTCCACAAGATTTTGTTATAACTCTATAAAT
>PDVH01000465.1_pt1 | contig 10297 bp, 7 predicted proteins | sample 1369781 | NCBI WGS metagenome assembly PDVH01 (sample SAMN07795378, study PRJNA414565) | Alkali sediment metagenome, whole genome shotgun sequencing project. | isolation source: glacial lake sediment | place: Bosnia and Herzegovina: Donje Bare Lake | collected 2016-06
TGCGGCCTCAGACTCTTGCCGAATTTGTGGGGCAGTCCGATCTTTTAGGCGAAGGCAGTCTGCTTCGCCGCTCCATTGAAGAAGACAAATTGTTTTCCATGATTTTCTGGGGTCCGCCCGGCTCCGGCAAAACCACATTAGCCCGCCTTATTGCGCATGAAACGAAATCCATTTTTGTGAGTTTTTCAGCCGTCATGTCCGGGGTAAAAGAGATCAGGGCAGTCGTTGATGAGGCAAGTTCGCAATGGAGCTACCACCGCAGAAAGACGGTTTTATTTGTCGATGAAATCCACAGATTCAACAAGGCCCAGCAGGACGCCTTTTTGCCCCATGTCGAAAGAGGCCTCATTACACTCATTGGCGCGACTACGGAAAATCCATCATTTGAAGTCATTTCTCCCCTCCTCTCCCGGTCACGGGTCATGCTTCTCAAGCCGTATTCCGATGAAGAACTGTCGGTCATTATCAAGCGGGCCATCCATAATAAAGAGAGGGGTTTGGGAGCCCTTTCCCTTGAGATAGATAATGAGGCACTTGACCGTATCATCTGGTCTGCTGATGGGGATGCCCGCATGGCCTTGAACAGCCTTGAGGCAGCGGCATCTCTCCTCACAATTGAGGATTCAAACGAAAGAAGAATTACCCGTGCCGTTGTGGAGGAAGCCCTTCAGAAAAAGGCACTACAGTATGATAAGGGTGGCGAGGAGCACTACAACCTGATCTCAGCACTTCACAAGAGCCTCCGGGGGAGCGATCCCGATGCTGCCCTTTACTGGCTGGGGCGTATGCTTGCTGCGGGCGAAGATCCTCTTTACATTGCCCGACGTATGGTGAGATTTGCATCCGAAGACGTTGGGAATGCCGATCCGGCAGCCCTCACCATTGCCGTTTCCGCGATGCAGGCCTTTCAGTTTATCGGTCTGCCTGAAGGCGAACTTGCTCTGGCCCAGTTAGCCGTATATCTTGCCACAGCCCCCAAGAGCAATTCCCTGTATGCCGCTTATAGCAGGGTCAAGGGTACTATAAGCCAAACCGGTACCCTGGCTGTACCTCTTCATATCAGAAATGCCCCTACACGTTTAATGAAGGACCTTGGCTATGGCAAGGGCTACCAGTATGCCCATGATTTTGAAGAGGCCTATATCCCCCAGGACTATCTGCCTGATGAGTTGAATGGAGAGACATTCTATATACCCACGGACAGAGGATACGAGAAGGTGATAAAAGAAAGAATTAAACAGTGGCGGAAGCTCCGAGAATCAATGGATGAAGGAAATAAAAAAAAGAAAGGGGAGACATAATGTCTCCCCAAGTCAGGAGGAGTGAAGGTCTTATACCTTCTCAAGTTTTGATTTACTATCGGCCAATCATGCCCGTGTATTAACCGATAATGAATTTTGAAGTAAGTTAGATGCATGTCTCATGCCATATTCGGGCAATGATATGTAAGTGCCTTATTTTACGATACTAATACGGAAATAAAGAAATAAACGGCATGTATATAATAAGGAACAATGGGCAAAAAATGTCGATACAGAGATAACAACTGATATATAATGCCAGAAAAAACAAGTACTTATGAAATGGACGCAAATTGTACAGCGAATCGACATAATTGTCGGATTATTTATATGTACGTTCGATTTTCTCTAAAGGAAGAAGTCATTGACTTTTAATACTGATGACATATGATTGGCAACCTGGTGTAAAGCCGCTCATCAAAAGTAACTAACCATTTTTTGGCAAGATAATATTATGACAACGCAGAATAAAGTTATTTGGCAGCACCGCTCTCCCAAGTATGACCGGCGTTTTTTACAGCCCATCGCTGTTGCCATTGTCTGTGCTGTTTTCATCGGACTCATCCTTACGATGGGGATTATGGATCTTAGGCGAAGTGACAGGATCCTGATTGGCTTTATGGAGAACCAGGGGCTTCGTATCATAGGTGTTGTCGAGAGGTTATCCCAGGAAAACCTGAATGCCATGATCCGGGCATATCAGAGGGATAGTGGCATTACCACGGGTCCTCTTGTTGATGAAGGTCTATTACCGCAAAAGTCACTGACAGCCGCCCTTGTGGACATGGGACGTACGATTGATAATGAATGGAAAGCCGGTCACCTGAGTGAAGAATATTTAAGCAAATTTGCTGAAGAAAAAGGTTTATGGTACATCGCCGCTCTGAATAAACAGGGAAAGGCCGTGTACCAGAGCAGGTCGCTACCGGCAGACCTTGTCGCCGGGAACCCTTCGGCGGTGATAAGAAAAGAAGAAATCACCGTAGATCTCTTCACGAAGCTTGGCAGCCTTAAAAAGATCGGGTTTGTCGCGCTTCGCCGTAAAGACGGGAGCGGCACGGTCATCATTGCCTTGGATCGTGAAGGCCAGAAGTATTGGGGCGTGAAGGTCTCTGTAGAAAAGGCCCTGGAAAGGCTGGGACAGGGGCAGGGTTTGGTCTATATTACGATAACAGATCAGCACGACATGCTCCTGGGCAGTTCGGGACAGATGCCTGAAAAATGGGAAAAGGGTAATGCGCATGCAACTGAAATTCTGACGGGTACGAAAAAATTCGAAAGCAGAAAGATCGTGTCTAACAATAAGAAGGTACTGGACATAGCTGCACCTATATACTTATTCGGCAAGGTGGCAGGAGTTGCGAGGCTCGGCCTTGACCGGGAGGGTACGGATGAGATTATTGAAGAAAATAAGCGCAACATTATCCTCTTCATGAGTTCCATCATCCTGATCACCCTCTTATCGATGTGGACACTCTATCACAATCAAAACAGACATCTGGCAGGGATTGTTGAAATGGAAAGACAGCTCGAAAAGGCCGAAAGGTTGTCTGCCCTTGGCCATCTCGCCGCAGGTGTGGCTCATGAGATTCGTAATCCTCTCAACGCCATAAGTATGGCCAGTCAGAGACTCAAACGGGAATTTATGCCAGCGGATGAGGATAAGATAAGAGAATTTCAAACTCTTGCCGGTGTTATTCGTGATGAAATCAGACGTCTGGATGGAATCATTGAAGAGTTTTTAACGTTTTCGAAAAGCCGCCGTTTGGAACTGCATGACTATCCCGTTTCTGAGCTTTTGCTAAAAATTGTCAACCTGATTCGCGAAGAGGCCTCCTCGAAAAGAATTACCGTGGAAACCAGGTACAACGGTACCCCGGCAATTATTCCTATGGACGTGGATAAACTTGAGCAGGCCATTATCAATTTTGTGAAGAATGCTATGGAATCGATATCCGGAGAAGGATCTGTAGTTATTTCCGTTGATTCGAGTGGAAAGGACCGGGTCAGCATAAAGATTTCCGACAATGGGTGCGGCATGTCATCTGAAGAGGTGGAGCGAATCTTCAATCCCGAATATACGACTAAGGAAAAGGGCTTGGGTCTTGGGCTTCCCCTTGCTCATGAGATTATCCGTGGCCATGGCGGCGAAATTCGTGTCTTAAGCCAACCGGGTTCGGGGACAACCTTTGAGATATTGCTGCCGAGAGAAAGAGCAAACGACAAAAACGGAAAAACTGAAGGTACTCGTGCATGAAGAAGTTAAATATACTGGTCGTTGAGGATGGCAGGTCACAGCGGGAGATGCTCCGGGATTTTCTGATTAAGGAAGGCCATACGGTAGCGGAAGCCGAGAATGGGGATATGGCCGTTAAGTCTGTACTTAAGGGTCATTTTGACATGCTTCTCCTGGATTATAAGATGCCCGGCATGGACGGCATGCAGGTGCTCAAAGAAGTGAAGAAAATCAATCCGGAGATTGACGTGGTTATCATTACCGCATACGGAACGATAGAAACAGCTGTGGAGGCCATGAAGGCGGGAGCCATAGATTATATTACCAAACCTGTAGAATTTGATGAGCTTCTAATTCTTGTAGATCGGGTTTCAGAGCGGCGTACCCTGATCCGGGAAAATGAGATGCTCCGCCAGGAACTGAGGGAAAAGGGCGTGACGATGGACAGGTTCATTTACGGGAGTCCGAAGATGAATGCCCTGATAAATATGGCAAGAAGGATTGCAGCCAGCCGCGCCACCGTCCTTCTGAAGGGTGAAAGCGGTACGGGTAAGGAACTCCTGGCCAAGTTGATACACAATCTAAGTCCCCGTTCAGCGAACCCAATCATTACGGTAAACTGCAGCGCCCTTTCTGAAAGTCTGCTTGAGAGCGAATTGTTTGGTCATGAAAGAGGAGCATTCACCGGTGCAACGTCAAGAAGAATAGGCAGGTTTGAGGAAGCCGACGGGGGAACCCTGTTTTTAGATGAGATTGGAGATATATCTGCCCCCGTTCAAGTAAAGCTCCTTCGCTTCCTTCAGGAACGGGAATTACAGCGCGTAGGCGGCAATCAGACGATCCACTCCGATGTGCGGATAATCAGTGCAACCAACAGCGATCTGGAATCAAAGGTCAAAGAAGGGACTTTCAGAGAAGATCTCTTCTACAGGTTGAACGTGGTTGCAATGGACATTCCCCCTCTAAGAGAGAGAAAGGAAGACGTACCTGTACTGATCGACCATTTCCTTAAACGTTTTGCTTCAGAAAATGGTAAAAACATAATGGGTATAACCAGCGAGGCAAGAGACCTGCTCCTTAAATACGATTATCCAGGCAACGTCAGGGAACTGGAGAATATCATCGAGCGGGCTGTGGTCATATCCAGAAATTCAGTCATTTCAGTAGATGATCTTCCCTTTACGGAAGAGAGAATTTTTCCGGAAGACGCGGGAAAGAAAGAGGGGTTGCTCCGGGGATCTATTGAAGAGATAGAGCGCAAATTAATTCTCGAGGCCATGGAAAAAGCCGGGGATCACCAGACGAAAGCTGCAGACATCCTTGGTATCAGCGAACGGATGCTGAGGTATAAGCTTAAGAAGTACGGCCTCAAAGAGTGACGGCTTCATAAAAAGTCCATATGCTGCGTTGCGCTTCATCCGGAGCCTGTTCCGAGCGAAGCGAGGAATCTCCGAGTTTGCTTCGGCTCTGCCTCGCAACCACTGCGGCGTACGTCACTGTACGCCGCAGTCCTCAGTATTCGCGCGCCTTGCCTCTGGAGCTTTTTCCGAAGTCTTCTTTATGAGCCCATTGTGCTATTATTTACCAGACTCTCAAAGAGTGAATCTCACCAAATTTTGTCGCAGTCCTCGTTTAATGTTGGCATATGTCCTGCGGTCTTTCTTGGCTAGTGATGTTGCAAGCTCCATTGCCTTCTCAAAAAGTTTTTCCTGGGGATAGACTGCCGAAACAATCTTCATTGTCAACGCTTCGGTACCTCCTACCCGCCTTCCGGTAAGCAGGAGTTCGTTGAGGGCATGAAAGTCAGGCAGCAATCGGAGTATCTCATACATGACCGGGCTGAATGGAATCTTGATGTCCACTTCGGGAAAACAGAAAAATCCCTTATCTTGCCTCATGATGCGGAAATCCAGCGTGGTGGCGAGAACGGCGCCTCCTGCATAAGTATGTCCCGTAAGACATCCCACCGTAGGCATGGGGAGCAAGGCGAATCTTAAAAATAATTCATCAAGGAGCTGTACAAATTTCGGGAAGTAATCGTGTGGTTGCTTAACAATCCAATCAAGATTAACACCATTGCACCAGAATTTCGGATCATCACTCGTCAAGATCAAGGCGGCGTTTTCTTCAGAGGCTTCAAGTTCATCTAAAACGTCATTATATTCACATACCACATCTTCGGAGATAGTATTTGCACCTACTCCATTGATCAGGGTCAGGATATAAACTGTTTCTTCTTTCATTAATTCCATAGTGGCCATAAGTCAGCTCCCCTTCCGGTTGTATATACAAAATGTTTTCATAAGTGGTTTTTCAATTGATGAAACTTCCATGCAATCGTATTGGATGAGAGTTTTTTGAGTATGAAAAGTATAGGGGATGCGGCCTTGCATGTCAATACTATTTGACTACAAGATATCAGAGGCGATTAGGTGCGAAGGCATCATGATTGATATTTTAGACACTTTCTGTTATGTATTTAATACCTATGGAATCTCAAACGCAATAAGGAGAAGTTTCATTGGATGACAATTTGATTTCTAATTACATCAAAAAAATGAATAAATTTAGAAGGGTCTTGAATGAAGTCTTTTACGGAATGACGCTTCATGAGCTGGACTTGGAACTAAAAAAAGAGAAAGGGCACATAAATAATCTCTTTATGCTTATCGTTTTTGGCGACCTCATCGGTCTGCCTCTTCTTCCTTCCTATTACTCGATGAGGTTTCTGCCTTATATGCTGCCTATTATTAAAACATGGAAAAGATCCATTCTGAGAGAAAAGGATCTGACCGATTTTGTCGCTCAGGATATCTAACAAGCGCTCATCCTCAGCGTCAGAAACGCTCTCCCGCTTTGCGGAGCAGTAACTCCCAGTCCTCGTTGACCATTTCCTGGATCTGGTCCAGGTCCTTGTCGGAAAGATACCGGAAACGTCCCTGAAGTTTGAAATACTCCCTCACTAAGTATTCTTTGGGTTTGTAGTTGATGGTATATTTAAATCCCTCCTCCACTTCGTAGAGCGGAAAGATGTTCGTCTGTACGGCCATACGGGCAATCTTGACGGACATCTCCGAGGGGATGCGCCAGCCGGTCGGGCAGCTTGCATAAATGTGGATGAATCTGGAACCCTTAAGTCCCTTGGCTTTCTGAACCTTCCAGACGAGATCTTCAGGGAAGGCGATATTTGCCGTCGCGGCATAAGGGATACGATGGGCCACAAGGGCCTCAACGATGTTCTTTTTCCGCATCTTCTTCCAGTCCTGGCCGGGTGTGGTCGTGGTCCATGCACCGTAAGGGGTTGACGAGCTCCGCTGTACACCTGTATTCATGTATGCCTCGTTGTCATAGCATACATAGATAAAATCCTCATTCCGCTCTACAGCTCCGCTTAATGCCTGAAAACCGATATCGAATGTGCCGCCATCACCCGCCCAGGTAACAACGGTGGTTTCTGCATCTCCTTTCATATCGAGGGCCGCCCGGACTCCGCTGGCTACTGCCCCGCCGGTCTCGAAAGCGGAATGAATTACAGGTATCTTCAGAGTCGACTGTGGATAGGCCCCGGCGATGATGGACCAGCAACATGCCGGGAGTACCACGATTGTCTTTTCCCCTAAGGCCTTAAGCATGAACCGCATGGCAATGGCGGCACCGCATCCGGGACAGCCTACGTGACCCGAGTACATGTATTCCTGATCGGGGACGTCTAATTGCATTATTTACCTCCTGACGACTTCGTAAGAAGCCGTCCATTTAATGCTGTTTATAACTTCTGATGAGATCATTTCTTAAATCCCCATCCATATACTTTCTTTCTCAGGGAATGCAGTATTTTTTGTCTTCCAATAGATCTCCTCCAACAGCTCCACCGTAACATCGAGACCGCCAATCCCGGCTATGTAGCCGAATACCGGGGGATGTCCGGGAAAGTTGCATAATGCGGCACGCACCTCCTGGGCAAAGATGCCGCTCGCCCCGAAAGAAAAGTTCCGGTCGATAACGGCTATCTTTTTTGCACGTGAAACGGCTTCACGAACCATCGCCACCGGGAAGGGGCGGAACAACTTCATCTTGAGGATACCTACCTTCTCTCCTTTAGCCCGCAGACCCTGAAGGACAAGGCGGCATGTACTGGTAACCGTGCCGGAGGTTACGAAGATGATTTCCGCATCATCGCAGTAAATGGTCTCCACGGGACCGTAACGGCGTTGGAAGATTCCGTAAAATTCTTCCTGAATATTGTCAATACAAACAAGAGACTCCTCCATGGCGCCGGCGATGTCATAGCGCATTTTCATATAGGAGCCGGGCGGTACAAGCTGGCCGAAGGCGCAGGGATTTTCTGTATCTACCTGAAACCGCGGCTGGTACCGGGGAAGAAAACGGTCCACCTCTGCCTCGGTGGGTACGTCAACAGGCTCATAGGTGTGGGAGAGGTAGAAGGCATCGAGCACCACCATCACGGGCAGGTATACACGCTCCGCGAGACGATACGCCTGGAGCATTGAATCTAAAACCTCTTGACCATCTTCGCAATACATCTGTATCCATCCCGTATCCCGCTGGGCAAGACTGTCGGTCTGATCAGTCCAGATGTTCCATCCGGGTGCAAGCGCACGGTTTACTTCGGCCATTACGATCGGAAGCCGTGCACCTGAGGTCCAGTGCAGGAGTTCATGCATCAGGGCAAGTCCCTGTGATGCGGTAGCGGTGAATGTCCGCACTCCGCAACTCTGTGCTCCGATCAGAGCGGCCAGTGCGGAATGTTCGCTTTCAACGCGAAGGAAGCGCGCGTTCATGGTTCCGTTGGCGCAGTATTCGGAGAGAATTTCCACAATATGGGTCTGGGGTGTAATGGGATATGCGGAAATCACCTGAACCCTTGCCAGACGGACCGCTTCGGCAACGGCGTGGCTTCCTTCAATGACCCGTTTCATAGCTCCTCCTCCTTCAGGGTCATGGCGTTGCGCGGGCACTCCACAACACAGAGCCCACACCCCTTGCAGTAGTCGTAATTGATGCGGCGTTCCTGGCAGCCCTTTTCCCGGATCACCGCGATATCCGGACAGAACATATAGCAGTTATCGCACTGGTTGCAGATTCCACAGTTGAAGCAGCGATCGGCCTCACGGATCGCCAGATTAGTTGAAATTTTAAGGTCGATTTCTTCAAAGGATCTGAGACGCTCCTCTTTTAAAAGGCGAGGCTGCGTAATCCTCGGCTGGAACTGGAAATGATCAGTATTGATCTCCTCGTAGTTGACGATATGAGAATTTCTTGAGCGGCGATCTCCTCCCATGTACACTTCCATGGAGAGTGATGGTCCTTCTCCCACCAGGCATGCTTGAATTTTCGGCACGATCGCCTCGATACCGTCCTGAAAGAGGACATCAAGTGCCATCGCTGCCTGTTTTCCGGAAGCAACTGCATGCACAACGCTCTTTGTCTCGTTTGTCAGGTCCCCTCCGAAAACCAGGGCAGGCCCCTTATCAGGATAGACCAGAAGGGCATTCGTCAGCGCTAGGGATGCTCCGAATTTATCGGCGGGGTTAATCCAGTCTGCGGCAGGCTCCGCACCGGTTGCCTGGAAAACATGCTGGACACGAAGGTCACGGGTCTTTCCTTCATCAGGAATGACCCGGGCCCTTCCACGGCTGTCTTCGCCGGAGATTTCCATCTCCTGCAATGTCAGAATACAATGCCCGTCTTCCTCTGTAATCTTTACCGGTGTAACAAGCTCTATGAGCTCCACGCCCTCTTCGAGGGCCATCTGAACTTCTTCCTCAAAAGCCGGCATGTCACGACGCCTACGCCGGTATAAAATCAAGGCCTTCTCACCAAGGCGGACGATACTACGCGCCACGTCGATTGCCGTATTACCGCCACCGATGACCGCAGAAAGGCCGTGTAACGAAGTTATCTCACCCTGACGTATCTGCTTTAAAAATGTGAGCCCGTCAATGACCGCGCTCATTTCCTCGCCGGGGATACCGAGCTCTATAGTACGGGAATGTCCGCATCCCAGAAAGACAGCATCGTATCCGCTTGCCGCCTCCCGCAGAAATCCCCGCCCCATCTGTTGCCCCGTCCGGATTTGGACACCCTGCGCTTCAATCTGTGCAATATCGTTTCTGAGAGCAGAAAGGGGAAGGCGGTAAAGGGGGATTCCCCAGCGGAGTATTCCGCCGGGTTCCGGCATGGCCTCGAAGACATCGCATGCATACCCCAAGTGCACCAAAAAATAGGCGGCGGCAAGACCGGCCGGACCCGCTCCCACAACCGCGATCCTTTGTTTTTTCGCGTTAAGGCGTTTCAAGGTGGGCTTTAAATCATAACGGCTGGCGGTCTCTGCGAGAAACCTCTCCACGGTATGGACGGCTACAGCCTCGTCATACTCCCTGCGGTTGCAGATCCCCTCGCAGGGATGGGGGCAAATGCGGCCGCATACAGAAGGGAAGGGGTTTTCCCTGAGAATTGTCTCCCATGCCTCTTTGAACAGTCCCTGTGCGGTCATCATTTCGATCCGGGCGATGTCTTCGCCGGCCGGGCAGGCCGCGCTGCAGGGGGATGTTTTTTCGTCAAACAGAGGGCGGAGAAAACGCCACGATCCGGTCTTATTGCTTTCCGTGGACATGCAGGAATGGGGCAACAATAGAGGAATGGTGTTCGCTACTTCATTCATGATGATCTCGTAAAAGCTTTAAATCAGGGTGAAAATGGGCAACTTCGTAAAAAAAGCTCCAGAGGCAAGGCGAGC